>Ga0247727_10008988_pt1 | contig 18312 bp, 19 predicted proteins | sample WisWelCaveWW1625_FD_202498 | JGI IMG/M metagenome (GOLD analysis project Ga0247727, IMG submission 202498) | Biofilm microbial communities from Wishing Well Cave, Virginia, United States - WW16-25 | ecosystem: Environmental > Aquatic > Deep subsurface > Groundwater > Cave microbial mat | place... | reverse complement strand
CAGCAGGGAGACCTCGCGGCGCAGGCGGTCGTTCTCGGCCTGGATCCGCACCTGGGCGTTGAAGTGGTTCTCGGCGTGGCTCCGGGTGACGGTGAAGACGACGTTCGACATCGAGATGGCGTGGACGACCGCCGAGCGGACCCGGTGGGGCCAGCCCTTGGGGAGTAGGAGGTCGGGGTAACTTGTCTTGGCCACCATCGAACCCTCCGCGCGGACCCGCCGGGACGCCAAGACGGTGCTCGTCACGGCACCCTGGTAGAATGCGCCGGTGTTCGAACGGATTCTCGCGCAGATGCAGGCGAAGGTCCGGGCACGCACGTACGTTCTCACCACCCACGCCGAGGAGGAGATGGATGCGGACGGGCTGTCGGTCTTCGATGTCGAGAGCGCGATCTTGAGCGGCGTGATCGTCGAGCGGCAGTTCGACCAGGGTTCCAGGGACCGGAAGTACGTGCTGCGAGGGCGACCCCTGGAAGGGCCAGGATCGGTCGGAGTCGTGGCAAAGATCGGACCGACTGGCCAACTCGTTGTCCTCACTGTATACATCTGGTGACGTTCATGCGCCAAAAAGCCGAGCGGTGTGCGGTCTGTGGGAAGGCTGGCGTCGTCGTGCGACGGCTATCGCGCAGCTACGGCAAAGGGGCCACTCTCCTGATCGTGGAGAATGTGCCGGTCCTGGTCTGCCCGAACTGCGGGGAGAGCTACTTGACGGCCGAGACCCTTCACGAGATCGAGCGCATCAAGCTGCACCGCCGCAGTCTCGCGAAGACGCGCCCCGTTCCGGTGGCCAGCTTCGGCTGAGCAGCGGCTCTCCCGGTTTGGATCTTGCGGTTCCTCAGGAGCCAGCCGCAGCTCATTTCAAAAACCGGGATTGCGGTTAACGGGTCCGCGGCGATTCGCTGGCGTTTTCGCGCAGTCCACGATGAGCATGGCGAGTATGGAATCGACCCCAACGGCCACGCGCGAGTCCATTTGCAGGAGGCACAGATGGCGGATGCCGACCCGCCGCACCTGAACGCAGACACGGTGTGTGTGCGGGATCATCTTGATTCGCAGTCTGTGCGCCCACCGACGCGAGAGCCCGAGGACGAGCACACATTGCGTCGGTTCCTTGGTGGCGTCGGTCACGCGCGAATCCTGATCCACGTGGCGATCGTGCTCGCGTTTCTTACCGTCGCTTCGTGCACTGGTGGTGGCTCGATCGATGACATCTTCATCCTCACGAGTGATTGCCAGAGGCCCGACAACGAAGCGGCGAACTGTGGCTTCGATGCGGACGTCGCGGGGTGGCGGGTGAACCTCACGGGGAGCGGGAGTCACGTGGCAAACGACGGCTCACCGCGGGGCGGCTGCATCGAGGTCGTTGCTGAGCTGTCCGGTTTGGAGTACTTCGCAATGGTGGACCAGTGCATCAGCGTGTCTCCAAGCACGACGTACGACTCGTCGTCGACGTGACGGTGGGTCGTCATGATCTCGACGAGCTCGGAGAGCCAGGGTCGATCGGCCGCAGCTCGTCGAGGACGAGGACACGGGGGACAAGGCGTTCCGCTACGTCCGCACCGGGACGGACCCATCACTCGCTCGCGTTCACCTACGAGTGCATCGCGGCGTCGCGGTTCGTGCCGGTCGACTACAGCCACTACGGGTGGCAGCCGCGTGAGCCGTCGGACTGGGTACCGATTTGGAAGTGGAAGTTCCAAGGAGCGTGGTAGGATCGGCGCTCTTACCGCGGGGGAGCCCATGCCGAAGGCCAGTCCGCTCACGAAGCAGGTGCAGTCCATTTGCGCGTCGTTGCGGCGTCTCGAGGTCGCGTTGTCCCGCCTCGCCACGGTCGCCAAGGCCACGACGGCCGAGTCCAAGGCGGTGAAGCCGCCACGGCGGACGCTGCAACTGTCGCCTGCGCGGCGGCGGGCGCTCAAGCTCCAGGGCCAGTACCTCGGCTACATGCGGCACCTGAAGCGGGGTCAGAAGGCGAAGGTCAAGGCGGCGAAGGCCAGGAAGGGCATGCCCGCCGCGATCGCGATGGCGAAGAAACTGGCGACTAGAACCGGCTCGGGACGCTGATCAGGAGAGGGCAAAACCGCACCCGAGCGGGGGTGTGCGGAGCGGTTCACCAGAACGACATGCTCGCTTGCCTGGGTTCGGCTTCGATGAACTCCTCGAGCGCCCGCTTGCCCCCGACGATCCACGGCCCGCCGTGGGCCAGGAGCAGGTGCTCGAACTCGCGCTCGAGCAGGCGCCGGTAGCTCTTCCTCAGGCCCGCCTTGACGGTTTCGGGATCGTCGCCCATGTACTCGTCGGGAACGAAGCTGAGCGGTCCTTCGTCGTCACGCACGACGCCGTCGGCCAGCGCGACGAGCCCTGCTCCCTTGGGGATGTGGAGCGCGGTTTCGTCCGGACACAGCGCTCCGATCTCGATGGCAACCACCTTTCCAGGCAACGCATCGCCGAAGCGGAAGGGCTCGACCTTCTCGCCGTGCTTGAATTCGTGCAGGCCGCTCTCGACGCACCAAACCGTGCACTGGAACCGAGCCGCGAACTCCCCGCTTTCCCGGTAGTGGTGCCGATTGGTGAGCAGAACGTGCCGCGGAGGCTTGGCGAACCAATCCAGCCCCTCAGGCGGCACGAGCGGATCGATCAGCACCCCCTCTTCGGCGAGGTAGTACGAGCTGACCTCGATCCGGATCTTCGGGTGTCGCGCGACCCAGTGGTAGATGCCGGGCAGGATCTCCTTCATGTCGCTCCTCTTGCGCCGCTCCGCGATCCGTTCTGCGGCACGGCGGTCATGCAGAAAGGATCGCACGAAGCCGTCGCCGCGGAGGTCTGCTTTTCCGGCTCCGGGAGATACCTGGCCCGGTGACCAACAACGCCAGGCAACACCCGGGTCAGGACGGTGAAGGCCAGGAAGGGCTACCCGGCGGCGATCGCGATGGCGAGGAGACTGGCGTGGAAGAACGCGCCGAACGGGCTGATACAACAGGGCCCAGCGCTGGGTCCCAGGCGCTTTGCACACATTATAATTCGGTTTATAATCTGTGCGTCGCCATGCCTCTGTCCCCTGAAGCTAGCCACGTTCTCCGAGAACTGAACCCGTGGTGGGCGCCACGAGGAACCGTCCGCCCAGAGCCCCCCACCTATCGGCGGCCGCTTGTCAAGGAACTGACGTCTCGGCTGAAGCGCGGGAGGGGACTAATCGAGGTCGTTCGGGGGCCCCGACAGGTCGGCAAGACCACCGGCATCCATCAGATCATCGAGGACCTGCTCGACTCGTCAGTCAGCGGCAGCGACATCCTTTTCGTCCGTTTCGATCTTGAGGTCCTGCGGGAGGAAAAGGCCGCACTCCGGAGCATCTTGGCTTGGTACGTCGAGAACATTCGAGGCCGCCGACTCGATGAAGGGCGTCCCAGCATGATCTTCCTTGATGAGGTACACAAGCTCCGACGCTGGCACGAGGAGGTCAAGCACGTAGGCGATACGTACCCCGTGCGCATGCTCCTGACTGGGTCATCGAGCGTTCTCGTGGCACGTGGCGGGCGCGAAAGCCTGGCCGGCAGGGTGTTCAGCACGGAGCTTCCGCCGTTTTCCTTTCGCGAGGTGCTCGAGTGCTGGAGGCCTGCGCTGGCGGCTACGCTTCCCGCAGCCATCCGCTTCGAGGGTGTGTTCGACGGGAGTATTGTGCGCTCCAATGAGGCCGTCGATACCCTGAAGCCGCAGCAGAAGCTGGCGATCGGTCGGGTCCTCGAGCGCTACTACGCACGTGGCGGGTATCCCCGGCTCCACAGTGGCGAGGTCGAGGATGATCGGTGGGCCGATTACCTCGTGCAGACCGTATTCGAGAACGTGCTGGGCGCGGACATTCCGGATCTTTTCCCGGTTGAGAGCCCGGCGCTGCTTCGCCATCTCTACCTGTCGGTGGCGCGGCATACCGGGCAGGTCGTCCCGCAAACGAAGTTGGCGTCCATGGCGACGGAGGCAGGGTTTCCGACCAACCAACCAACGGTCGGAAAGTACCTGCACTATCTGGCCGATGCGCTGTTGATCCGCGGGTTCCGCCGCTACCCTCTGGCAAAGAAGATCACAGCACGAGTGGCAGCGAAGATCACCGTGAGCGACCTGGGCGTGCGAAACGCGATCTTCCGGGGAGCACCTTCGCTGTGCGAGTCAGACCCGAGTGTCCTCGGTCCTCTCGTGGAGACTCTCGTCCAGGGCGTGATCCGTGACCACAACCTCCAGGTCCATTTCTTCCGAGACTATGAGGATCCTTCGAACCGTCGTTCGCCAATCCGGGAGGTGGACTTCGTTGCGGAGCGGCTTGATGGCACGGTGGTCCCCATCGAGGTGAAGTTCCGGAAGAGGATACAGGCGGAGGATCTTGCAGGGGTGCGGCTGTTCCAGTCTCGGTTTGAGTGTCCGCTTGCGCTCATCGTGACCAGGGACTACAGCGGGTGGGACAAGAGTACTCGAACGCTTTTTGTTCCCCTGCAGAGCTTCTTGCTGTTGTTTTGATGGGCACTCTCGCGTCGTGGTCAGATGAAAGCGAAGTGCCGTCCCATGCCAAGAGCTGAACGCCCTCGAGATTGAACACGCCGCCAGCGGGGCCGTTGGGCGGGTCTTCGGTGCGAGCGGGGTGTCTGGACGCAACCGCGTCCTCAAGTGTCATGTCCGGGGTGCTGGCCCGCGTGTCGGCTCGATGCTGCGACGTGCTCATCCCTCGCGCACGCGCCACACCTTCGACGAGGGGAGCTCCCGGGCGATCGCCGAATCTGTAGAGGTAAAGGGCGGTCTGGGGCTGAAGGCCTGCGCACTCGGCTACCGGACCGCGTTCACGACCGCGGCGGGACTGATCGCGACCTTGATGCGCGCGCACAACGAGGGTCGGCTGGAGGAGAAGCTCAAGCTCCTCGTCCAACCCAAGCTGCTCATCCTCGATGAGATCGGATACCTGCCGATCGACCGACTCGGAGCCAACCTGTTCTGCCAACTCGTCTCGCGCCGCTACGAGCGGGGCGCGATCCTGATCACCTCCAACCAGTCGCTCACCGGCTGGGGCGAGGTCTTCGGTGACCGCGTGATCGCCACCGCGATCCTCGACCGCCTAAGCGGTTAGACCCGGCCCGGCTCAGGGGAAGGGAGTCCCAGTATGCCGATGAAGAGATATGCGACCTTCGCCGAGTACATGCTGGCGCAGACGCCGCGGAACCAGGCGATGATCCGTGCGTTCCGCAGGCTGGTGAAGCGCACAGCCCCGGGCCTCCAGGAGACGGTGAAGTGGGGCAACGGCTGCTGGGCGAAGGGGAAGGAGCCGGTGGCCTTCGTCTATTCCAGGGCGGAGTACCTGGAGTTCGGTTTCTTCTGCGCGACGGTGCTGGACGATCCGACGGGCCTGCTCGAGGGGAAGGGCCAGCACGTGCGACACATCAAGATGCGCACTCCGGATGACACCCGACGGAGCGGCGTGGCCCGATTGTTGCGGCAGGCGGCCCGGCTCGCGGGAGAGGGAGCCACGCCGTCCCGCAGCCGCGCCCGCAGCTCTTCTTGAACCTCGGCGCCGTTGAGTTCACGTCGAGATTCACGCGGACATTCACGGCGAGGGAGCTCACACCGGTGAATGCGCTACACTCGCGGCCCGCGTGAGAGGGTGCAAGCCCGCCAGTCGAGACGCCGTAGTGCGCGAGAGTCTGACCGCGTTGCTCGATCCCGAGGCCACGTCCCGTGGGGCGTGGCATGTGCGCGTCGCCTCGGGTGTGGCCGCGCTGATCGGGATCGCTGCCGCGTCGGCTACCGGGGTCGCCGCGGATCGCACGGCGCTCCTCGTCGTGGTTCTCGTCGCGCTGCTCTTCGCCGTCGCGTACGCGGCGCGCGTGTGGGTCGCCGGCGACCGCACCGCCTGGGCGCGCTCACCGCGCGGACTCGTGCACCTCGCAGCGGCGCTTCCGGCGCTCGCACTGCTCGCCAACTTGGCACGTCCTGGAACGGCCGCCGTCGGTTTCTTCGTGTTGCCGTGGGCGCTCGAGCTGACGGTGCTCGTCCCCGGTCTCGGACTGATACCGCGCGTCGTGCGCAACGAACGCTCGGCGCTGATCACGGTCGGTGCGCTCTTCGCCGCGCTGCTGTTCATCGCCGCGACGCTCGCGCACCTGCTCGAGGGCGCGAGGCAACCGGCAGCCTTCGGCACGATCCCCCACGCCCTGTGGTGGGCGATGGTGACACTGACGACGACGGGCTACGGCGATGTCGTGCCGGCGACCCTTCCCGGACGCCTGCTCGGCGGGGGACTGATGCTCGCCGGCTACGCCGTGCTCGCCTTGCTCGCCGGCATCCTGGCCTCGGGATTCTCCGAGGAAGTCCGGCGCACCGAGTTCGCGCGCGTGTGGGGTCTGATCACGAAGGTGCCGCTGTTCGTCGACGTCGAAGCCCTGGCGCTCTGCGACATCGTCAGCCGTCTGCGCGTGCGCACGCACCCGTTGGGAGCGGTCGTGCTACGCCGCGGGACGGCACCGGAAGCGATGTACTTCGTCGTCGCGGGCGAGGTCGAGGTGCGCGGTTCCGGCGCCCCGGTGCGGCTCGGCGAAGGGACGTTCTTCGGGGAGATCGCCCTGCTCGAGCGGCGGCCGCGCTCGGCCGACATCGTGGCCGTGCGCCCGTGCACGCTGCTCGTGCTCGACGCGGCGGAGTTCTACCGCATCGCTCAGCAGCATCCGCGCTTGCTCACAGCCGTGGAGTCGGAATCGCGCCGGCGCCAGGACTCGCGGCTCTGAACGCCTACGCCACGAGGTCTGGGACCGCTTCTCGAGGAACGCCGGGCTCAGAAGCTACGGGACGTCACGAACTGAAGCGTGCCACCGATCTTTACCGCGGGGTTTTCGGGTGGAGTGCTCCACCGGTCATTGCTGCGGTGTTGTCGGGGAATGACGGCGACAACGAGCACGGAAGCTGACGTGCCGTGAGCACTTCGGGCACGCGGATGACCTCGGGGAGGATCGGCGCAGGGAGCGAGCGTCGGAATCCTTGGCTTTCCGGTGGCTCTCCCGTTGTAGTTCGGCGCAAGAGTGGGGAGCCATCGTCGCCTACGGCTGCGCCTGGCTCGAATCGCCGACTGCGAGTCGGTGGGCGCGCTGGCCGAGATCAACCGCCTGCGGGGCCCGAGCTACGACCTGCGTGTCGGGCAGCGCCTGAGCATCCCGCGCTGCGTGTGAGCGTGTCGTGCGTTCGCTCCGATCCGGGCGCTTTAGTCCGCCGGCCGAGGAACGCAGAGGAACTCCCGCCGCGCCAGCACTCGGCTGGAGTCGTCTCGGGCCTCGACCGCCCAGCTACCGAGCGAACCCGGATTGAGGGTCTTGGCGCTCTGCGTGCGCCATTGGGGACCACCGAGCGCCAGCGTCACGCCGGTCGCTTCTCGACCTTCGTGGAGCCACACGTGACGGATCGTCTCGCCCGGCAAGCCGTCCGCGACGCGCGTCCAGAACCACACCTGCGTTCCCTCGGCAAACCGGTCGCCCTCGCCGACGAGCTGGCGGTCCACCACGCCGGTGCCGACCCCGTGCTCTGCGATGATCAGCGGAACTGGCGTCGGGGCGGCTTCGCGCGCGCGGTCTGACTCCTGGCGTGGCGGCGCCATCTCGGTCGCTGCCCGTGCGCCAGCAGGCGCTGTGTCGGTTGCCGACGGCGGCTCGCTTCGTCCCGCGGAGCGGAACCACCACCACGAAATCGACGCCAGCAGCGCGACCAGCGCAAGCGCGACCGGCGCGAGCGACCGGCGGCGCCTCGGCGCGCGCGCGACTCCCTGCACGGCCTCGCCTGCACCATCGCGCGGCGGAGCTGGCCGGCGGCCCTGACGATCGTGCAGGTAGTCCTCGATCACGGCGTCCCCATCGACATCGACGAACTCCGCGAACGAGCGGAGAAGGTCCGTGACGCGAGCGTCGTCGGGCACTGCGTCGTAGTCGCCGCGTTCGAGCGCTTCGAGATGCTGGATGTCGACTCCGGTGGCCCGGGCGACATCCTCGAGTTGCACTCCTCGATTCGCCATCGCCTGCTTCATCTTCTGTCCGAAGTTCTCCATCTTCGTAGCACCTCCCGCTCACAGCCCATATATAGGCGGCTGGGTCCGCGCCGGCCAGCCGTGCGCATCGCGCATGGCCCGGTCGAGGGTAGGATCGGAACGCAGCGTCAACGGGCGCGCCCGTTCGGACGCCCGGGGCAGGCGACATGCGGGACCGACTCCCCCCATCGACATTCGAGGTTCTCGGAACGGTCGTGGCGGGCGCCGCGCCCGCCCGGCCGCCGAAAGTGTTCTCGAGCAAGATCAGTCGACTGCGCGGCCACCGAGCGCGGCCATCCCGCCCGCCTCCCACTGGGACGTGTTCGACTCGTAGCCGACGATCGCCTCGTCGCCGCGATCCGCATGGGCCAGGATCGCCGCGAGATTGCCCATGGTGCCGCGCGTGACGTAGAGCCCCGCCGGCTGGCCCACGGCCGCGGCCGCCGCGGCCTCGAGCGCGTGGACCGTCGGATCCTCGCCGTAGACGTCGTTTCCCACCGGCGCGCGAGCCATGGCCTCGCGCATCGCGGGCGTCGGCCAGGTCACTCCGCGAGTTCGGACCGGGGGGAGCGCGCCCGCTCATCGCGCGGGGAACACCCCGAGCAGGCCGATCGTCGAGCCGCGGTAAACGCGTTCGAAGACGCGTGCGCAGGTCGCGCGTAAAGTCTCGCCGCATCGACGTCGTCGGGCCTGGCCCGCCGGACCCTCGGGATCCCTCGGCGTCAGTCCCGTGTAATACACGAACGGCACGAGCACGGCCTCGCCCCCGGCCGAGCAACGGCACAGCGGAGCGCCGAACGAGTCGGGGACGATTTGCAGGTCGTATCGGCGCGCCAGCGTCGGATAGCCCCGCTCCAGCATCGTGAACTGGTCGGTCCCCAGGGGATCGCTGACGCGGATACGCCCCCCCGCCTGCAGCGCGCCGTCGCGCTCGGCCTCGCCGACCAGCGAGGCGATGGGGAAGAAGACCGGAGCCTCGTAATGCTCGAGGTAGTTCCGCGTCACGTCGGGGCGCGTCGCCAGGCGCAGGAACGGGAGGAGCATCCCCGTCTGCAGAGCGAGCAGTAGGGCCAGGGCGCAGGCGTAGAAAGCCGGCGTTCCGAGGAGCCGCGACCGGGGCGGCGGCCCGCCAAGAAGCCCGCAGCCGGCGAGCGCGAGCGGCAACAGGTGGAAGCGCGGGTAGCCGGTCCAGTCGGTCGAGAACTCGTCGGCCCAGAAGAACCCGACCTGGAACAGCGCTGCGGCGACCAGCATCGCGAGCTTCCACCGCGCCCCGGGGCGACGCGAGCCCCAGGCCACCGCGAGAGCTGATCCGAGGACGACGGCGACCAGACCGGACCACCCGAACTGCACGAGAGCGCGCCGGCCGAACTCGCTCAATCGGTCCGCCGAAAAGAGGTCAGCGGGCGCGGCGAGCCCCAGGCCGCGACCAATCTCGCACTGCCGACGAAAGAGATAGTAGGTCAGGAACGGCAGGCCCGAGACCACACCCACGAGGAGCGCGCGCCAGCGGTCCCTGCCCGTTCCGGCCCACGGGCGGCAGGCCAGCCAGAAGAACGGGAGGGTCAGGATCGCCGGCTCCTTGATCAACGCGGCCGCGCCCGTGATCAGGCAGGCGTTCAGACGCTCGCGGCCCGACTTGTCGAGTAGGTACTCCGCGGCCAGCAGAACGGCCACGACCATCCACGGCTCGGCGTAGCTCGTCGTGGTGTAGTACACCGCGTCTTTCTGGAGCCAGAAGAACACTCCGAACAGCAGGGCTCCTCGGTCGGGCCAGCGTCCGACGATCGCCGGCCGCAACAGCAGCAACCAGACCGGAAGGCTCAACGACGTAGTGAGTCGCGCGGCGCCCAGCGGAGCGTCCCAGTCCGCGAGACGAGAGAACAGGCCGGCGGGCAACCCGAGCAAGTAGGCCCCCGCCGGATAGCGCGCGAGGTACCAGGGCGCGTCACCGCTGTAGCTCACGGCCAACAGCGCGAGGAACAGGGCCAAGGACCACGCGCCCAACAACCCGCGCCGCAGCGCCAACCATCCGCCGACCAGGCCCAGAAGCGGCAGCCAGCCCGTCGTGCTCCAAAAGTCCAGGCACGTCTCGGCGGTCAGCAGGTGGAAATCGTGGTCCCCGGAGAACGGGAATTCCTGGTTCCAGGTCAGGGCCAGGAACAGCGCCGCTGGCGCGAACAGCGCGAAGGCGATCGAGAAGGAGCGCAGCGTCCCCGAACGCGGAGGGAAGGCGAGATCGATGCCCCCGACGGGCGCTCCGGCGACACCGAAGGCCAGCCAGGCCAGAACGCCGGCGAAGCCGGTCGCGAACAGCAGTCCGAATCGATCGAGTTGCATCCACGCGCCGGTCGCGATCAAACCGGCAACCAGGTAGGCTGCATAGCCCGGGGCCGTCCGGGGAACTTCGGCAGGGGTGACTGGCATGGCGTCCATCCCGGCGCGCTCTTCGAATCCGCGACGCGACAAGAAACAGCATACAGTGCCGCCGCGCGGGGCCAGCCCTCGTCACGGCGCAGCGCGGGGGCGTCGAGGCGCGTGTCGGCGTAGCATGGCGCTGGACTCTCCACGACGATGATCCACCTGAAGCCCAAGGGCGGACTCTGCAACCGGATGCGCGCCGTCGATTCGGCGGTCGCTCTCGCGCACGATCTCCAGGCGCCGCTCGACATCCACTGGGTGCGGGCCGGTGACCTCAATTGCCGATTCGACAGGCTGTTCGAACCCATTGCGAGTCCGACGGTACGGATCCACGAGAGGCGCATCCGACCGCTTCGATTCGTGCGCACGCACCGACACGTGCGGCGCGTTTCCAAGATCTGGCCCTTCGGCGCGCTGGTATTCTCGAAAGACGAGGACCGCCGACTCGAATCGTTCGATTTCCGATCCATGAATCGCGAGAGAACCGTGCTCATCGAGAGCTACTCACGGTTCTACTCCAATGCGCGCCCGTACTCCAGTCTCACGCCCATCGAGGCGCTGCGCGACAGGATCGGCGAAAGAACATCGCAATTCGATCGGTACACCCTCGGAGTGCACGTGCGCAGGACGGACAACGCGAAATCCATCGCGTTCAGCCCGGATGCTCTGTTCGTCAAGCGCATGCGACAGGAGATCGCCGCACAACCGTTGACGCGATTCTATCTGGCCACGGATGCGATCGAAGGGAAGAGGGCCTTCGCCGACATCTTCGGTGAACGGATCATCACGACTCCGTATCGGGCATCCCGCAGGACCGAGGAAGGCGTCCAGGAAGCCCTGGTCGAGTTGTACGCCCTCGCCGCGACGGCGAAGATTCTGGGCTCGTACTGGAGCACGTACTCGTCGGCCGCTGCCGAGCTCGGCGAGATCGAGCTGGTGACGGTGAGCGCCGCCGAGGCCGCTAGGCCTCGCGTCGTCGGGTCACGCTAAGGACGATCCGGCCGCCGTGCGCATACGCGACGTCGTTGAGGCCGAGAAACTGCCCCGGTCGCCAACGAACCCATGCGCCCAGGTTCTCGTCGGCCATCCGCTCGACTTCGACGCTGGTTTGCCGAGTCGCCACCACGCTGAGGAATCGGTCGCGTGCCTCTTCGGTCTGGAAGCGTGCGGCAGTCCACGGAACGAAATCTTGGATCGGCGGGATGTGCACGGGGCCCTCCCTCTCTTGTCGGGACAGCGCTCACGGTACCACACGCGCCTGGAGGGCGGTGCGACGGAGGGGTCGGTTTCAGTTCACGCGCAGGCCGGTCGGGGTCGGCGGCGGCGTGGGGGTGACGGTCGACGACCACTCGAGGGCCGTCGTGCCGTCCCACGACGGGTTGTGCGGTGTGCCGCTCGCCTTCTTGTCCGTCACGTCGCTCGGTCTCGGGTCGAGGTTGAGGTACCAGATTGAAGCGGCTCCCGCGGCAGTCGACTTTGGCGACGCGATCTCCGATTGGATGTCGGCCAGCGACAGGTCGTTCGAGTAGATTTGGATCCCCCGAATGACCCCGTTGAACTCCTCCCAGCCCGGGTAGCCGCCCCAGGAGTTGCCGTTGAGGTTCGGCGACTGGCCCATCACGACCGCTGGATTCGGCGGGTTGGACGTGTTCCAGTTCGGGTCGGTGAACGCAATCGTGATGACTTTCGAGGTGTCGCTGAGGTCGTAGTAGAACTTGTGGGTGTACGTGGTGCCGCTCTTCGTCGCGGTGAACGCCTGCGTGTACCAGGTGTTCCACGTGACTTCCTGCCCGACCGCGGCGCCATCCGGGTCCATGTAGTCGTTGCTGCGCACGGAGATTTCCCACGCCTGCGTTCCGTGTGGTGCGGTACCCGGTACGAGGCCAGGGTAGGGATGCGCTCCGTAGTACGTGTCGGGACTACCGCCGTCCCAGCCGAAAGTGCCGTTGTTGCCCCAGAAGAACGTCGTCCAGTACTCGTTGCAGCAGCTCGCGGAGCACGACGCGCCGCAGCTGTAGGGCGAGGGGCACCCAGCGCATGACCCGGCCAGCTTCTTCCGTGGGTAGACCTTGAAGATGTACGTCGCGTCGTAGATCGGGAGCCCGTTCGACTGCGGGTTGGCCCAGTAGAGCATGCGCCGCGTCGCGCCGGTCCCCGGCCACTCGAGGCCGTAGGAGGTCGCGGCCGTCGCCTCGCCTTCGGCCCAGCTACGCGACGAAGCGGCGAGGAGCCCGAGCGCGAGAGCCGCGAGGCACGCGACGGAGCAAAAAACACCGGTCCGGGTCATGGCATCACCGGTTCCTCGAGGGACGACCCTCAGTCAAGAACCTGGGCGGACTCGCCGGAGATGTCAAGAACGCATCCGAATAGGACCCGGCCGGCGTTCCCTCGGGCTACTTCGGCTGGGGAACGATGCGCAGATAGGGCTTGGGCGCCTTCCAGCCCTCGGGGAACTTCTGCCGGGCCTCGGCGTCCGGAACCGCGGGCAGGATGATGACGTCCTGGCCCTGCTTCCAGTTCACCGGCGTGGCCACCCTGTGCTTCGCCGTGAGCTGCATCGAGTCGAGCACGCGCAGCACCTCGTCGAAGTTGCGGCCGGTGCTCATCGGGTAGGTGAGGATCAGCTTGATCTTCTTGTCCGGTCCCACGATGAACACCGAGCGCACCGTGGCGTTGTCCTGCGCGGTGCGCCCCCGGCAGTCTTCACCCGCGTCGGGGTGGATCATGTCGTAGAGCTTGGCCACGGCGAGATCGGTGTCGCCGATCAGCGGGTAGTTCACAGCGTGGCCTTGCGTCTCCTCGATGTCCTTGACCCAGCGCGTGTGATCGCTGACCGGATCGACGCTCAGCCCGATGACCTTGGTGTTGCGCTTGTCGAACTCCGGTTCGAGCCGGGCCATGTACCCGAGCTCGGTCGTGCACACCGGCGTGAAATCCTTGGGGTGCGAGAACAGGATGGCCCATCCGTTCCCGATCCACTCGTGAAACCGGACGCTCCCTCGGGTCGTGTCCGCGGTGAAGTCCGGCGCCTCGTCGCCAATGCGTAGCGGCATGTTCGCCTCCCTGTGGGTTGGATCGAAGTTCCGGAATCCTAGCTCAAACCGAGGCCGCCCGGCCAATCCAAGGAGGGCGAGTCCGAGGACCCCTGACTCGGTCAGCGGATCCCGGCCCGGTCCATCATGCGCACGAGCCGGATCGGGTAGCCCGCGAGAGCTCGTTCACAGCCCAGCCGCCGAACAGGTCGGCCCCCAAGATCGCCAGAAGAATGAAGGCGAGGCACGTCCTCTCGCCCCCGTTTGCTCGATCCTCGAGCACGAGCCGAGCCGGAACGCCCGCTCAGGGAGGCGGTGTCATAGCGGACAAGCAAGCGGATCGGGCCGGTCCCGCAGCGTGACCGTCTGGCCCAAGATCCTCGAGGAGATCTCGGCCAGACAGAACATCCACGTGCTGAGCTAGCTCAGCTTCTTCAGCTCGACGCGCCGGTTGCGCGCGCGGCCCTCCGCGGTGTCGTTCTGCGTGATCGGCTGGGTCTCGCCGTACCCTTTGGCCGCGAGCCGCGCGGCGTCGACCCCCTTGCCGACGAGGTAGTCGCGCACGGCCTCGGCGCGGCGCTGCGAGAGCTCGAGGTTGTAGGCGTCGCTGCCGGTGGAGTCGGTGTGGCCCTCGACCTCGACGCGCACCTCGCTCCAGGCGACCAAGGACGCGGCGACGGAGTCGAGCGTCGCGACCGACTCCGGCTCGAGCTGCGCGCTGTCGTTCTCGAACGTCACCCCTTCGAGTACGAGGTCGCCCTTCTCGGGTACGAACAGCACCTCGCAGCCGACCGTGTCGACCGTGCGGCCGGCGAGCGTGCCGGGGCACTTGTCGACGCCGTCGCAGACGCGGTCGCCGTCTTCGTCTTTGGGGCAGCCCGCGGCGTCGACCGTGCAGCCCTTGACCGTGCCGGCGCACTCGTCGATGCCGTCGCAGACGCCGTCTCCGTCTTCGTCTGTGGGGCAGCCCGTGGCGTCGACCGTGCAGCCCGTGGCCGTGCCGGCACAGGTGTCGGTGCCGTCGCAGACGCGGTCGCCGTCTTCATCTTTGGGGCAGCCCGCGGCGTCGACGGCGCAGCCCTTGACCGTGCCGGCGCACTTGTCCTGGCAGTCGATCACGCCGTCGCCGTCCGAGTCGAGCGGACAACCCTTGTCGTCGACCGGGCAGCCCGAGGCCGTATCGGGGCAAGCGTCGATGCCGTCGAACACGCGGTCGCCGTCGCTGTCTTTCGGGCAGCCCCGCAGGTCCACCGTGGCGCCGAGCGGCGTCCCTGGGCAGTCGTCCTTGCGGTCGGGAACGCCGTCCCGGTCCGTGTCGGCCGGCGGCCCGCCGCCCCACGCGAACACGACGCCGGCCGTGGCCTCGATGTTGGTCTGCCCTTCGTCGACGCTCCCGCCGACGTCGGTGTACACGAAGCGGCCGTCGAGTCGCAGGCCGAAGTGATCGGAGAGCAACCAGCGCACGCCGCCGCCGAGATTGACCCCGGGGCCGTCCGCGTCCTGATCGTCGATTTCCGTCGACTCGAGACTCAGACCGGCGGTGAGGAACGGACGAAAGCGCCGGCCGGGAAGGAAGTTGTACAGCGCGTTGCCGCGGTACGAGGTGATGTCGAGGTCGACTCCGAGGGCGCTCTCGGTCGAGAGCTGCTGGTAGGAGAATTCGAGGCTCCACGTCGGGGTCATGAACGCACCGAGGCGCGCGCCGTAGAGGAGATCGTCGTCCGGCTCGAGGCCGGCGTACTCGTCGAGCAGGCACTGGCCCGCGTAGAGCCCGGCCTCCCCGCTGTTCTGATCGCCACCGACCGCCAAAGCCGGCGGGGCCGCGAGACCCGCTCCGAGCAACGAGACAGCGATCCCTACCCGAAACTGCGCCCCACTCGACATGGCCACCCCTCCGTGCAAGCGCCTCGCGGCGACCGCGAAGTCTACAACATCGCGGCTCAGATCCGCCGGCTCATCCCTGCATAGGCTCGCTCGCCACCTCGGCCTCGGTGCGGATCAGGTCGAGCAGGCAGTGAGCGTGCTCGGTCAACGGACAGCGGCCGCCGGCCGTCGAGCGCGGGTCGAGGATCTCCGTCAGATCCGCGTGCAACGGCGAAGGGCGTAACGCGCGACGCGCCGCGTTACGAGACGATGAAAGCTCGTGTGGAGGCCGTCAGCGGCGTGACGAAACCGTCGTCACGTTCCCTTTCGCTGTCGCTCCTACCAGTACTTCCAGCGCGGGACGACGTGCGGCTCGAAGGCGAAGGACGCGGCGGCTCCGGGCGTGACCACGACCCGCACCCAGCCGACCCGAGGCGAGCCGGGAACCTGGAGTCGCGTGAAGTTCTCGAGCCGCACGCCCGTCGTGCGCCGCACGAGCGGGCGATCGACGACGAACACGTGATCGTCTCCCTGCACGGCCAGGACCGGCCCGCCGAACCGCTCGACCTCTTCCTCGAGCGCGCCGAGGAACGGTTCGTAGGTCACGCGGTACGGGTCGTCGACGGGCGCCTCGAAGGCGGGGTTCGCATGAAAGGCGAGAACCACGGCGGTAGCGCCGCTTGCCTGGGCCTCGCCGAACGTCTCGCGCATCCACTCGGTCGCTGCTTCGGTCCGGCGTCGCGCCGCGTCGTCGTCGGCCGCGGTGCGCCCGGGAAACGATCCGAAACCGTTCCGGCTGCCCACGAGGTTCACGGTCGCGAAGACGATTCCCTCATGGGCCCAGCGCACGTTCTCGGCGAACTCGGGGTAGGGCTCGCGACCCTGCTGCGTGGCGAGAGCGAGCTTGCTCCGGCCCAGGCTGCGCGTCGGGTCGGCGAAGAAGATCTGCCGGAGCCGTGTGAGTCGTTCGCGCGGCGCGAAGCCGCCCGATCCGGGCTCCCAGCAGTCGGCCCACTCGTTGTCGCCGGGCGTGTAGATCACCGGATGCCGCAGCGCGTCGAACCAGTCGAGGCTGCGCCCGTACATCTCGTCCGTGCAGGGGTGCCAGAACAGATCGCCGACGTGCAGGACCCAACGCAGCTCGTGCTCGTCGAGCGACCGCAAGACGAGGCGGTATTGCACGTCCTCCCACGCGTAGTACGGTGCGTCGCCGAGCGCCGCGAACGAGAACGTCCCGGGCGGGTCGGGCGTCGGTGCCGGCGGACCGCTCGTCGCCCGGAACCCCAGGACGAGCAGCAGGACCAGGGCCGCAACGAGCCATAGCCGGCGACGTTGCCCCAACGATCTGCTCCTCGCGCCCGCCGGTGCAGGCGATCGGCCCCGCCTGCGGATGATAGCGCGCGCGCCGGCCGTTCTTGGCTACACTGGAACTTCACGACGGTCGCCCGGAGGTCCCGTGACGATCGCGTTCGTCCTGCTCTGGCTCGCCGCGGTCGCACCGACCGCATCGCCGCGCGCCGGCCCGGCTCCGTGCACGTGCGCCTCGGCGCCGGCGACGAACGGCTGGTGCGAGGCGCATCGCGTCGGGTACGTGGCGGGGGTCGCCATCCGCTCGTCGGTGCTCTACGAGACGCTCGACGCGCACGGGCACGCGGTCGATCCGCAGACGTTCGAGTGCGTCGCGTGCCAGGCGGCGATCCGGACGAGCGGGTTCTGCGAGACGCATCGGATCGGTTTCGAGGACAGCCTGGCCTACTTCTCCCGATTGACCTACGAGCTGGCGCGGGCGCGCCGCGCGCCGGCCGGCGCGATCGCGTGCCCGGTCTGCCGCATGCACGCTGTGGCCGGCGGGTGGTGCGACGCGTGCAGGATCGGTCGGCTCGGCCGCTTCGTCTTCGACGACAAGCAGGCGCTGCTGCGCGTGCTACGCGAGATGGAGATCCTGCGCGCGGCGAACGAGGCCAGCGCGCGCTGCGAGGGCTGCGCGGCGGCGATGGTCACCGACACGCAGTGCCCGTACTGCCGCATCACCTACCAGGGCGGCCGAGCGCTGGCCCCCGCGCCGTAGCGCCGGGGCCGTCAGTGCCCGCAGGTGTTGCTCGTGTCCTTCGTGGTGACCCCGCACTGACCGGACGACGACCCGGACCCAGGCCCGACGCGCTCGGCTCCGGCTCCGTCCTGACCCCAGGATCCCTCGCTGCCCGATCCGTCGACGACCACGATCAGCCACCACAGGAGCCCGGACGCGTCGACGACGCTCGGCGTCGGATCCCACGTGAAGGGGGACGCTCCGACACCGCAAACGCTTCCGGCGAGCGCGAACACTCCACCCGGAGCCGCCGGCAGCTGCGTTCCTTCCCCGTAGAGGATCGCGTGCGTCGTCGCGCCGGCGCAGCTCGTCGAGTCCCAGGCGATGGAGAGCGCCGAGCCGCTCGGGTCGAGCTTCGCCACGGTCATCGGCGTCGTTCCCGCGCGGCCGTCGGGCACCGCGGGCGGGGGCGGGCTCGCGTCGATGGCGCCGGTTTGGCCCGCGTAGTTCTCCGGTGAGTTCGTTCCCGTGACGAGCGTCAAGCCCGAGCGGTTCAGCGACAGGCTGCCGTCGGTCGGGAGCTGGCCGGCTCCGAAGCTGATCATGTCGTACGGAGTGTAGCGGAGCGTGTCTCCGTTCACCGAGAAGAACTGGTCCGGGATGATGAAGTCCGGCGCCGGGGCCCCCGGCAGGGTGGCGAAGAGCGCGGCAAACCCGGCGGTGCCGAAGAGGATGTGGCGAAACCCGGTGGGCGACGCCACGTTGTTCGGAATGTCGAACACGTTGGCGTTGCTCGTCAGGGTGCCGCCGCCGACGCCGGTCTCGCCGTCCGTCCCGTTCATCTCGCGCAGCTCGACGAACTGGATCGTGCCGTCGGCGTTGCTGAAGATCTCGAAGACGTCCCAGGTATGGGCACCGGCGAGGAC
>Ga0247727_10008987_pt1 | contig 18315 bp, 16 predicted proteins | sample WisWelCaveWW1625_FD_202498 | JGI IMG/M metagenome (GOLD analysis project Ga0247727, IMG submission 202498) | Biofilm microbial communities from Wishing Well Cave, Virginia, United States - WW16-25 | ecosystem: Environmental > Aquatic > Deep subsurface > Groundwater > Cave microbial mat | place... | reverse complement strand
TTGATTCCGCTGGCGACCGCGCAAATGCGCTTGTTTGGCGTGGATTTTATCAACAACGCGGCCCTGCAAGTGGCCGACGCCGCGCTCATGGACAACGCTTTTTACGAAGTCGAGCGCGTGATGCGCCGCGAGCATCGCTTGCGCGACAGCCAGGACAATGATTTTAGCATTCGCAATCAGGCCGACATGGTCGCGGTGTTTACCGACACGCAGAAAATTTTTACGCTGCTGCTCACCGGCATCGCCGTGGTTTCGCTCATCGTCGGCGGCATCGGCATCATGAACATCATGCTGGTTTCCGTCACCGAGCGCACGCGCGAGATCGGTGTGCGCAAAGCCATTGGCGCGAAACGCCGCGACATTCTCATGCAATTTTTGATGGAAGCCGTAACGCTGTCGTTGACCGGCGGCTTCCTGGGCATTTTAGTCGGCCTCGCCGCCTCCAAAATATTGCCGCGTATCGGTTTCACCACCGCGATTTCTTTAGAGTCGATCGGCGTCAGTTGTATTTTTGCGGCGACGGTTGGAATTGTCTTTGGCATTTATCCGGCCATTCGCGCCGCACGGCAGGATGCGATTGTGGCGCTGCGGTACGAATAGGAGTGCTTCAGCTTGACCCCGGTGCAAACGTCAATGCCAGTCTCAGATTGAACATGGATTCAAAACGCCCGAAACGGTTTCGGGCGTTTTTATTTATTCTTTTTACATAAAAAAGGTTTGCATTTGGGCGACGCAATAAGTATACTTTTTCAACAACATAATTGGCGTTAAATTAGACGAGGCGCAGTTATGACGCAAGAAAACGTGATGTAGAATATCAAAGCCGGTCTTGATGAGGCTGACCCGGCGACGCTGCAGTCGATTTGGGCGATGCTGAACCGGGCATCAAACAAACCCGCGGCATTTTCGGAAAATCTTCGTAGCGCAAATTTGCGCAGCGCTATTAAACGCCAGAGCGCGAACAAGCCAGTGACATTTGTCGGGAAAAATTTGAGTCTGGAAGACTATGAAAAGCTTTCCATTGCTGAACGCTGCGAGCAAAAAAAACGGTTAAAAGAAATTAACGACTTTGCAAAGCGAGAGAAAAGAGGAGCATAAGAGGAATGTTGGCTTTCTTTGGGACTACCGACATAAAGCATTTTGTAAAAAGACTTTTTGAATCAATGGATGACTTGAACGGAAAAGTTGTCATTGATATTCCCGCAGGTTCTGGTTATATCAGCGGTGTTATTAGGCAAAAAGGGGCAACAGCTTATTATGCGTTTGACTTATTTCCAGAGTTTTTCAAGGCTGATGGCATAAAGTGTGTCAAGGCAGATTTGACAAGGAGTTTACCAATTGAAACGGGTTGCGCAGATTATATTCTTTGTCAGGAGGGCATTGAACATTTGCCAAATCAATTGTTTGCCCTACAGGAGTTTAGCAGAATCTTGAAGCCAGAGGGAAGACTAATTTTGACGACACCGAATATTTCACACTTGCGAGCCAAGCTAAGTAATTTGCTCGTTGAGAGTGATCTATATAAGAGATTGCCTGCCAATGAATTGGATGAGGTCTGGCATGCAAAGGGCGGCGAAATATATTTTGGACACCTCTTTCTCATTGGCGTTCAAAAGCTGAGAGCTCTGGCAAGGATTGCTGGATTTAGAATAAAGAAGATACATGCCGTAAGGGTAAGTTATTCATCTTTCCTGCTTGGCGTTTTGTTTTACCCAATTGTTGTGATGTTTAATATTTATGCATATTTCAAGAGTTATGGGAAGAGAAAAGATATAGATGAAAAAGTTAGAAGAAATACTTATGATGAAGTTTTTAGATTGAATTTACATCCAACCATTCTTTTTGGAAAACACTTGTTTATTGAATTTGAGAAATGCGTCAATGGAGGTGAAATTGCTGTTTATAAGGAACAAGATAGTATCTGTTAACATTATCGTGTTGCTCTAATTGGCCGCGATCTTATGCTGACCTTGAAACCCAGAGTGCTGCTGGATTTTGAGCAGCATCAAACCGAAATTTTATCTTCAACCCCAATACGCAAAAAGGCTGGTGCTCCGAAAAGGCAAGTCTCGCGGTCGCGCCGGCGGCGTTTATAAAAAAAGTTATCTCCTGTAGATTGCATGTCGAATTTTTAATATTAGACGTCCGCAATTGTTTCGGGCGTTTTTATTTTGGGTAAATAAAAAGATTTGCATTTTATAGGCATAATCGTTATACTTTTTAAAGCTATATAGCAATACTGGCATAACGTTTTAAGAATTCGTGCACCTATCATGGAGGCGGAGCGAATATGCCCGGCGGCAAGCTTTGGATTCAACGCGATCGGTTCGGTAATGACATCTATTTGACCCGTGAACGTTGGGAACACATCACCGAGTCTGACAATCATCCCGAAGTCGAGCCCTATTTCGACTATGTCAAAGAAACGATTCGGCTGGGCCGTCGCCGGCAGGATGCTTTCGATCCGAATGGCTATCAGTATTATCGGTCTTTTCAAAATCTTCCTGATGACAACACGCACTTGATTGTTTGTGTGCGCTTTCGTTGGCATACCGACCCGAATGGCGTCGTGCGCGAAGAGAAGTTCGTGACTACTGCTTATTTTCAATCTTTCGAGGAATAATAAGTGATGAATGAGACAAAGATCAATTATGATGAAGAGGGAGATATTCTTTACGTTTCCTTTGAAAAAAGCGAGCATGTCACCGGTATCCAACTGGCAGACAATATTTTGCTGCGATTGGATACCGGCAAAGCCACCGGTACAGTGCCGAAGGCCGTGGGATTGACGTTCATCAGCTTCGAGCGTATGAAGTCATATTATCAGAACCGCCCATTTAACGTTTCATTAACGAATTTGCGTAGCTTGCCGGAAGAACTCTGGCAGGCAGTTTTATCTGTTATCACCACCCCGCCCGTGAGCGATTTTTTGGCCGTCGGCCTTTCCCTCTCGCCGCAAGTTCCTCCCTTACCGGAACATGTACAAGTAACGGCGTAATTCTTTTTTTAATTTATCATGCGTTCCTGCTTCATTTGTGACACCTTCGCAAGTGTGAATCACTACGCGACTGTCGATGCGCAAACTTATTTGCACTGTTCGCACTGCGGCCTCATTTTTGTCGACAGGATCAAACCGCCGGACAAGCTTTATCATGCCTATGACGGCGGCCGGTTAAAACGTGGCGGCGCAGGCTCGTCGCGCCGTTGCGGGGGTTCACGCAAGTTCGCAACTTCGACAAATCGATGGCACGGGCGAATCGCATTTTTGATTTTGTGCTCTCGCTTAATCGTGTTTCGTCGCAGACTGAAAGTCTGTGCTAGGCTAAACCGGCGTGGCTCGACATCGGCTGCAACAAAGGTTTTTTGCTCGCCGTGGCGGTGGCGCATGGCTGGCAGGTTTACGGCGTCGAGCTGGTGCCGGAGCTGATGCGGCCTTTTCAGAGAAAATTCAAGCTCTTCGCCGGCAACATTTTTTCACAAAGATTTATTGACGTGCAAACCCAATTTAACGATAACACGTTCGACGTCATTTCCGCCATTGATGTGATCGAGCATTTTGAAGAGCCGCGTCGCGATGCGAGTGCCATCTACCGCCTCCTCAAACCCGGCGGCCTGTTCGTCGCGCAAACGCCGGATGGCGCGGCGAAACAAGCCGAGGCATTAAAAGAACGCTGGGGCGCTTTGAAACCGCTGGAGCATTTGCATCTGTTTAATGCAAACAATCTGGAGATTTTTGCGAAACAACTTGGTTTTGCCGAGACCAAATTTTTCCCGCCTTTTGAGGCAGCGGATGGGAACCTGGTGGCAGTGATGAAAAAATAAAAAGCACAAAAGAGAAAAAGTAAAAAGGATGACTGCACAAAGGTGCCTGGCGGTGGCCGCAAATTATTTGCGCTACCGCTTGCTTTTCTCCCAAAATTGATTATCTTGAAAAAGTCATGGCGAATGCCCTTAAACATGATCATACTCGGTTTTTAGGAAGACAGGGCGAACAGGAGAAGCCGTATGAAAACCATTTTAGTGGTAGAGGATGAAAAACACTTGCAGGCCCTCTATGCCTTGGAGTTAAACGCCGAGGGCTATAACGTCATCACCGTCGGCAGTGGCGGCGAAGCGTTGGAAAAACTCAAGAATAACCGGATTGATCTGGCGATACTCGACATCAAACTCGAAAACGAAAATGGGCTGGAAGTCTTGCGCAACCTGATGGAACAACAACGCGACTTGAAAGTTATTCTGAACACGGCGTATTCAACCTATCGCCATGATTTTAAAAGCTGGTCGGCGGAAGATTATATTGTGAAGTCTTCCAATCTCGATGAACTGATTTCCCGCGTCCGCGAATATGCGCCGCTTTAGATTGGTCGTTAGTTGCTTGTCGTTCGCTTTTTCACTGTGATAAAGCGGGCCCATATCACGAACCCAGCAGCCAGTCACCAGTAACCAACAATTTAAAGATGGCCACCTGTCCGAATTGTCAGCAACAAATTCCGGAAATTTCCGAATTAAAATTTTGTCCGTTCTGTGGCGGCTCACTAACACCGGTAACGACGCCGCCTCCCTCTATTTCTGAGCCCGCGCCACCCATTGAGTTAGCGCCGCCTCCTGCAACCAATTTCGAAACCACGGCCGCCGCACCGGAACCCGCGTTTTACGTGCCGTGGGAAGATCGCCAGCGTCTCGACTTTTTACCGGCGTTCAGCCAGACCTGGAGCGATTCCGTTTTTCGCCCGGCGGAATTTTTTCGCCGCGTGCCGCGCTCCGGCAACCTCGGTTCGGCGTTGCTTTATTGTTGCTTGATTGGCATCACCGGCAGCATGTTGTCGTTGTTCTGGAGCTATCTGTTTTGGAGCAACTCGGATATGGACAGGATTCAGGACATGTTCGGCGGCGCCGGGTTCAACCGCGACATGCTGGGCTACGTTGCCATTTTTGTTCCGTTCCTGACGATCTTTGGGGTTTTCATCATGTCGTTTATTTATCACCTTTGCCTCATGCTCACCGGCAGCAGCAAGAACGGTTTTGAAGCGACGCTGCGCGGCTACTGTTACAGTTATGGCCCATATTTGCTCACGATCATTCCGCAATGCGGCGGTTTCATCGCATTAATCTGGCAATGTTTTTTGCTGGTTACGGCGTGGCGCGAGATGCACGAGAGCACAACTGGTCGCGTCGTTATCGCGGTGTTGTTACCGCTGCTCTTCTGCTGCGGCCTGATATTTTTGTTGGTGTTGAGCGTCGCCGGGCTGGTGACGCGGGGCTTCAATTAGTGAGAATTGATTGAATCAAATGCCAGCCTCGTCTGCGACTTCCATTCATTTCAAAACGCCGGACGCGATTGGGCGCCGACTCGAGGCGAGCGTCATCGTGTTGCCGGTGTTCCTGCTCGGCTTTTTGCTCGCGCGCTTTGCCGCGCCGATTTTTATGCTGCTGCCGGCCTGCACTTTTCGCGCCGCTTTTGGCTTTCCCTGCCCAAGTTGCGGCATGACGCGCGCCGGACTCGCGCTGGCGCAGGGCGAGTTGCTTACAGCTTTCGCTTACAATCCGCTCTTGGTGATGAGCGTTGGTATTTTATCCTTGTGGAGCGCGGGCCAATGGCTGGAAATATTGAGACGAAAAAATTCTATTGCTGTGCTCAGCAGCGCAGCTCAGAGAAAATTATTGCGCGTTTATAGCCGAAACGGAATCTTTCGAGAGTTGAATCCCGTCCAAAGCGAGAAATGGCGACGTTGGTTAGTCATCAGCGCGATTGGCCTTAATTGGTTGTATTTGATTATAGCCGGCTAATGCGGAGAATAGCCGGCTTTCTGAATTTTATTCAACGTTTTGGATTTTACCGAATTAACACAGGATGTTGAGGAAATAAATATATGCAGGTTGGTTTGACCGTCAATGGCTTTGATGGCCGGAAGCCGGGAGAAATTCTCGCGCTGGTGCGCAGCTTGGGAGTGACCTTTGTTGAATTGAATCCATCCGTGATGCACGACGTGGGCAACCTCATCCCGCAGACCGAAGACATCGCCACCGGTTTTCATTTACCGCTGTTTAACGAACACGGTTTTGATTTTTCCACGCTGGAAGCCAAAGAAAAAATCGACGACACCATTGATTTTATCAATCGGTATCGGCACCAGCTTAATTTGATTTACTGCGTCGCCCATCCGCCGGAATCTGTGCAGGACGAGGACATGAACGACGCGCTCGAATTTTTAATCGAAAATTTGCAACGGCTGGAAGTTCCCATCCTGCTGGAGAACACCGAACATTGGTCGGAACAGGAATTTGACGGATTATCGAAAGTGATTCGGAGCCACCTCAAGAAAAAAGTGACCGGCTATTGCTTCGATCCGGCGCACGCTTATTTGCGCGGCGAAGATATTTTCAAGCGCTTCAGCGCGATCGCGCCGCAGGTGCGTTGCATTCATCTCTCCGACTGTCTGAAGGGAAAAGATGCGCACCTGCCGCTCGGCCAGGGCGAGTTGCCGGTGGCGCGGTTTCTGGAGCACGTTGCCAAACATCATTATGACGGCATTATCAATCTCGAAATCGTCCCCAAATCCCTCGCCGAAGCCCGCGCCGTGGTGAAGAGTTATCTCGCCGTGCTGCGGGTTTTCAAGAAAGGCAAATTTATTGGAACGACGACCAAACTTTTGTTTCGAGGATTGCCGGAGATGGCTTGAACGCGATTTTGCAAATAGCCAATAAACAAAAAAGCCGGCCCTCATGCGAGGAACCGGCTTTTCTATTTTCAGTCTACAACTGATTGTGACTTCTCATAAACGATGGCGCCAATATCATTTATAACTATTGCAGAGAGAGCAAGCGAGCCAGAGATTTTCTTCGTTGGAACGACCGCCAGCCGCTTCGGGAATAATGTGTTCGACGTACAAGGGGTAATCGATTACGTTTTGTTGCGTTTGACAATATCCGCAGCGGTAACGCGCGGCTTGCGCAACACGCTGGCGGATGGATTCAGGTATGTAGGTGTAACTCATGACAAGGTTTTGAGCACCGCCGGATCGGACATATTGTATTCACGGCCTTGCAGCAATACGGCGGCCTGCCCCCGTTTTAGGATGGAGGTCTGGTATTCGTCCAATAAGTTATCGAGAGCCCGATGTTCATTTGCCGTAAGTTGCCCCTGTCCTTTCCGCGTAAGTAGTGCATCCATCTTCTGATGATGTTCTGGCGGCAATGTGCTGCGAGCAATTTCCCATAATTCTGCGTCGCTCAGAAATGTCATCTCAGCCAGATCATCCGCCAAAGCTTGCGGCAATCCAGCCAACGGCGGCAGCGCAGTGGCGACGGCATCCACTAGAACATCTTCCAGCGATCGGCGTAATGTCTGCGCCATACTCTGGGCTTTTTGATAGAGCGTATTAGGCAGTTGTAAAGTGACAGACTGTCTCATGGGATTTTCGTGTTATTGAGATGATATTTGTTTGAAGATTCATCAACCCCAAATTAGCAAGAATTTTAATCGAAAGCAAGCAATAAAAAATGGAGAGAAATTTATGTTATGAAAATGGAATCTCGTCATGTGATTTTAATTTCTAAGGATCAGGGCTGATTTCATGTGAGAATTTTGGAGGCGATGCCTAAAGTCAAACAAAAAAAGCCAGCCCTCATTCGAGGCGCCGGCTTTTCTATTTTAAAACAGAAACCAGACGAGCCCCGATTTTCCTTTTTGTTTTTAAAAGGAAGTCGGGGCGCTACTTCTTAGTACATCCCGCCGCCCATGCCGCCGCCCGGAGGCATTGGGGGCATCTTTTTGTCTTCGGGCTTCTCGACGATCGTCGCTTCGGTCATCAGCAACAACGCCGCCACTGACGCCGCGTTTTGCAACGCCACACGCGTGACTTTGGTCGGGTCGATGACGCCGGCTTTCAGCAGGTCGCCGAATTCTTCGCGATCCGCATCGAAACCGAAACTGTTGTCGTTGCTCTCCTTCACTTTTTGCACGACGATGGAGCCTTCGTGGCCGCCGTTTTCGGCAATCTGGCGAATCGGCTCTTCGAGGGCGCGCTTGACGATATTCACGCCAATCTGCTCGTCGCGATTATCCAATTTCATTTTGGAGAGCGCCGGAATCGCGCGGAGATACACCGTGCCGCCGCCCGGAACGATGCCTTCCTCAACCGCGGCGCGCGTCGCATGCAGCGCATCTTCGACGCGGGCTTTCTTCTCTTTCATTTCCACTTCGGTCGCCGCGCCGACTTTCAACACGGCCACGCCGCCGGCCAACTTGGCGAGACGCTCTTGCAATTTCTCTTTGTCGTAGTCCGAAGTCGTGCCTTCGATCTGCTTCTTGATCTGGCCAATGCGGCCTTTGATCTCATCGGTTTTGCCCGCGCCTTCGACGATGGTGGTGTTGTCTTTGTCGATGGTCACTTTCTTGGCTTTGCCGAGATCGGTGAGCGTGGTGTTCTCAATCTTGAAACCGGCTTCTTCGGAAATCACGCGACCGCCGGTGAGCACGGCAATATCTTCCAACATCGCTTTGCGGCGATCGCCGAAGCCCGGCGCTTTCACCGCGCATACTTTCAACGTGCCGCGCAACTTGTTCACGACCAGCGTCGCGAGCGCTTCGCCTTCAATATCTTCCGCAATCACCAGCAGCGGGCGGCCCATCTGCGCCACCTTCTCGAGAATCGGCAGAATGTCTTTCATCGCGCTGATCTTCTTGTCATGAATCAGAATCACCGCATCTTCGATCACCGCTTCCATCGCATCCGGATCGGTGACGAAATACGGCGAAATGTAGCCGCGATCGAATTGCATGCCTTCGACAACGTCGAGCGTGGTCTCGGTGGACTTGGCTTCTTCAACGGTGATGACGCCGTCTTTACCGACTTTGTCCATCGCGTCGGCGATCAAATTGCCGATCGACTTGTCGTTGTTCGCAGAGATGGAGCCGACTTGCGCAATTTCGGTTTTGCCCGGCAGCGGCTTGCTGATTTTTTTGATCTCTTCGATCACGACGGCCACGGCTTTCTCAATGCCGCGCTTCAGGTGCATCGGATTCGCGCCGGCGGTGACGTTCTTCAAGCCTTCAGCGAAAATCGCCTGCGCCAACACCGTCGCGGTGGTGGTGCCGTCGCCGGCCACATCGCTGGTCTTGGACGCGACTTCTTTCACCATCTGCGCGCCCATGTTTTCAACCGGATTCTCCAACTCAACTTCTTTCGCCACGGTGACGCCGTCTTTGGTAATGGTCGGCGCGCCGAATTTTTTGTCGATCACGACATTGCGGCCTTTCGGGCCCAGCGTAACCTTCACGGCATTGGCGAGCGCATCGACGCCGCGTTTCAACGCCGCACGAGCGTCCACATCATAATCAATAATCTTAGCCATAAACTTTATGTCTCCTTGAAATGCGGTTATTGGTTGCAATTGCCACAACAAAAAAGCAAACTGAAAATTGCTTTTTGCCTTTTGCTTTTTTCTGTTTGCCTTACAGGGTGGCGAGAATGTCGCTCTCGCGCACGATCAAATATTCTTTACCGTCAACCGTGACTTCGGTGCCGGAATATTTGCCGTAGAGTATTTTGTCGCCCTTTTTCACTTCCATCGCCATTTTTTGGCCAGCGTCCGAGATTTTGCCCGGACCGACCGCGACGACTTCACCTTGCATCGGTTTCTCTTTCACCGTGTCGGGAATGATAATGATACTGCCTTGTTTTTTTTCCTCGGCATCGAGTGGCTTCACTACCACGCGATCCGCCAATGGCTTAATGTTCATCGGTAAGTCTCCTCGTAATTAAAATTGGTTCTACTTGTTTAGCCTGAAGAACTTTATCGGCTGTTAGCACTCTCATTGCATGAGTGCTAACAGCCAGTCATAAATATAAGAAATAATCTACCGTGAAGTCAAGCTTTATTTTGACAAAATACCTGATTCTTAGCTTTTTGTCAGGTATCCGGCAGATTATTTCTTGTGTAGTTCTTAACTTTGCAGTTTTCATGTCAGTTACAGAACAAATAAAACCAATAAAAATATATACTTAAATTAATTTCGTCTATCTGTCAAAACGAACCTGTGCTGCAAAAGCGACAGATTTCGGCCAAGATGACGGAAATTTATCTTTTGCTCAATTTAAAATTCCTTGCTTTTTGACGTCCCGCGCATTAGTTTTCACCAGTCCCTAAATGAGGAAAAATTTGCAAAATTACGACCTTGAAAAAAACGTCACCGGGAGCGCTGAACATTTGATCGATCTTGCGCTCGCCGAAGATTTGGGCGATACGGGCGATATTACCACATGCGCTATTTTTAACAACGCCAAGGCAAAAATCGGCGAAGCGATCGTGCTCGCTAAATCCGCCGGCGTGGTGTCCGGCCTGCAAATCTTCGTGCGGGTTTTTGCCAAAATCGATACGTTGGTGCAAATTGATTGCTTGGCGCAGGACAAAGAAAAACTTGGCCCAAAACAGCAAGCCGTTTATCTGCACGGCCCGCTGGCGTCCATTCTCCTCGGCGAGCGCGTTGCGTTAAATTTTCTCCAACGCCTTTCCGGCATTGCGACGTTGACGCAAAAATTTGTCGATGCCGTTGCCGGAACGCCAGCAAAAATTTTAGACACGCGCAAAACCACGCCCGGCTGGCGTATTTTAGAAAAATATGCCGTGCAATGCGGCGGCGGCTTCAACCACCGCCTCGGCTTGCACGATATGTTTTTGATCAAAGAAAATCACCTTGCCGTCGCCGGCGACATTGCCAATGCCGTGCAGCAGTGTCGCGCCTTTCGCCCTCAAACTCATTTGGAGGTCGAAGCGCGCACCCTTGCCGACGTGGAAGAATGCTTGCGTCACGACGTCAAACATATTATGTTGGATAACATGTCGATTGCCGAAATGCAAAACGCGACGCAACTCGTTGCCGGCCGCGCGCAATTGGAAGCTTCCGGCAATGTCAGTTTGGAAAACGTTGCCGCCATCGCCGCCACCGGCGTCGATTATATTTCCATCGGCGCCTTGACACACTCCGCACCGGCGATGGATTTTTCGTTGTTGATTGTGTAAATGTCATCCCGCAGGGATCTTGTTTGAAATCCAATAAGATCTTTAGCCGTGGAATCACACGAGTCCTTTCACATAACCGCAGTCGAACGAAAACTTTCCTGAGGAGGAGAGCCATGAAACGCATGTGGATGATGATCGTCCTGTTGTGGTCAGCCCAATGTTTGTTCGCGCAAACACCGCCAACGGCGATCAAAGCCGGACGATTGATCGATGTCGTCGCCGGCAAAGTTTGGGAGAAACAAATTATTCTCATCGAGGGCGAAATGATCAAAGCCGTCGGCGCGGAGGGCAGCGTCGCGATCCCCGCCAACGCGACGAGGATTGATTTGAGCGATGCGACGATCATGCCCGGCTTCATCGATTGCCACACGCACATCACGGCGCAACCGGAGAATTATGTCACCGACATGTTCCGCAAATCGGCGATTGATTATGCGGTCACCGCGCACCTCTTTGCGAAACGCACGCTGGAAGCCGGTTTCACCGCGTGCCGCGACGCCGGCTCGCGCGAATTCATCGATGTGGCGCTCAAAAAAGCCATCACCGCCGGTAAAATTCCCGGCCCGCGGTTGTTGGTTTCGGGCCACGCGCTTTCGGCGACCGGCGGGCACGGTGATCTCTCCGGCTTTTCGCCGTATCTCAATTTTGACGGTTTCAGCGGCGTCGTTGATGGCGTCGATGAGATTCGCAAAAAAATCCGGTGGAACATCAAATACGGCGCGGACGTCATAAAATTTACGGCGACGGCGGGCGTGTTGAGCGAAGAAGAATCGGTCGGCGCACCGCAATTTTCGGCTGAAGAAATGAAAGCCATCGTTGACGAGGCCGCCATGTGGGGCAAGCGCGTTTTGGCGCATGCCCACGGCGCCGAAGGCATCAAGCTCGCCGTGCAAGCCGGCGTCGCGTCCATTGAACACGGCAGCTTGCTCGACGATGAAGGCGTGGCGCTGATGAAAAAACACGGCACGTATTTGGTGCCCACGGTTTTTGCCGGCGACGCCGTCGAGAAATTTGGCAAACAGCTTGGCTTGCCGGACAAGCTGATCGAGAAAGCGAAAATGTTAAACGCGAAAAAGCGCGAGAGTTATCGTAAAGCGATTCAAGGCGGCGTGAAAATCGCGTACGGCACCGACGCCGGTGTGTTTCCGCACGGCCAGAACGCCGTGGATTTCAAATTGCTCGTGGAATTAGGCCTGTCGCCGATGCAAGCCATTCAATCCGCCACCTTGGTTGCTGCCGAATTGCTTGACCATACCGATCAACTCGGCAGCATCCAAGCCGGAAAATACGCCGATCTCGTTGCGGTCAAATCCGATCCGCTCAAAGACATTGCGGTGTTGGAAAATATTTCGTGGGTGATGAAAGGCGGTGTGGTTTATAAGGACGTCGTGAGGAAATAAGGATGAGAAGAAATGTCATCCCGCAGGGAACTTGTTCGTCATCAAGCACAGTGCTGGTTTGGAACAGGACGCTTCCAGCATGACACGCTCGCGCCCGCTGTCATCCCGCAGGGAACTTGTTCGTCATCAAGCACGGCGCTGGTTTGGAACAGGATGCTTCCAGCATGACACGCTCACACTCGCTGTCATCCCGCAGGGAACTTGTTTGGCACCAAGCACAGCGCTGGTTTGGAACAGGATGCTTCCAGCATGACACATTCACACACGCTGTCATCCCGCAGGGAACTTGTTCGTCATCAAGCACTGCGCTGGTTTGGAACAGGATGCCTTCGGCATGACACACTCGTGCCCGCTGTCATCCCGCAGGGAACTTGTTCGCCATCAAGCACGGCGTTGATTTGGAACAGGATGCCTTCGGCATGACACACTCGTGCCCGCTGTCATCCCGCAGGGAACTTGTTCGTCATCAAGCACCGCGCTGGTTTGGAACAGGATGCCTTTGGCATGACACACTCGTGCCCGCTGTCATCCCGCAGGGAACTTGTTCGTCATCAAGCACGGCGCTGGTTCGGAACAGGATGCCTGCGGCATGACACACTCACACTCGCTGTCATCCCGCAGGGAACTTGTTCGCCATCAAGGACGGTGCTGGTTTGGAACAGAATGCTTCCAGCATGACACGCTCGCGCCCGCTGTCATCCCGCAGGGAACTTGTTCGTCATCAAGCACGGCGCTGGTTTGGAACAGGATGCTTCCAGCATGACACGCTCACACTCGCTGTCATCCCGCCGGGAACTTGTTCGTCATCAAGCACGGCGCTGGTTTGGAACAGGATGCTTCCAGCATGACACACTCATACTCGCTGTCATCCCGCAGGGAACTTGTTCGCCATCAAGCACGGCGCTGGTTTGGAACAGGATGCTTCCAGCATGACACACTCACACTAGCTGTCATCCCGCAGGGAACTTGTTCGCCATCAAGCACGGCGCTGCTTGGGAGCAAGATGCTCCCAGCAATGACGCCCGACGAGGCCCGTACTGGGAACAAACAAGATGCTTTCAGCATGACATTTTCAGGAGTTTTTTATGGATACCCAAAGTCGTATTATAAAAAAGCGCCATTGGATTTTGCTAACTTTGTTGCTTTTTTCCACCGCCGTCTTCAGCCAAACGCCGTTCAAGGATTTTCTCACGCGCGTCAATCGCCTGCCGAATCCGGCGGATAAAACCGCAGCAATCGACAGTTTTTTTAACAACACGCGCTTTCCGTATGCGGAAGCCGATGCGGCGAGCCCGACGGGATACACGACGTATTTTGTTTATCGCGGCGCGCCGAACAGTATCGTGAGTGCGGGAGATTTTAATTTCTGGAATGCGAATGCCACCGACCGTCTGCAACAACTGCCCAGCACAACGTTTTGGTATCTCGGCAAAAACTTTGAATCCGAAGCGCGACTCGATTACAAGCTGGTGTTGAATGGCAGCACCTGGATTCTCGACCCGACGCACAACAAAACCGTCTCTGGAGGTTTCGGGCCCAACTCCGAGCTGGCGATGCCGAAATACGTGCAGCCGGAGGAGATTCAATTTCGCGCCAATATTCCGCATGGCCGCATTGAAACCACGACGCTAGCAAGCCGCTTTCTCAACAACACGCGCACGGTGAAAATTTATTTGCCGCCGGATTACGATACGAGCACGCGGTTGCCCGGCGTCATTATTGTTCACGATGGCCTCGAATATCTCTCGCTCGCTTACCTGGATCGCGTCTTGGATGATCTGCACGAGCGCAAAGAAATCACGACGCCCATTGCCGTGTTCATTCCGCCGGTGAATCGCAATGCCGAGTATTATCAGAATCAGCGCGACTTGTTTGGCCGGTTTATCGTCGAAGAAGTTTTGCCGTATGTGGAAAGCCGTTATCGCGTCAGCAAATCGGCGCGGCAGCGCGCCAATCTCGGCGAGTCCGCGAGCGGCCACACGATTTTTTATTTGGCGTTCAAATATCCGCAAGTCTTCGGCCTCGGCGCGGGTCAGTCGAGTTATATTTCGTCGGAGTTGCAGGCCTTGGCGGCCGCAGCGCCGGACACCTCGCTGCGATTTTATTTCGACGTGGGAACTTACGATCTCGCCGGTTTTCTCCAAACGAATCGGAATTGGCGCGCCCAACTCAGCGGGCGCGGTTTCAAAGTCAAATACGCGGAGTTTTTTGAAGGCCACAGTTGGGGCAATTGGCGGGCGCATTTGGACGACGTGCTGCGTTTTCTTTTTCCGCCGGAACCGGCAACCGGCGTGAAACAACTCGAACGCGGCCCGGCGAATTTTTCTCTGCAGCAAAATTCGCCGAATCCGTGGTCGATTTCAACCTCGGCAGGAACTAAATTAATTTTTTCTTTGGCTGAACCGGCGGCGGTGAATTTGAAAGTCGTGAATGTTCTCGGCCAAACACTGTGGGAACAACAATGGCCGAATTTAAACGCGGGAAAATATGAGCTGCCGTTGCGCGTGAAGCTGTCTCCCGGAATTTATTTTTATCAGCTTCAAGCGCTGGACAAAATTTTGACCAAGAAGATGATTGTGTTGCCGTGATTCGTGGCACAGACGGCCCGTCTGGCGAAGTTTAAAACTGTTTTCGAGTTTAAAGAAATGTCATTCTGTAAGAATCCTTTTTGATGGCAAGCAATCTTCTTGAATTTCAAAAAGGATTCCTGCTGAATGACAGTGCGTTTAATGAATATCGCTGAAGTAAACACCAAACCCCTCCGCTGGCTCTTCCTCGATCTCAACTCCTACTTCGCCTCCATCGAGCAGGAGTTGCGTCCGGAATTGCGGAACAAGCCGATCGGCGTGGTGCCGGTGATGACGAAGGCTACCTGCTGCATCGCGGTGAGTTACGAGGCCAAAGCCTTCGGCGTCAAAACCGGCACGATGGTGGGCGACGCCAAAAAGCTTTGCCCGGCGATGCAATTCATCGAAGCGCGGCATCAGCTTTATGTCGAATATCATCATGCCATCGTACAAGCGGTGGAATCGTGCCTGCCGGTCGCGGTGGTGATGTCGATTGATGAAATGGCGTGCCGGTTGATGGGAAGCGAACAAAATACTGAAAAAGCAACGCGGATTGCGAAAACGATCAAACAGGCCATCCGCGATAAAGTCGGGAAAACGCTCCGTTGTTCTATCGGCCTTGCGCCGAATCGCTTTTTGGCGAAAGTCGCGAGCGACATGCAAAAGCCCGACGGTTTGGTGGTGATTCAAGCTGCGGATTTGCCGCAGATTTTATATGCGCTGAAATTAGAAGATTTCCCCGGCGTCGGCCCGCGCATGCACAAACGCCTGCTGCTGCACGGCATTCAAACCGTCGAGCAGCTTTGCGTGTTGCCGAAAGCGCATCTGCGCAAAGTTTGGGCGGGCATTGTCGGCGAGCGCTTTTGGCATTGGCTGCGCGGCGATGATATTGCGGAGGCGCCGACACAAAAAGGCACGGTTGGGCATTCACATATTTTGCCGCCGGATTTGCGCAATGACGACGCAGCGTTTGCCGTCGCGCAAAAACTCGTGCAAAAAGCCGCGATGCGTTTGCGCAAAATGCGCTACTACGCCGGCGGTTTGGAGCTCTGGTTGCGTTTCCTCGGCGAGCAAAGTTGGTCCACAAAAACCACGATGGTCGAATGTCAGGACACGTTGACGATGCTCGAGGCGCTGCAAATTTTGTGGCAACAAAAACCCTCCGGCAAGCCGCTTGGCGTTGGCGCGACGCTGTTCGATCTCGTGCCGGCGCACTTGCACAATCTCTCGTTGTTTGAAGATCCCAAACGCGACAAGCTCATGCAGGCGATGGACGCGATCAACCTGAAATTCGGCACCGACAAAGTTTATTTCGGCGGCATTCACGGCGTCAAACAAGCCGCGCCGACAAGAATTGCGTTTACGAGTATTCCGGATTTGTTTTAAGCAAAAAGCTTTGAACACAGATAACGCAGATGGCACGGATCAAAAATACTCATAAAAATTCGTGATAATCCGCGTTATCCGTGTCTTCCGCGTTCAAAGCTTTTATGCTCGCATTTACTTCAAATTCTCCTCAAACAATTTCAAAATCCTTTTATATTCATCCGTCCACGAGCTCGGCTCGCGGAAGCCGTGGTCTTCCATCGGATACATCGCCACTTCCCAATTGTCTTTTCCCAACTCGATCAAACGCTGCGTCAAGCGCACGGTGTCTTGAAAATGCACGTTGACATCAACCATGCCGTGACAGATGAGCAGCGCGCCTTTTAAATTCTCCGCAAAATAAATCGGCGAGCTGCGGCGGTAGGCGAGCGTGTCCGCCGGAGGAATATTGAGAATGTTAGAAGTGTAGCCGTGATTATAATGCGCCCAATCTGTCACCGGCCGCAATGACGCGCCGGCCGCAAAAACCTCCGGCGTGGTGAACATTCCCATCAGCGTGATGAAACCGCCATAACTGCCGCCATAAACCCCGACGCGTTTAGCATCGACGCCGCATTTTTCCGCGAGAAAATTCGCGCCGTCGACGACGTCTTCCAAATCTTTGCCGCCCATGTGGCGATAGATCGCCGTGCGCCAATCGCGGCCATAACCGGCGCTGGCGCGATAGTCCGGATCGAGCACGGTGTAGCCGCGGTCGGCGAGCAGATTGTGAAACATGTACTCGCGAAAATAACTCGACCACCATTTGTGCGCGTTCTGCAAATAACCCGCGCCGTGCACGAAAATCACGCCCGCGCCGTTCGGTTTTTCGGGACGATACAAACGCGCATATACCTGCGCCCCATCGCGCGCCGAGTACGTGATCAACTCCGGTACCCGCCACGGATATTTTTTAAATTCCTCCGTTAGAGAAAACGTCACGCGCTGTGGCGACGCGCCGGTTTTATTTTCCTGCAAATAAATTTCCCACGGCGCATTAAACGACGAATAACGAATCGCCAGCATCGTTTCATCCGGCGACAGTGACACCTCGCTGTTGCCTTCCAGCGCCGTCAATTTGGCGCGCGGTCCGCCTTCGAGCGGCATCGTATAAAAATGCTTCTCGCCCGGATGCACTTCGTTGCTGGTGAAATGCCATTTCTTTTTATTGCGCGAAATAAACGGTCCGCTAATTTCAAACTTGCCGCTCGTGAGCGCGCGCTTTTGCCGCGTGATAATATCGAAGGTGTATAAATGAGAATAGCCGCTCGCTTCCGAGCAGAACCACACGCGCAGATTGTCCGGCATCCAGCCGACCGCGCTGGCGCCGCCGAAGAACCCGATCCCCGGCCCGCCGATCCACGCCTCGTCATGTTGGCGATCCAAACTCGTCAATTTACCCGAAGGCAAATCCAGCTTCGCAATCCAGCGGTCTTTGTTATCCTGTGCACCCACAACGACGAACGCATTTTTGCCGTCCGCGCTCCAAAACGGCCCGTTCCAAACCACCGGCCGGGTTTGCGGCTTTTTGTTTTCTTTAGCAGGTTTGGCCGTGTCCTTTTTCGTTGGAATCGTTGCAAACGCTTGCCCCTCGGTGATACCCGGCAAACTGTCCGGCTTCACATACAGCAGCGTGTCGCGCGCCAGGTCCCAATAGCCGAACTCGAACGTCGTCAGCGGCTCGCCGACTTTAGTGCGCGTGTTGAGATCCTCGGTAAAAGCCGTTTCAGCCACATAATTCGGCACGACGGCGGTGCGCGTATCTTTGGCGCGCTGCGAGAGCATGAACGTCACAAATTTCTCATCCGGCGAAAGCTGAATCTGTTGAATATCCTTTTCGCCGAGATAAATTTTCTTCGGGCGCTTCGTCTCCTGTTGCTCACGCGCTTTTTTGGTTTTATCGGCTTTCTCTTTTCTCTCTTTTAATACGGCGATCAGCCGCAACTCTTCCTGCGCGAGGA
>Ga0247727_10008986_pt1 | contig 18315 bp, 15 predicted proteins | sample WisWelCaveWW1625_FD_202498 | JGI IMG/M metagenome (GOLD analysis project Ga0247727, IMG submission 202498) | Biofilm microbial communities from Wishing Well Cave, Virginia, United States - WW16-25 | ecosystem: Environmental > Aquatic > Deep subsurface > Groundwater > Cave microbial mat | place... | reverse complement strand
ACCCCAGCCATCTCGAAGCCGTGGACCCGGTCGCCATTGGCCGCGCTCGCGCCAAGCAAATCCGCCACGCCGCCGACGGCCCGCGCCGCGTCCTTCCCATTCTCCTTCACGGCGACGCCGCCTTCGCTGGCCAGGGCGTACTCGCCGAAGTGCTCAACTTCGCTAGCCTCGCTGGCTTCGACGTGGGCGGCACGCTTCACGTCATCGTCAACAATCTCATCGGCTTTACCACGCGCCCGAAAGAGCTGCACGCCTCGCGCTTCGCCTCCGACGTCGCCCTCCGCCTGCCCATCCCCATTCTCCACGTCAACGCCGAAGACCCCAATGCCGTTGTCCGTGTCGCGCGTCTCGCCCTCGAGTATCGCTACGAGTTTTCTTCCGACGTTGTCGTGGACCTGATCGGCTATCGTCGCCACGGCCACAGCGAAGTGGACGACCCCACCATCACTCAACCTCAGCTCTACAAAAAAATCAAAGACCATCCGCCGCTCTGGCAGACCTACGCAAAACAAACAGGCGCAACACCCGAAAAAGATGTTGCCGCTATTCGCGCTGAATTCGAAGCCGCTCAGAAAAAGGCCGCCCAGCTTGAGAAAAATCCCGTTCTCCGAGAACTCCCGCAGTACTGGTCAGCCTATAAACGCGGCAAATACAAAGCCGAATACGAAGTGGATACAGGTGTCTCCGCCAAAGAGCTCCGCGAGACCACTGCCGGCCTCGTTCGCGTGCCCGAGGGCTTTCACGTCCACCCCAAAGTCAAAAAACTTCTCGACGAGCGCGAAAAAATGGGTCGTGGCGAAAAACCGATCGACTTCGGCATGGCCGAAGCGCTCGCGTTTGGCACCCTACTGCGTCAGGGCACGCCCGTGCGCCTCTCCGGGCAGGACTCGCGCCGCGGCACCTTCAACCAGCGCCACGCCGCGCTCATCGACACCGAAGCCGAGGAAGAATATCTCCCCCTCGCGCACATGGCTGCCGATGGCGCTTGGTGCGAAATCCACAACTCCACGCTCTCCGAAGCCGGCGTTCTCGGCTTTGAGTACGGCTTCAGCCGCGATTTTCCCGAGGCGCTGGTTCTCTGGGAGGCTCAGTTCGGCGACTTCGCCAACGGCGCACAGATCATCATTGACCAGTTCATCGCCGCCGGCGAAGACAAGTGGGACTTGCCCTCCGGCGTCGTCCTGCTTCTTCCCCACGGCCACGAAGGTCAGGGCCCCGAGCATTCCAGCGCGCGCATCGAGCGATTTCTTCAGCTCGCTGCCGAAGACAACTTGCAGGTCTGCCAGCCCTCAACTGCCGTCCAGTATTTTCATCTCCTGCGCCGTCAGGCGCTGCGGCCCTGGCGCAAGCCGCTCGTCGTCTTCACGCCCAAAAGCATGCTCCGCCATCCCGACGCTTGCTCGCCGCTCGCCGACTTCTCCCGCCCGCGCTTCCTCACAGTCGTCCCCGACCCCGATGTGAAAAAAGCCTCACGCTTGCTCCTCGGCTCCGGAAAAATTGTTCAGGAACTGCGCCGCGAGCGCCGCACCCGCAAGGACCCCGACACCGCCGTCCTCGCTCTCGACCAACTTTATCCTTTCCCCGCCGCCGACCTCGAAGCTGAACTCGCGCGTCACAAATCCGCTCGCGAGCTGGTCTGGGTGCAGGAAGAGCCGGCCAACATGGGCGCCCTCAGCTACGTCCTCCCGCAGCTCGAACGCATCTCCGCCGGCCGACCCGTCCGCTCGGTCAAACGCTCCGCTTCCGCCTCTCCCGCCACTGGCTCCTCTAAAGCCCACGAGTTGGAGCAAAAAACCCTCCTCACCCTCGCCTTCACCACCTATAAAACTTGATTCGTCTCCCGTCCTGTCAAAAACGCGCCGTAGGGGCACGATCTATCGTGCCCCTGCGACTGCTGCAATACCCGGCTCTCGCGCGGATTCTTTGGGATGGCCTTCTGCTTCTTTAGGCGCGGGAGTTCAGCGCGGAAGCTGGCAAGGGCTGCACATCGCGGTCGATGTTGCGCTGCAACGCATCTTGCGCGACTTCCAAATCGTAGGCGGCCTGCAAGTTCAGCCAGAAGCGCGCCGTGGTACGGAAATATCGCCCCAGCCGCATAGCCGTATCTGGTGTGATGGCCCGCCGCCCGTGAAGGATTTCGGCAATGCGCGTCACGGGAACGCGCAAATCCAGTGCCACCCGGTTCATGCTCAGCCCGAGCGGCTTCAGGAAATCCTCCCGCAAAATTTCGCCGGGATGAATCGGCGGCAGCAACTTTCTTTTCTTCGCCATATTCTGCTCCTAGTGGTAGTCCACAATCTCTACGTCGTACGCATCGCTGTCCCGCCAGACGAAGCAAATCCGCCATTGGTCATTGATGCGAATACTATGCTGACCTCGGCGCTCGCCGGTAAGTGCCTCCAAGCGGTTCCCCGGTGGTGCGGCAAGATCCAGCAGGTTAGCCGCGCTGTCCAATTGGCGCAGCTTGCGCTGTACAACCCGCTCGATGGCCCGAAATCTCTTCACCCGTTGGCGGCCATGGAGTTGCTCAGCCTCCCTCGAGCGAAAGGACTTGATCACCTCTCTAGCGTATAACGCTGTACGTTAAATGTCAAACGGGAAACAGAGGTCGTCTGGGGCGTCAGCCTGCCGCTGAAATCCGATGTGTCCTGGCCTACGTTGATCCCGACAGCAGCTTCCCGATCTTTCGCGGATACTCCGGAAAATACTTCGCAATCACCGGCAGATCAAACTCCCGCAGGATGGCTTCTTTCGGCTCGCGCTCGAGCAAAAACTCGAACGATCTTCGCACCAGCTCTTCCGGCGTCACCCGGCCTTTGCACAAGCTGTGCCAGTCGGCCGCCCGCAGCGTCACCCGATGCGTCGTCGCGCTCGACCCTTCCCGCACCGTCACCTCGTACTCGCCCTCCGCCTTTTTCTTCACTTCCATCTCCCGCCCCATCTTCACCTCCCGTGGCCACGAAGTCTGTGAGTGCTTTCTGATCCATTGTAAGGGCACGCCATGGCGTGCCCCTACAACAGTTGCATTCGTCCTGTGCGCTGGACAAGTCCGTGCGAGAACGATAGGGTATTCCGCCTACGCCATGTCTCGCGAAATCATCCAGCGTCGTTCGCGCGGCTTCATCTGCGTCAACGCGCATCCTGAAGGCTGCCGCGCCAACGTCGAGCGTCAAGTCCGCGCCATTGCCGACCACTGGCCTGCCGGGCTTACCGGCCTGCGCAACGTCGTCGTCATCGGCGCCTCGACGGGCTATGGTCTGGCCTCGCGCATTGCCGCCGCCTGGGGCTTCGAGGCCCGCACGCTCGGCGTTTTTTTCGAGCGCCCGCCCGAAGGCCCCAAGACCGCCACGGCCGGTTGGTACAACACCGTCGCCTTTCACGACTACGCCCGTCGCGACACGCTTTTCGCCGCCAGCCTCAACGGCGACGCCTTCTCCGATGACCTCAAGCGCCAGGCCGTCGAAGTCATCCGTCGCGAGCTCAAGCCCGTGGACCTCGTCGTCTACAGCCTGGCCTCGCCCAAGCGCACCCATCCCGAAACCGGCGTCGTCCACAACTCCGTCCTCAAGCCTGTCGGCCGCCCCTTCTCCAGCCGCACCATCGAGCTGGACTCCGAAAAAGTCGTCCCTGTCACGCTCGAGCCTGCCAATGAAAAGGAAATTGCCGACACCGTGGCTGTCATGGGCGGCGACGACTGGCACCGTTGGATTCGACTTCTGCTTGAAGAAGGACTTCTCGCTCAGGGTGCCCGCACCGTCGCCTTCAGTTACATCGGTCCCGCGCTCACCTGGCCCATCTACCGCGACGGCACCATCGGTCAGGCCAAAAATGACCTCGACCGCGCCGCCCGCGACCTCGATCTTCAGCTCACCAAGCGTTTTCGCGGCAACGCCTTCATCTCCGTCAACAAAGCCGTCGTCACCCAGGCTTCCGCCGCCATTCCCGTCGTACCTTTCTATCTCAGCCTGCTTCCCCCCGTCCTGCGCAAACACAATCTCGACGAAGGCTGTATCGAGCAGATGCGCCGCCTCTTCACCGACCATCTCGCCGACGGCAAGGAAGGCCCGCGCGACCCCGAAGGCCGCATCCGTCTCGACGACCGCGAACTGCGCCCCGAGGTGCAAAAAGAGGTCCTCGACCTCTGGCCGCAGGTCACCACGGAGAATCTGCGCTCTCTCACCGATTTTGCCGGCTTCCAGCGCGAGTTTCGCAGCCTCTTTGGCTTTGAAGTGGACGGCGTGGACTACGACCAGCCCGTCGAAACCGACCTCTCCTGGTAGCCTGGGTGGCACAGGCACTCCTGCCTGTGCCCAGCCTAGTTCCACTTGCCTTGTCTGATTGCTCGCCTCGACGCCCTGCCATCCGCATCTCCGCACTCTCCGTAAACATCTAATGAGGTGGAAACCAAGGATGGGTGTACGATGACCTTGCGAGATGACGACCTGATGCAGAAACTGGGCGAATCCGAGGCACCGGCCGTCGAACCGAAAGCCCCGAGCCGCCGCGCCCTGCTTTTCGGCGGCGCGGCGTTTGCCGGACTGCTGGCTCTGTGGTGGAAAGAAGGCCTGCTGACAGGCCTCACCGGCAGTGCCCACGCTGGTGCCGACAGCCCCAAGTCCGACCCTGGCCCCGTCACCATCGTCGAATTCGCCGACGACGGTACGCGCAAAGGAAAAATCAAAGTCGAAAAAGTCCGCAAGACCGACGCCGAGTGGCAGAAGCAACTCACGCCGGAGCAGTTCTACGTCACGCGCAAGAAGGGCACCGAGCGGCCGTTCGCCAACGAGTACAACGGCAACCACGAAAAGGGGATTTACCGCTGCATCTGCTGCGATACGGCGCTGTTCAACTCGGCGACCAAGTTTGAGTCCGGCACGGGCTGGCCCAGCTTTTGGGCGCCCATTGCTGCAGAGAATATCGCCCGCGAAAACGACGCCACCTTCGGCATCGTTCGCGTCGAAGTCCTCTGCCGCCGCTGCGACGCGCACCTCGGCCACGTCTTTGACGACGGCCCGCGTCCCACCGGCCTGCGCTACTGCATGAACTCCGCCTCTCTCCGCTTCGTCAAAGTCGCGTAACCCATTCGGTCATCTTGAGGCGACCCGACGAGGGTCGCCGAAGGATCTCAACCACCCGATCTTGCCGCCGCACGCCTCCCGTGATGGAACTCGTCCTCAGGCCGCGCCCTCCCCGTTACGCCGGCGCCTGGCCTGAGCTCGCCGAACGGGCCTCGCCGGTTCTTTTCGTTTTTATTGCCTTCGACGACCCACCTCTAGACCCGCCGCCCAATTCAGCGCACACTTTTCCCTGGACTTGCAATGCCTCGCATCGAAGGCTTACGCACCGCCGCCTGGCATGGCGACCTCCCGCTTGCTCTCGACTTCCCCGACGGCTGGGAGATCACCGCGCACTGGCCGCGCACTTCTCCTCCGCTCGACGACGCTGCCCTCCGTGCCGCGCTCGAGCATCCCATCGGCCAGCCGCCCATCCACGCGCTTTGCCGTGGCAAATCGCACCCGGTCATCATCGTGGACGACCTCTGCCGCCCCACTCCAGCCTCTCGTGTTATGCCGTTCGTGCTCGACCAATTCCGTCAGGGCGGCATTGCTGCAAATCAAATCACCATCGTCATGGCCACCGGCACGCACGGCCTCACCTCCTCCGACTGGGTCGCCAAAAAAGTCGGCCCCGAGGCCGCATCTGCCTGCCGCCTTGTTACCCACGACAGCCGCCGCAGCGGCGTCCGACTCGGCTTCACTCCCGCGGGTACGCCCGTCATTGCCAATCGCGAAGTCGCCGCCGCTGACTTTCTTGTCGGCATTGGCGGCATTTATCCCAGCGGCAACACCGGCTTCGGAGGCGGCGCCAAGCTCGCGCTCGGCGTGCTCACCCTCGGCTGCATCGCCTGCCTGCACAACCGTCATCCCGACGTCGGCTGGGGCCTCGCACCCCGTAACAGTTCCTTCCGCGACGACCTCGACGCCGTCTGCCGCCTCGTGAAGCTCGACACCATCCTCACCCTGCACATCAACCATCACCGCGAAGTCGCCCGCGCAATTTCCGGCGATCACTTTCGCTACTTCCCCGGCGAAGTCTCTTTCGCCCGCGCGAGGTTTGCCGCCCCGCTTCCCGCCGACGCCGACGTCGTCCTCTGCAACACCTATCCCATCGACGTCTCGCTCACCTTTGCTCGCTCCAAAGGAATGGTTCCCTTTCTGCACGCGCCTCCCACGGCCTCGCGCATCGCCATCGCCGCTTGCAGTGAAGGCCCAGGCGTCCACGGACTCTTCCCTGTGTTTGACGTTCCGTTTTTCCACCCGCGCCGGGTCCACCTTCGACGACTCGCCGCCCTCGGCCCCGCTCACGCCCTGCGAGCGGTTGCCCGGCGCATCTTCAGCAAACCTCATCTGCACACTCCCCTCCAAAAGTCTTCACCTGCGGCGCGTCGCGTTGGCACGCCAACCCATCCCATCTGGCTCTATCGCACAGCCGCGCACGCCCCGCCGCTTCCCCGCGCGCGTGGCTTCGCGGTCAGCCTCTCCTGGGCCGAAGTCATCAACGCAGTCATGCAGGAGCAGGGCGACCGCCGCAATCTCCGCGTCGCGCTTTATCCTTGCGCACCCCTCCAATGCTTCGACATGTAACGCTGGCATCCATTCGTTCCAACAGAACGAGGATGGATGTCCACTTGCGCTCATGAGCCAGGACAGTTTGACCGCTGCTGAGGCGCGGGATAGAGTAGCGCCCCACATGAGCAGCCTCCGCGCATCCGCGGTGGCAGCCACGGAAGCTGGTTCGCCGCCTCAGCCTGCCCGGGGGCGGCGAAGCGACTGGCTGCTTCTCCTCCTGTTGACGGCGACTTCGATTCCCTTGCACGGCTATCATCTGGGCCATGAGGATCAGACCGTCTGGCTGCCTTCGATCAAGATACAGCTCGACCCCAGCCTCTACCCCTTCGATGCGACATTTTTCCTGGTGCAGACGCAGTTGAGCCTCTTCGACGAACTGGTGGCATTCTCAATTCACGTCACCCACCTGCCGCTCGACTGGGCCGTTTTCCTGTGGCACTTGTTGACGATCTTCCTGGTGCTGGCAGCGTGCCTGTTGCTGGCGCGGTGGTGCTTTGCTCGGCCCGCGGCGCAATGGGGCGCGGTGACAGCGGTCTGGGCGGCGCGGCTGATGATTGCCTCGGGGAGCCAGATCTCTCTAATGGACCGCTACCTGCACCCGCGCGATCTGGCGACGGCAGCGATTCTGCTGGCGTTTGTGGCGGTGCTGGACCGCAAGCCTCGCGCGCTGGCGTGGCTGGCGTTTGCGGCGGCGATCCATCCGACGATGGCGATCATCGGCGCGGCGCATCTGGCGTTCCAGGCGTGGCCCCCAAGAGTCGGAGTGTCGCGCGCTGCGATGGCCTCCGCCATGCTCTTTGCCCCGCTGCTGTTGCCTCTGGCGGCGATCGGGTCACAAACGAACTCGGCCTGGCGTGAGGTGCTGCGTTCCCGGATGTTTCTCTTCCCGCTGCATTGGCCCTGGTACGAATGGCTGGGAGTTGTGGTGCCGTTGGGAATGCTGGTGTGGTATTCCCGCGTGGCGCGACGCACTGGCCGGACCATGCTGGCGCACGTCAGCGAACGCGGGGCGCTGGCTGGCGGCTTGGGTGTCCTCGGAGCGCTGCTAATTACGATGGTACCCGCGTTCGAGCGTCTGGTGCCTACCGAACCCATGCGCGTGCTGCACATGGTTTACCTGTTGTGGATTTTGCTGGGCGGCGGGCTGCTGGGTGAGTACGTGCTCCGCGACCGACCGATCCGCTGGCTGCTCTTTCTGGTGCCTTTGTGTCTCGTATTTTTTCTGGTCAATGTCTGGGCGTATCCTTCGAGCCCGCATGTGGAATGGCCCGGCCGGCTGCCGAACAACGCCTGGGTGGACGCATTCGATTGGGCGCGGCGGAATACTCCGCACAACGCCCTCTTCGCGCTGGCGCCGGATTACTTGCGGCGCTCCGGCAACGACCTGCACGGCTTCCGCGCCTTCGCAGAACGCAGCGCGCTGGCGGACAGCGTGAAAGACTGGGCCGTGGCGGCAAACTTCCCGGAAATCTCATTTGCGTGGCGACAGCAGACGGCCGCACTCAGCGACTGGTACGATTTCAAGCGGGCGAACTTTCTCGCCCTCAAGCGCCAATTTGGCGTAACATGGCTCGTGCTTGAGAGGCCGGGAGTCTCCGGCCTCGTCTGCCCGTACAGCAACAGCAAGTTAATGGTCTGTCGGCTCGATTGAACGGGGCGCCGCCCGCGCGGAGCGGGTCGCCCTCCTGGGGAGTTCTAGTGGCATGAGCCAGATCGCCTGCATTGTTCTGCCGGTGTACAACGAGGCCGTAAATCTTCGGCTGTTGCTGCCGCGCATCTTTGATCAGCAGGAACGCATCGCCACGCACGAGCTGCACGTGCTCGTGGTGGACGACAACTCACCCGACGGCACAGCCGCGGTTGTGGAAGAGCATCGCAAGCGCTTCCCCCGCCTGCATCTGCTCCACGGAGAACGCCAGGGACTGGGCTGCGCCTACCAGCGCGGGATGGCCCACGCACTCGCAACACTCCGCCCCGCGCTGATCTTCGAGATGGACGCGGACCTGCAACACGATCCCGACCTGATCCCCGGCTTCATCGCCCGCTCCCAGGAGGGTTACACGGTGCAGATTGGCTCGCGCTATGTCCCCGGCGGCGCGACACCGGACTTTCCCTGGCACCGCCGCCTGGTGAGCCGCGTGGGCAATTGGCTGGCGCGGGTGGGCGGCGGCCTGTCGCCGATCCGCGACATCACCTCCGGCTACCGTTGCATTGACGCTGCGTTGCTCACTCGCTGCGACCTGCACCATCTGGCCACGCGCGGCTATGCGTTCCAAACGTCCCTGCTTTCGGAGCTGGTTCATCACGGCGCCCGCGTCGTCGAAATCCCCATCGTCTTTCCCGACCGTCTCTACGGCCAGTCGAAACTTTCGAGCCGCGATTACGTTGAGTTTCTTGTCATGCTGGTAAAGCTGACCCTGCGCCGCCGCTGGTTGCCTCGCCGTCTGTCACCGGCATTTCGCAGACCAGCGAAGCCCATCGCCAAAGTCCCGGTCTAGTACTTCCTACGTCCGACCGCTTACCTCCCACCTCAAACCTCCGGTCTTATGTGACAATGCATCGCCGCCGGGCATCCAACCGTTTTTGGAAGGAGCGCTCCAATGAATGCACCGCTGAAGATCCTCGGCATCGCCGGCAGCCTGCGCAAAGGTTCTTACAACCGCGCTGCGTTGCGCGCTGCCGTCGAGCTGGCTCCCGAAGGCACCGTGGTCGAACCCTTCGACCTCGACGGCATCCCGCCCTTCAACCAGGACGACGACCAGCACCCGCCCGCCCGCGTCGTCGAGCTCAAGCGCAAGGCACGCGAAGCCGACGCCATTCTCTTCGTCACGCCCGAGTACAACTACAGCATTCCGGGCGTGCTCAAAAATGCGATTGACTGGGGCTCGCGTCCCTATGGCGAGAGCTGCTGGGAGGGTAAGCCCGTGGCCGTCATGGGGGCTTCAGCCGGCGCGCAGGGCACCTCGCGAGCACAGTATCATCTCCGCCAAGTCTTCGTCTTTCTCGACATGCACCCGCTCAACAGGCCCGAAGTCATGATCGCCCACGCCCAAAACAAATTCGACGCGAATGGAAAGCTCACCGACGACGACACCCGCAAACACATCCGCCGCCTCTTGGAAGCCCTCTCCTCCTGGTCCCGCCGCTTCCAAAGCGGCCACAGCGTGACCGCCGCGCGCTAACTGCCTCCACGGTGACGGTCGAGTGAGCTGGCAGGGCACGGCTTCAGCCTTGCCATAAAGAAAAGCAAGGTATAATAGGCATCTTCCACTTTTCTGCGGAGGAGAGAAAATGAAGACTCGCGTGTTGGCCGCTCTTGCAGCTCTGATCGTTGTCGCCTCGCTGATTGCATTCCGCGTAGCGGGCCAGGCAGGGAAGGACTCAGCGGCGCCCGCGCACAAAATTGTCCACTTCAGCGACCTGAAGTGGACTCCCATCATCCGGGGGAACGATTTGGCCGTCGTTTCGGGCGACCCGGACAAAGAGGGCGAGCCCTTCGTCATCCGCATCCGCACCGCCGACGGAGCCAAAGTGCCCCCGCACTGGCATCCCGCCGACGAATACGTCACCGTCTTGAAGGGCACTTTCCTGGTGGGCATGGGCGAGACCTACGATGAGTCCAAGCTCCAAACCATGAACGTTGGCAATTTCACCTTCATCCCCAAAGAGATGCGCCACTTCGCCACCGCTCGCGGCGAAACGATCGTGCAGGTCCACGGCATGGGCCCGTTCAAGGTGAACTGGGTCAACCCGGCGGACGTCATTCCTCCGGACGTGAAAAAGTAGCGCGCCGTCGCGCGCCTCGGCGCTTTCAATTCTCTACGCTTGCCACGATCCTCGCGCATGCATATACTCCGCGCGGTTGCCCTGGTTTACCGGCGAAGACTCTCTCGTGCCTTGCTCCTTCGCGCAGGGCGTTTTCGAACCGACCAGGCTGTTTGCGCGACGAATCGAATCCATACAGGAGAAAAACAATGCGCAAGATTTTGTTTTTGGCAGCGTTACTTCTTCTCGTCTCTTCGTTTGCGGAGGCTCAGACAAAGATGAGCGGCGTTGCCCTCTGCGCTCCACTGAATCCCGTCCACATGATTCGTATTGGCGACACTCCCGGCCACGCCTACGCCGTCGCTCAGGGCACCTGCACCTGGACCAAGCCCTGGGAGATTGCCGGCCTCAAGAACACGGAAGGCGTGGGAACACAGCTTCATGAAATCAACGGCGAGACCACAAAGGTCCACGGAACGTTTGTGGACACCATGGCCAACGGCGACAAAGCGTTTTACACCTTCTCGTTCACGCTCGTTACCAAGGCCGGCAAGTCCGAGGTTGTGTACCACGGGTGGGAACTTGTCGGCGGCACCGGCAAGCTCAATGGCGCAAAAGGCAAGGGAATCTGTAATGCCACGCCGGCCGGCTCCGACGGCAGCACGAATTACGCTTGCAGCGGCGAGTACACTTCCCCCAAGTAGGTTGTCCCAGCTTCATCAGCGTGCTGGAAAGAAGTGCGCGGGTGCTCCACCCTGCCTGCTTCAGCGGGAAGGGTGGGCCACGATTTACGCTTTACGCTTCTTCGTTGCCCCCGCTGCCTGTCGAGGCGATTGTTCACCCGGCCTATCGCGGCGTCACATTGAGCGTGGTGATGTGCACGTTGACGTGGTGGTTCACTCTCAGTCCGACCACCCCGTCGGCCTTCACCTGTGCGCGCGCCAGTGAGTGAACCTTCTGCCCGTTCACGTAGAAGTCCACCGTCTCTACTCCCGCCTCCACTGCCAGCACATTCTTCGCCGTCTGTTTTGTGCCGTCATGCGGGACGATGGCCGCATGCGCGGTCCACGGCACCAGCGTCCGCGTTTCCGCTCCCTCGCGCACCTTGATGAGGAACCGCCCATCCTTCCGAATCAGGAAGTATGTGTAGGACTGCGTGGGCAACTCGAGGTTCTTCCCGCCGAAGATCACTCCGACGCCCTCCGGGTGTTCCCCGGGAAAGAGAAACGTCTCGCTCTCAATGCGGAAATTGCCGCTGGCCGTCTTGGCTGGGTCATACACAATCGCTGCCGGTCCCGTCGTGATGTGCCACCCGGGGGGCATTGTCCAGAACTGAAACTCAGCCGGCTTGGCGTCCGCCTCGTCGAGCCGCATCTTCCATCCGGCCGGCATCTCCTTTTTCACGGCGGACTTCTTCTCTGCTTCCTGCGCCGCCGCTCCTCCCGCCCTCGGAAGGGTCGCTGCAACGATCAGCACAACCGCCACCGCTACTCCCGCCATTCTTCTCCGCATGGGTCTCCCTCTCCATGGCAATCGTTCGCCTTCCCAAAATCTTTACACATCTGCACGCAGTTCTTTAAGTGTTCGTCGCCCTGAGTCTTCTCGCAGTTGGGTGGGACGCATCACGCGCTGCGCGATCCCCTGCATCGCACTCCCTCACTCCGCATTACCAGTTTCGCCGCGCTCGCTTCGTCATCCACATCGAGCCGTGCTAAGATTGGCCCCGTCACTCCAGGCCCGTAGCTCAGTTGGTTAGAGCGCCTGCTTGACACGCAGGAGGTCTGCGGTTCGAGCCCGCACGGGCCTACCATTCCAGCCTGGTGCAGAGACTCCTCATTCAGTTCAAAGAAGACCCACCCTCGCTGGCGAGGATGGGGCACCCACGCGCCAGGGCAGCGCTCGGGCATATTCTGCGAGTTGAACAGGAGCGCAGGTAGGGCAGGCCACCCACCCGAACACCGACGGAACAACATTAGCGCGAGGCGCCGGTTTCTTTGAGGTCCTTCTCAGCCTGCTTTTGGGCGCGGCGGACTTCGGCGGCGGAGTCCACGCCGGGCTTGATCACGTGAATAGCCTCGCCGAGCGACTGGCCGGAGCCCATGCGCGTCCTCAGATCGGCAAAGGGAATGCCGAGGTTGTGCGAAACGTGCACGGCGGAGACAAAATCGCCGAGATTCTTGAAGCCGCCGGCAGCCTGCTGGAGGTCAGTGCCGGGGAGTTTTGCGGCGAGACGCGAGGAGAGCTTTTCGTTTTGCGCGAGCAGCTCGCCGGGAGATTTTTTCTTGGTGTCAACCGAGCTGGGATGATGGCTGGCAGGCTCAACTTTGGGGCCGTGCTCGGCGCTTGAGCCGGGAGATTGCGGGGCGCCGGAGCGTCCCGGGGCGGTGCCCGGGCCCTTACCTTGTCCTTTGCCTTGCGCCAGGGCCATGGAAGCGGTCAAGGCCAGCGTCAATGCAAGTACGAAGACAATCCTGCAAATACGCATCATAAAGAGTCCTCCGTTGATCAGTCTAAGGTGTCTGCTGGGTTACCCACTATGATGAACTGAATTGCAGGAAAGTTGTGCGCGGCGGCCAGGTGTTTTCCAAGCCGACAACGTATGGGGCAAGGTCAAGCGCGGAAGCGGATTCGGCCTCCTGAAGGAAGCGGGAGAGCGGAATGCGGCAACCACGGCTCGAGCGGCGCTTTGTTGTGGAAAGGTTGTGCTAGGTTGAGGCCATTGCTGGAGGCCCAAAGCTCCGTTGGTTAAAGCGGCCCGACTCAATCGGGCAGGTCTGCGGTTCGACCTGCCCCGACGAATCGGGGGCCCGCACGGGCCTACCATTCACTCACCTTCCCACTGCTACGTTCTGCGCTGCGCTTCCCTCGCGCTCTGCTCGCCGTCGCCCCCAAAACTCTTGAGATTTTTCCCCAAAGAGTATAAAGAGTTTCCCCAGTGGCTCGCTATTGCCCGACCGCCGCGAGTTCCCCGCTCGTGCGGCACTTGGCAGCACCGAGGAGGGGATTTCTCCCGTGCCCGAGACCAGCCGTACCCTGTCTGTCGGCGACCGCATTGGCAATTACCAGATCGAAACCCTGGTCGGGGCCGGCGGCATGGGTGTGGTCTATCGCGCTCGCGACCTCCGCCTCGATCGCACTGTCGCTCTGAAATTCCTGCCTCACGACTGGATTGTCGGCGAGCAGGAGCGCTCCCGCTTCCTTCAGGAGGCCAAAGCCGCCTCCGCGCTCGACCACGCCAACGTCGGCGTCATCCACGGCCTCGAAGAAACTCCCGACCAGCAGCTCTACATCGTCATGGCCTATTACGAGGGCGAAACGCTCGCGAAGAAACTCCGCAGCGGTCCTCTCAGCGTCGGCCAGACGCTGGACATCGCCATGCAGATGGCGCGCGGCCTCTCCGAAGCCCACGCCAAAAACATCATTCATCGCGACATCAAACCTTCCAACGTCATCGTCACCACTCAGGGCGTGGCCAAGATTGTGGACTTCGGCTTGGCCCGCGTGGTCACCAGCGCTTCCATGACTCAGACGGGAGGGATCTCCGGCTCGGCCGGCTACATGTCCCCGGAGCAAGCCCTCGGCCAGCCCGTTGATCAGCGCACAGACATCTGGGCGCTCGGCGTCGTCCTGGCAGAAATGCTCACCGGCCGCCAGCCCTTCGAACGCGACTCCATGGCCTCGGCTCTGCTCGCCGTCATCAACCAGCCCCCCGCGCAAATGGAGGGCGTCCCGCTCCCCATCCAGCGCGTCATCTACAAGGCCCTCGCCAAGGAACCTGGGAAGCGCTACCAGAACTGCCGCGAAATGCTCGCCGATCTGGAAGCCCTCAAGGTCGCCGATGAAGGGCCGACTCAGGTGGTCAGCTCGAAAGACCTGAAAGCCTTTGTCGAGCGCGCCTCAGCCGCCGGCGCCCCTCGGCGCTCGAACCGCCTTCTCTGGGTTGCCGCTGCCCTTCTCGTTGCGGCACTCGGGCTCGGCTTTGGTTTCCGCCAACGCCTGGCCGCCTGGTTGGCTCTCGATCCCGAGCGCCACGTCGCCGTTCTGCCCTTCGACAACCTCGGCAACAACCCCGAGAACGAGGCCTTCTCCCAGGGCCTGATGGACAGCCTCTCCAGCAAACTCTCCAACCTCGAGGTCGGCGAAGAGAAGCTCTGGGTCATTCCTGCCAGCGAAGTCCGCCGCCGCAAGGTCGCCGATCCCGCCGCTGCGCTCAAAGAATTTGGCGCGACCTTCGTCGTCAAGGGCAGCATCCAGCGCGACACCTCGGGCGTGCTGCTCACCGTCAACCTCATCAACACGAAGACCCTCCGTCAGGTCGGCTCGGCCCAGGCTCAGGACCGCACCGGAGACTTTTCCGCCTTGCAGGACGAAGCCGTCTCTCGCCTCGCGCGCATGATGCACATCAACGTCTCTCCCGACATGCTGCGCGACACCGGCGGCGCCGTCATCCCCGCCGCTTATGACTCCTATCTCCAGGCCCTCGGCTACCTCCAGCGCTACGACAAGCCCGGCAATCTCGACACCGCGATTGATCTGCTTGGAAAAGCGACGAAGACCGACTCCCGCTTTGCCCTCGGTTTCGCCGGGCTCGGCGAAGCCTACTGGCAGAAGTACGGCCTCGACCAGAACCCGAAATGGATTGACGAAGCCGCCGCCTATTGCAAGCGCGCCGCCGAATTGAACGACCGTCTGCCCGCCGTCTACGTTACTCTGGGCCGCATTCACAGCGGTACGGGCAAAAACGACCTCGCCTTGCAGGAGTTCCAGCACGCCCTCTCCCTCAGCCCGAAGAACCCTGATGCCCTGCTCGGTCTGGCCGCCGTGCACGAAACGATGGGGAAAACGGCTGAGGCCGAGGCCACGTTTCAGCGCGCCGCGGCTCTCCGCCCTGAATACTGGAATGGCTACAGCAAGCTCGCGTTGTTCTATATCCGCCAGCGCAAGTACGACCAGGCGCTGGCGCAGTTCCGCCGCGCCCTCGAGCTCAGTCCGGACAACGCGCAGACCTACATGAATCTCGGCACCGTGTACCTCTATCAGGACAAGCCCGCCGACGCCGAAGCCGCCTTCAAGAAATCCCTCGAAATCAGCCCCACCTACGCTGCCTATGCCAACCTCGGCGTGCTCTACTACAACCAGTTTCGTTACGCCGAATCGGCCGCCATGACCGAGCAGGCCCTGAAGATCAACGACAAGGACTTTCGTGTCTGGGCCAACCTCGCCATCGCCCACCAGTGGCTGAAGCAAAGCGACAAAGCGAAAGCAGCCCTCGAGCAGCAGCTCAGGCTTCTCGAGCCCATTGCGAAGGTGCAAACCGACGACGCCGTCACCCAGTCGGGCCTCGCTCTGCTCTACGCGCACCTGGGGATGAAGGAAAAAGCGCTGGCCCGCATCGAAACCGCTTTGGCGCTTGCGCCCGATGATCCGCGCGTCCTCAACGACGCCGGCGAAATCCACGAGGCTTTCGGTGATCGCCGCCAGGCGCTGGTTTACATTGATAAATCTCTCAAGAAGGGCATGGCCTTGGACGATTTGAAGCGCAACCCGTACCTGCAAGCCCTGCTTGCCGACCCGAAATTCAAGCCCCAGGGAAAGTGATCACTCTCGAAAGGAGAAACATCATGGCACAACCGGCCCCAGCATTCGCAACACCCGACGCTACCGTGAACATCAGCGGCAGAGCTCCAAACAGAGAGGTAATCGACATTCCGGCCTACGGGACTATCCTCTTCACCACCACCGACCCCGCTTGCCGGCTCAACTTCGACAATAGGAGGATCTTCGTCTTTGGCGACGCTACCGTGTACGCCGGTACGAGCGGCACCATGATCAAGGCCCAGGTGGACAAAGGGGCGTGCCGCTTTACCGTCACCGACGCGAGTGCCGAAGCAGCGCCCGAAGGTCCGCCCTACATCATCAACGTGGGCGGCGGATAGGCCTGTTAACGGACGTTGAAGAAACTCGCGAGCCGCGCGGGCGCTGGGCGGGAGCATCGCTTCCACCGGCGCCGCGCGACAACCGCGGGGAGCTGTGTGCAGCGCAAGGCCACTCCCCTGCGCGCACGCCCGCGGCAGTTGCGGGTCACTCTCCGCCCAGCGCCACCCCAGTCAGTCCTGGTGCTGCGGTATCGAATGGCGCGGCGCCTTCTATCCCCTCCGCGACCTCCGCTCCGGCCTCACCTGAAGCGAAAACGCTGCGGAGCGCGGCAAGAACGGAACGAGAAGCGACTGCTTGACCACGACCGGCTTCCGGAACCTCACCACATAATTCTCTTGTAGGAACGGCGCCTCCTCGATCTCGACCACCTCGAACCCGGCGTCGGTAATCTCCTTGGTGAAGACGTCCTGTCCGGCTCGCACATGCTCAAACATCCAGTCCGCCGACTTCCCCCGCACGCGGTGGAACTCCACCAGCACGATTTCTCCTCCCGGCCGCAGCGCTCGGTGGATCGAGCGCACCGAGCTTTTCGGGTACTCGAAGTGGTGGTACGTATCGCAGATAAACACCAAATCCACGGAATTTGCCGGCAGCGTAATCGAGTCTTCCTGTCCCAGCACGATCTGCAAATTCACCAACCCGGCCTTGCGCGCGTTTTGCTCGATTCGTTCCAGCAGCTTCGGGTTGATGTCTACGGCGTACACTTTTCCCTGCGGCCCCACCATCCGTGCAAATAATTCCGCCATAAACCCTGACCCGGCTCCCACGTCGGCCACCACCGACCCTTTCTTCGGCGCTACCAGTGCCGCCAGTTTTCCCCGCTCGCGGTAGATTTCTCGACTTTCCGCCTCCAGCATCTCGACCAGCGGAGCGACGTTCGGGCTCCTCCACTGCTCGTTGATCCCCGGCTTGACGTTTTTTTCTTTCTCCGGCGCCGTCTGCGTCCCCTGCGCCGGCGCAACGCTTGGCCTCTCTGCCAACTCCATCCCGCGCGCCCACGCAGTCCTCCCTCCTGCTGAAAGCGCCGCCCGCTCCGCCCGCAATGCAGTCAACGCGCTCGCGGACTCGCCTCCCTGCGCGGCCACAGTCCCCACCCCGACCAACGCCGCCAGCACCGCCACTCCCCACACCGCTCTCCAATTTCGGCTCTTCAACGAACACCTCCCCCGCAATCGTCGCGCCAGCATAGCAGACTCTTCCTGGTGTTCCGATTACCGTGCGTCTTACCTCCCCGACTTCCAAATTCTAATCCTTCGGCACCGGTGGCGGACCCTCGGGGATATATCCCTTGTACGTCACGCCCCGGGTCTTCTGCTCAAACTCCGCGCGGATGGCCACCCGCGTCTCCGCCTGCTCAAACAAGTCCACCAGCGTCGCCGCCAGCACTTTTCCCGCGTACATCATTCCCCGGTGCCCGATGGACATCCCTCCGGTCGCCACCGTCGGCCACGCATGCCACGGCGCCCCCGCCGCCCCCGTCGTCACATTCAAGTGCAGCGTGGGCACCACCCAGCTCACGTCGGCCACATCCGTTGACCCACCCGGCGGATTGGCCAGCGGCTCGCGCCACGACTCCGGCTGGCCCTTCAAACCCTGCTCGGCCATGCCAGAATTTCGCTGGATGGCGCGCGCAAATTGCTGCTCCTCCTCGGTGAACCCGATGGGCCCCAGCCACTGCAAATTCGCGTCGAGCACGCGCGCCCCGGCAAGGTTTGCGTTCATCTCCCACGACCCCGCCTGCACCGTGAGCTTCCCTTCGACTCCGGCCATCATCGCCGCTCCCTCAACCATGCGCCTCACCCGCGGCAGCACCTCTTCGACTCCCGCGCGCTTCGAATCCCTCACCCATAACCACAACCGCGCGTAGTCCGGCACCACGTTGGGCACGTCTCCGCCCCGCTGGATCGTGTAGTGGATGCGCACCGTCGGCTTCACGTGCTCGCGCAGCATGTTCAACCCGTGCGTCAGCAGCTCCATCGCGTCC
>Ga0247727_10008985_pt1 | contig 18316 bp, 16 predicted proteins | sample WisWelCaveWW1625_FD_202498 | JGI IMG/M metagenome (GOLD analysis project Ga0247727, IMG submission 202498) | Biofilm microbial communities from Wishing Well Cave, Virginia, United States - WW16-25 | ecosystem: Environmental > Aquatic > Deep subsurface > Groundwater > Cave microbial mat | place... | reverse complement strand
CCCGAAGCGTGCCCGTGATGCGCGAGTTTCCAGCCGGGACAAACTGCCGCGCGGCGGATAACGGATTCTTCTGTTGGGAGGAGTTGCAACAACCGTCTGCTGAAGAGGAAGAGAACCCCAAGCTGATCAACGAACCTGAGAACGCACCCGCGCCCTCTGCGCCATCAGAGAAACGTCCAGCGACCCCCGAGTCTGGGGAGACATTTTCCCCGTGTCCTTTGAAGGAAGCCCGGACGGATGTCGTCACTCCCTTGCCCGAACCATGGTTTGCAACACCGCACGTCGGAAAACTTCTTGGCACAAGGATCGACATGATCGGAGGGAAGAAGACTCTGATCTGCGATTACTGGGCTTATTCACGCAGTGTTGCAGCGATGCGTGAAATGCCCATTGGTTTGGATTGCCGTCCTGACGCGGACGGATTTTATTGCCGGCCACCAGGAGCTGAACCTCCATCCACGAACGTCGAAAATCAACCGCCAATACCAGCGGGAAAGAATCTCCCCGGCAAGATTCCTCCGAAGGAACCGGCCTTTGCCCCTGATTTGAATTTTGATTTTGAAGACGGCTTGAATTATTGGACACCGGAGGGATCTGCGTTCAACAATCAGCCGGTCGTTTGGAATCCGGTCCTGACAGATCGAGTAATGACTCAGATGTCGTATGACAATGGAGGTATTGGGGGTGATTACTGGAAGGGAATGCCTTTTCCCGTCGGCTTTCACGCCGGCAAGTGGATCGGCACTTATGAAAATGGGAACGGCAACGAGGTTACCGGCTCCCTGACTTCGACTGCATTTCAAGCGGGCAAACGTTATCTTCACTTTCTGATGGGCGGTGGTAAAGATCTCAACAGAATTTACGTCGAGTTGCAGGTGAAAAAGTCCGATTATGAAGCAGCGTGGGGAAGCGGCAGGAATGGATTCTATGGAGATACGGACGATGGGTTTACCAGGGTCAATCGGTTAACTCCGCTCATCAATTCCGAAGAATTATTCCGTTACTGGTTTGACCTTGATTCTGAACTCAATCATCAGCCGGAAGGTAAAACAATCCGTGTCTGCATCGTTGACAACAGTTCGACCGACCGGGGTCATATCAATGCCGATGACTTTCGGCAAAGCGACGATATTGGCAGCTTCCTTGTCGTTAGACGCGGTGGTTTCACGTTGTATGCCGATCCGTCCGTTCCAGTCTGGGGTTTCTTTGACACCCATGCGCATCCCGCCGCGCAAGAAAGTTTTGGGAAAAAGCTGGTTATCGGCAACCCGATTGAACCCATGTCGGAGTGCTATTCAACAAATCTATGCATTGGCTATCACAGCATCGGCGGCAGGGACAGCAATAATAATGATGCTTTAACGGCGAATCTTAGCCGCCATGTTATGCGTGGCTGGCCGGATCTACTATTTTTCCCGAGATTCAATGATCTCATTCATCAGAAATATCATGTCGACTTCATCAAGCGCGCCTGGCAGGGAGGACTGAGGCTGATGAGCGCGCTCAGCGTCAACAATATGTTCATCGCTACCCGGGCGCTGGGACATGGCACCAATGGTGAACCCGAAGATGATGAGTCGGTAATGTATCGTTCACTTGATTTGATGAAAGAGATGGCCCGGCAAAACAGCGATTGGATGGAGATTGCCACATCGCCTCAACAGGCCAGGCGAATCATCAAAGAGGGGAAGCTTGCGATCGTATTAGGCCTCGAGGCGGATGTTTTCGGCAACTTCAAATCGTCCGATTGCTCGTGGAACGACCGGCCCGAGGATCGTCCGCTGGTTACGATTACCGAAGAAAATGCGGACGAATTGCTGGAGAGTAAACTGAACGAGTATTACGATTATGGAATCCGTCAGGTGCTTCCGATTCATTACCTGAGCAAACCGTTCGGCGGCGCGGCAGTCTTTAACGGCGCAACGTTCCTGCCGCAGATCAATTTTTACGAAAATGTACGGGTCAGAGGAGGCGTCAGCCGTGGCATTGCCTTCAGTCTGTATGAGGATTTCTCTACAGGTCCCGCCTTTCTAAGCCTTTTCATGTCGTATGCGACTTATGCTGCAAGGATCTTAAAACAGGATGAAGAAAGTGAAATCAGCATGGTGAATGCTGACGGTCTTACGCCTGTAGGGCAGCGGTTGTTTACCAAACTGATGGAAAAGCATTTTATCGTTGACCAGGAGCATGGTAGCTATCTTACCAAGGATGGTATCTTTGCCATCGCTGCTTCGAAAAACAATTATCCTGTCATGGCCTCTCATGTTGATCCTGAGGGACTTTCTTTTAAATGGAATTACGCCCCGGTTCGCTGGGCGGGCGCCTATTCACCGAGCGGTATCAGGCAGTTCAATAGTAACCGGGACAACATCCGCAACTTCGGCACTTCGACGATTCGTTGTCTTTCCCATGAGATGGAATTAACAGATGACAATTATCGAAGCATCTCGGCAAGTGGCGGAACAATCGGTGTCTTCCTGCTGTTGAATCGCAAGAGAACCTACCATGGTTCGTATGGTTCTGTTCCGGATGACTGTTCGGGCAGCAGTAAATCCTTTGCCCAAATGTATTTGCATAGCCTGGACAAAATGAACGGACACGGAGTCGGTCTGGCAAGCGACTTACCTATGGTGACCGGCATGAGTCCGCGTTTTGGCGTCTATTCTGCCTGGGGGTTGACGATGGAGGAGGATGATCAATTCAAAGTAACGCAGCGAACCGCAGAACGTTATGCGCAAACGCATGGGGTGCGTTATGACCAACCCAGCAGAAGCTACAATCACGAACTGTTCGAAGGTGGAAGTATACCGGGCTGGGAAGAGGATGCCTGGAAAGCCCTGGCCGCCTCGGATGCGGATGTGAACCCCTGGGTTGATCCTTCCCGCATATCGGATAGCGGCGAAATCGGACATGGAGACCGCATCAGGAACCTGGCAAAGGGTCTGTTTGCAACAGACGAAGATCAACTTTTGCAACCAGGTCCTTTTACGGGTGATGCTCCCTGGGAACAAGCGGCGATGTATTGTCTAAAGGAGAGTAAGAATCCTGATGAGCTGACCGTATATAGTGAGGGCGACATTCATTCTAATGTAACAAGGCTCTACAACCAGCTGGCGCCGATCTTTCAGTTATGGAAAGAGAAAAATGGCGGCCTTGATCCCCATAATCCTCCCAATGAGCCTCTCCGGCGCTACGTTACAGGAAATCGTTATTGGGATTTCAATTTAGATGGGTTGGCACATTTTGGCCTCGTTCCCGACATGCTTCAGGATGCGAAGAATGTCGGACTAACTCCTCTACAGTTGGTGCCGCTATTCGGCAGCGCGGAAGATTATCTTAAGATGTGGGAGAAAGCGAACCGATAGGCATAGCGGACAGGTCTGTTCCTCCGTTCCTCTAGCCGGACGCCTGAGGGTCCGGGAAAGAACCGTGGCATTCCATTTGTTGTGGCGTTGAATCCATCGAATCGGACGTCTGGATGATTCAAATGCAGTAACCTCCATGTGAAGATTTCCGCACAGTTGTGCTGAGAACTTCACAACCATCCACACACTGAGAACTCCGTCAGTACAATGTAACTGATTGCAGTAAAGATACTTCCCGTTTCCATCGTGGTTCGGCATGGTTCTTGCGTAGTGTGAAACTGCAAAGACGAAATACAAATGCGAAGCTACCTGATGCCGATGCAGTGCATGGCCTTTAGCCTGCTGATAGGTCTAATGACGTTTTCTGCAGCCAACCTGTACGCAGAGGAAAAAATTAACAAGCGCGTACCAGGCGATGAGTTGTGGCCCAGAGGGGGCCAACGCATTGTAGTGCATGAAGTATTGGATCCGGTAACGCGGCTCGAAACAAGGCCGGCAAAGGGGCGGGACGCATGGTTTGTTCTGGAGAGCGCTGCGGTTTCCTTTGGAGACCTGGTTCAGGATGCAGATCGGGAATTGCCGGCGGCTGTCACGATTCGCGTTTTTAGTAACCGCTACTGGATACTGAAGCTTGTAAGTGACTCACCCTTGCAGGTCCTGGACCAATTTGTCTCACTGTCACGATTGGCATGGCGGACAGGAAAGTCGGGCATGTTCGCTCCGCTGAAAGAGCGGCGCCCGATCACGATTGCTCAGGGGCCACCAACAAGCCGTGGGGGAAAAGTCGTAGCTGTGGACTTGCGGTTTCACCTTGAGCCCGATGATCCCACCGGCCGTTATATTGGTAACCTTCGTGTGATTTTGGAATGATAGTTCAAAAAGGAGTTAGAAAAATGAAAGTAAAAACAACAGCAAACTTGTTCATTGGATTAGTAGTGCTTGGTCTAACACTGTGGGCAGGGGGAGCCTTCGCTTCCGATCCTCCACAGTCGGATACCATTACAGTGACTGCCACGAACACGGTTCCACCAAGCATCTTCACTTTTGACATTGCTGCCACCGCATTCGATTTTTGCCAGGTGAATGCCAATGGCAGCCAGGGCGGACCACCTCCATGTCCTACAGGTGAAAGTATCGGGCCAAACGCTGTTTATGAGGTGCTGGGAGCAACAAACTGGACATTGACCAGCACACCAACCCGCGAGGTTAGGATTTACAACAGCTCGAGTGTCTCTACTATTAATTGGGGAACAGCGGATCGCCTTAGTATTAAGACTGGCCATCCTATAGCTACACTTTGCGGTTATAAGACCTTTCTCACAAACCTGGATGGATTCAATACTTGTGATTTTGGCGCTCTTTTGCGGCAGTTAAATGTTGATGCTGGCGGCCAGGCAGGCACCCTGGATTTGAAGCTGGACGTCTTAGTGGGTGATGCTGCGGGAACCAACACTTGGACGGTTCAGTTAACTGCTACCGGGAGTTGATCCTATGCCATCCAAATTCCGGCAGAGAAGAGCCTTAACCAGGCTTCTTCTCTGCACTTTGTTTGCCATCAATTTCGTTGACTTTTCGAGCGCCATTTCTGTTTCCATCTCCCCTTTTTTCATTGAAAAAGTGGTAAAGGCGGGATCGACCGTCACTGATACAATCTCGTACACGAATCGTGGCCCTGAAGCTGCATCGGTATCCGTTGAGATTTCGGATTTCGATGTAGGCGAAACAGGAGAAGTAGGTGAGCAACCGGCAGGTACAAAGCCTACCAGCCTTGCTCCTTATATCCGCATCAGGCCGGGAAGTTTAACAGTTGCGGCGAACCAGCAGGTTTATTTCCGCTATTCCGTACGAACACCGCAAGAGTTTAAGCAGTTGCGCGCTATGATCTTTTTTGTTTCCACTCCACAGGTTCCTGAAGGAGCAAACCAGATTCTAATTGCTCCAAGGATGGGCATTCCTCTTTATGTGGAAAATATTGATGCCGGGCGGGCAAAGCTCGAAGTTCAGGATCTGAGATGGGAGCGCTCCCCGGAGAAACTCGATTTCCTCTTGCTGAAATTGGTGGTCACGAATGAGGGAGAGCGGAACCTCCGGCCCACCGGATTTCTGGAAGTAGACTCATCGGACGGCAACTTCCATAAGATTTTTCCTTTCAACGAAGGACAAGAACCCGTGTTTCCCAGTTACCAACGAAAATGGAATTTACGATTTGGGCCGGTTCCACAAAACGAATTAGCCATAAAACTTCGCTTTGCGACTTCGGCCACAACGACTTACGAGTCAAAAGCGGTGATTCCTGCTGTGGATCGCTAAAGATGGAACGTGGGCTTCCAGCCCGCAACGAGTCTAGCGGTCAGGATGCACACACTCCATTTACAAATGCGCTCATCGCTGTTCTGGCCTTGTTTCTTACATGCCCTTTATATGCTCAATCGGGAAATACTGCAGAGCCTCCCACACCCGGATACTTCGACTTCCTTTTCACCACGCGTGTCTTTAAGTTGCCTCTCTTTGATTACGGTACAGCAGGCGCCGCCCGGTTTTTTGGAAGCCAGACCCTGCGCAACGGATCCCACCTTACCGCATGGTTTTCGAGTGGTTTTCCGAATTACATAAACGATTTTGGCCTTGAAGCCGACCGTGTTCCCTTTCGAGAAGGTTACCTGCAACTAAATGGTGGCGATTTTGCTCTAGCTCCGCTGCAACCAGAAACCTTTATTCCAGTGGGTCGTGAATTCTTTCCCTTGCGAGGGATTGGGTCCGTCTTTAGCAGCGATCAGAGTCAGTGGAGTCTTTTCGCAGGAAAAGCGAAATATGCTCAATATTTGCTTCAGAGCCCTGAATCGGAACCTTTTCTTTTTGGCGGAAAGTACCTTGTCAGGAGGAGAAAAAACTACTGGGGAGCATCACTGACGGGGATAGCAAATGCAGGATTTGTCGAGGCGAGCAAGGCAGGCAACCCTGGGGCAGTGGTGAGCGGTGATTTCATACGAGAAATCTCACCATGGGCTTATGCCTTCGCGCAATTGAGCACGAGTCAGGACGGAAGTATGGGCGGTCGTGCCGGAACGCAACTCCAATTTCTTCGAGGCGCGTTCAGCTGAAATGTATTCCTTTGGAGAAGGCCTTCCGTATGTGCCTCCTCTCTACATTCCAACAGAACGCGGAGCGGAGTTTGCCGGCCAATTCAAACCAAACGAATTCGCGCTGCTCCATGGCAGCCTGAATTACATTATCGATGAAAAGATATCAGGCCGGGCGGATTTCCGCGGCAATGCCGGATTCGGTTACAGTCTTGGAAGCAATCGCCCTTATTTGCGACTGAACTATTCGCACAATCAAATTGTTTTTGATTCGCTCAGCATTGCCAACAGTAATTCAACGTCCGACGGAATCAGCTTTTCAGTAATTCAGAACTCGTTTGCCGAATTGATAGTGCTGCGAGTGGAGCATGCTTTCGCCGGCAACAATCAGCCGGATCGAAGTCAGGCTTTTCTGAACTACAGGCGACTCCCGGGTGGAGATTCTTTCTGGGATGGCTCGATCGTGGCACAACGGGATGGTCTCTCCAATTTTGGAATGACGGCCGAATCATCGATTCAGCGTCCGTTGCGGGGCAGAAATTACTATCTTCTTGGACTGGGATTTGCGTACGAGGACCGTCAGGGCAACAGAAGTGGAGAAGGGGTCGCACGTTTCGGTATTGCGCGGAGGATATTACAAAGTGGATGGTCAGCCCGCCTCGAAGCCCGGGTACCTTTTCCCGTTGGACTCGATCGAAGCCATCTGGCCCGGACGCAGATCGCTGTCGAGTTTGGTCACAGTCTTTCCTGGGATAGTCTTGAATCTTTGCCGTCAGTTTTTGGTGGGCCGAGACTCCCGAAAGAGTTCGGAATCATTGAAGGAATCGTAACCATGGAAAATGTGGGAGTAGGAGGCACTACCGTTCTTGTAAACGGCGTCCCGAGGGCGGTCACAAAGTCTGACGGTTCATTTCGCACAAAAAAGATTCTTGCCGGTACGGCAATTGTAACTTTAGATATTCGCCAACTCGATCCGCGGTATGCAGTGGTGGGAGGATTTAGCCGCACTGTTGTCGTCACTTCAGGACTTGCATCCAGAGCTGACTTTGCCATCGCCCGATTCAGCTTCTTCCAGGGATCTGTTGTGGTTTGTGAAGGTCACAAACTAGTGCCTCTTGGTGGAGCGCGGATTACGTTGAAAAGCAAAGATTTTTCAAAGACGGTAACAACTTCCTATATTGGCGGATTTCAATTCGATGATGCGCCTCCTGGAATTTACGATGTTGTTATCGAGCCAGGATCGCTCACGCACGATATTACGCCTGAAATGATACCCGGCTTCCAGATGGACTTGACCGAAGATGTCCTGGGCTATGTGCTGAAGATTCATTGTGAAAAAAAATGATGCAGCGCGGACTTCCAGCCGGCTCAGGCTGCAAGTATGGTTAATCTCACCCCGTATATAGCTATTATAGCTATTTGAATTTATTGATTATGGATTGATAGCTATATCGCGCGCGCCGTGTCATCAGAGGTTCTTTCTGGTGGTTGGACTAGCGATTCCTTTGGTTGGTGGATTGGCAGGTGTTGCCGGCGATTAAGTGCTGAGAAAATCGAATTTTCGGGGATCAAATCGGTCGCATCAGAGAACCAGGATTTTCACCGGCGCGTAAAGAGATTTCTACCCCCTCTTCTCCCAACCCCAGGCATTCGAAAAAATTGCGGACTGCCTTTCCCAGTTGATCTTCCTCAATCCGGAGTCGCACAATTTCATCCACTAAAGAACGGGCAAGTCGAGCCGCATCTTCTGTCGCCTGTTCGGCTTCGGCATCAGACGGATCAAGGCCGCCTTCATATGGAACGATGCGGTCGTGCAACTGATCCAGCAGGCACAACAGTTGTTTCGCCTCGGTTCTGCCTTCTGCACCGGATTTCGAAACGCGATACTCTATCCGCCGTACAATCGTAGCTGCATGAGGCAAATTACGACATACTTGAAAATGTGCCATACGTCCAGAACCAGCCAGGTTGGTTGGCCTACGTCATCAGTATACGCCCCATGTGCAGGCTCCAGATGATCTGCGGCGGCAATTCCTTCTTATACACGAAATGTGGGATGTCTCCCACGATCCAGGAATACGTTTTTTCATCAAACGTGGCGTAACCAACGATGTGACGCTGGTCCTGAAACAGATACACTTTCTCGATCTTCATTGAATCCGTCTTGTAAATGTAAAGCTGTTCCTGAAATACAGTGGATACCATTTTCAGATATGCGAGAAACCGCGGCGATTTCCGGTCCGGATCTTCAACCACGCCCATCTTGATGAAGTACTCCATTCCGATGTGAAGGGCCCACATATCTTCTGCAGGTAAATCGTAATCCGGGTAGATCATCGGCATGACGTTTCCCACAACGACAAAGAAACGCCGGTCGTCTTCGGTTCGAAAGGAATAAAGGGCAGATGGCCCGGGAGTTTCTTTTAACGGATGCCCGTCAAAGAGTTGTTCCAGCATCAACTCGTAACTGGTGTCCGGATTGAACTCTTCACGGAGAACCTGAATCGCTTTTTCCTTCAGTTCATCCATTTCTATTTCAGCCTGGCTTCGCAATCGGCAATCAATTCGCGCGCAGTTTCATTGTCAACGTCAAACGTTAGATAACGAATGAGTACTTCACGTGCTTCAGAAAAATTCTGTAGATTATAGTGAGCAACACCGACTGCGTGCAGGATTTCAGCATTTTCCGGAGCCAGCTCCCGGGCCCGCTGAAAATGCTTCAACGCCCCGGCTGCATCCTGAATGCGGTTGTACGCCAGAGCCACGGAACAGTGGTTTTGCCAGGTTTCTTCCTGGATTCGAATCGCTTCTATCATCGATTTCTTGCCGTCTCTTTCCGCCATTGTCCTCAGAAAATGGTGGCCGTCACCGTAATTGCTTAAAGCTTCCTGGTTTGCCGCCTTCCATTTCTCAAGAATCTGTTGCGACTGAGAGGAATCCGTCAACCGTCCGAGCTGCGGATCCAATACTTGAAACTGAATGGTGCTTTCCAGATATGTCATGAAATCAAAAATATCCCGGATCACTCTTTCTTCTCCGCCAAACGGAACATCAATTGCCAGGCTTGCATCGGTTCCTTCCTGCATATAGTCGACCGAAAAGAAAGACTCCGGCGATTCATCAAAACAAAATGAGGCTTCGGAAGTGCGTTCCAACCGTTTGGAGATGTAATTTAAAAGAGGTCCCTTTTCATGATTTACATTCAGCAACAGAAAGAGTGTATAGCTCATGGACGTAGAACCAGCTTAACCTTCCAGTAACGACTTGTAAATGGAACGGTATTGCTCTGCAACTTTGTCGACACTAAAGCGAGCCCGGGCGTATCGAGCCACTTCCGTGGAGATTTCCTCTATTTTGAGCGCCTGTTTCAGAATATCACGTGAAATACGGGAATAATCCTCGGCAGCCCTGGCGATCCAGTTCTTGTTGAATAGCGCGATCGCTTCGGAAACAGGCAACGTGTCAAAGGGAATGACCGGCTTTCCGGCACAAAGCGCCTCCACCACGCGTAACGGAAACTCGAATTCCGGATCGCGGCGCTTGCTGATGTAAAGAGCCAGATCCGCGCTGTCTATCAAGGAGTGGATTCCGTCGGCTGAATCTAACAGGGTAGTACAGGATAATTTTTCCTGTTCGATGATTGCTTTCAAACGGTTTCGCCATTGCACCGATTGCCTGTCCTGCCGGTACGCCGGAATAAGGAACCGGAAACCTTCCCGTCTCTGGTATTCGCGGGCGGTGTAAAGAAAAATACTGAAGTGTTCCTGGTCCCGGAAATCGTTGAGAGCCACAACAAGGAGTTTTTCTCCTGTCTGATATTTTTCACGAACAACGGCGGATGGCTGCAAGGATGTGATTGCGGGCGTTGAAACACATGGACCGATCACGGAAACCTTCGCATCAGGCATATGCTGCTTGATTCGCGCGTGTTCCTGATTGGAGAACGTAACAATGTGATCGCCGAACAGAATCTTGCCGTAGCCCTTCAAATCGTCAGGGGACGAAACAAGAGTTTGTACGGTTTTCATCTTTCCACCGGCGCTTCCGGGCATCTGAGTTTTTTTGGCGCCCGGATGAAAAAAATGAACAATATCATGCTTCTTGATTTCAAAAAGACGAGTCGTAAGCCCGGACTCGGTAATCTTGATGTTGAGGTCCTTGAGGCCCGCACTCAATGAAACTGCAAAGAGTCTTGCTTCTTCATATCCGCGTGGACACACAAACAGTATTTTTGCGCTCATAGTGGAAACATCGCATTTTATCAGAGGCGAAGAGAAACAGGAAATACCAACTCATACAGTCGTACAAAGAAATCCGAAAACCTAAAATCGAAACTCGAAACAAAGCCCGGAGCGGAAATCCGGATTTCAGCTACAATGTGTCTGTGATTTACGTGGTGTGGGAATTCCGGGTCAAAAAGGGCAAGCAACGCAAGTTTGTGCAGCACTATTCTTCGAATGGAGAGTGGGCAAAGTTGTTTCGCCGCAGGGCCGGCTATGTGGAGACAATTCTCTGGCGTGATCGAGCAGAACGGGAGCGATATCTCTTGACGGATATCTGGAGAAGTTTTGACTCGTATCAAGAATTCAAAAAGCGGTTTCGATCCGAATACGAGGAAATGGACCGGAAATGCGAGGCCTTCACGGTCGATGAACGATGTATCGGAATTTTTCAGAAATCATGACAGATTCTTTGTCAGGAATTCGTGGATTTTTCGTGTGCGTTCTACCTGGCCCTTGGCGGCAAACCGTTCATAAAAACCTTCGGCCCTGAAGTCTTTTACAAATGAACCCCAGTTTTTGATTTTTTCCAGAAATACATTCTGTCCTTTTTCTTCCCAGCTATCGTAAAAATCGTCTTCTTCAATAATATCTCCCAGCACCCGGCATACTGCCTTGATCGTAACGGCCTTGTGGAACATATAATTTTTCTTGCCCCAGATGTTTTCCATTACCGCAGCAACCGCTTTCAAATAATCCGCGAAAAACGGAAATGCCTTCTCGGCTTTCAGGCTGAAATTGTATTCCCAGAAATCGTAGTCCTGATCGATCAGCTTGTGAATCTCGTTATATAGCTCGGATTGCAACACCCATTTTTCCTGCTTGCTTCGCCCTCCCAGCCTGTTAATCCGGTACTGAAGGGGTGAAGTTGCATTCTCATACAGCAGGGTAACAAGGCGCGCTGCTAATTTCTTTTCGGGAGTTGCAGAAGTCACACGATCCATCAAATCCACAAGGTGCGATTTACTGATGCGCGTGTGTGTAGAATTAATCAACACAAACATTTCTGCGGCAAAATCGGCTGACTTTCCATCAAAAATCATGCAGGGAACATCGATTTGATTCGCTTCCTGTGGATGATGTTCGGAATAAAAACGCAAACCGGCCAGGCGATGCTGACCATCAATAATCAGGTAAGTATGGGCCGGCTCCGACAGATCGCCGACAGAGGCGTGCTGCCCGATCCGCTTGAAATGTAATTCTTCCCCCGTAAACAGCAAAATGGTCCCGGGGATTAACGGTTGTACAGCCGCATTCTCCAGGAAATTGACGATTTCTTTTATCTTGCGACGGTTGAGTGCACGCTGAAACGCCCCTTCGCGTCGTTCAACAGACGCAATAAATTTTGCTACATCATCTGAACCGTGAACGTCGGTCGCCTCAATCTGTTCTCCTTCATAATAGTAACGACTGCTGAAATGTACCCTGGGAAGAAGGTCAGCCGCTTTGTAGCAAACGAAGTAGAATTTACCGTCTTTTTGTGTGATTTGTGTTGCGAGCATCGGTCCTCCTCAGGTATAGTCCGGACTTTTCACAGGAATCTTGTCCTGTTTGGAAAATTACTGGTAAAATAGGTATGTTAACAAGAATTTACCGGTCCGCAAACAGGGGGTAACCGATGAAGTATTTTGTGCATATTATGGCTGCGTTAGGATGGTTCGCTTTTGTAGTAGGTGCGGCGGTCAGGCTGCTTGACTCAGGACGATTGTTGAATGCGTCTCCCGTAGGGTGGTGGAGAGCTTCTATCTTCTGCCTGGTAATCGGAATACTCTACGCAGTGATCGATATTCGCCAAAGCATGAAGAGTTAAGCCCGCGGGCGCATGTGCCCCCTTCGCGTAATAGCATTGATATAGCATCCTGGTCGCCAGGTGGTTCAATTGACGTAACGCTTTCAATTGACTAAACTTACCACTTTGTTACCCGGCGGCCTGCACTTGTTTCTGAGGCTGATACGGGGTGTTCGCTTCGAAAAAGAGGATTGGTAATTTTTCTATGACCCGATTGCACAGAAAAGATCTGAAGCAGGATGAAGTCCGTGAAAAAGTAGCAGAAGCTGTGAAATCCGTATCTCTTCACGGGCGCGAGGTGTTTTACATCATCGCGATCGTGATTGTCGTGGGGTCCATTGCGTTTGCCTGGTATTTTTATGAACAAAAGCAGCAACAGTCGAGCCAGTATCTTCTTGGACAGGCTCTGGAAAAATACAGTTCCCCTGTGGCTCAGCAACCGGATCCAAATGTTCCGAAGCCGGCTTACGACTTTAAGACCGACTCGGAAAAGTACACCTCAGCTTTGAAGGACTTTGAGGAAGTGATTCGAAAACACGGGAACACTCCCGCAGCGGACGTGGCAAGATACATGGTTGGCGTTTGCTCTTTTTATCTAAAGGACTTTGCAAAAGCTGAAGAGCACTTCAAGCAAAGCGGAAGAGTTTCAGATAAAAACATCCTTTTCTTTCAGTCTCGTACGGCCCTGGCAGACCTTTACTCTAAAACCGGCAAATCGGATCAGGCGGTTGCTTTGATTCGTGAAGCATCCGAGCGTTCCAATCCCCTGATTCCAAAGGAGTATTTGCTGTTGCAACTTGCCGAAGTCTATGAAAAGGCCGGAAAGAAAACGGAAGCCCGGGAAACCTATCAGAAGATTGTGGATCAGAATAAAGATTCCGCAGTTGGATTCCAGGCACAACAGAAGTTGAATCAGGTACAATAGCATTAATGGAACAACCTCAAATTGTTCGAGGCAGTCTTGAGGACGTTCATATTCCCGAAATACTGCTGAATATTTCCATCCGGAAAGAAACGGGCAGTCTGCATCTAAAATCCGGCAAAAAAGAAAAAACCTTTTATTTCGATGAGGGGCGCGTCATTTTCGCCGCTTCCAATGATTCTGATGACCGGCTGGGAGTGTTTCTTCTGAGACGCAACAAAATAAACTGTCAGCAATTGAATCGCTGTGCGGCAAAAGTCGAAACGGACAAGCGACTGGGCAGTATTCTTGTTCTCGAAAACATTCTGCAACCCGGCGATTTGCATCAGGCAATTGTGGATCAGCTAAAAGAAATTATCCTTGAAACATTCGATTGGACCGAAGGTACTTTCCATTTTGATTCCGGCAGTGCTGTAAAAGAATTGATCACCTTAAATCTTACGGTGCCGGATCTCATTCTTACAGGTGTTCAACGAATCTGGAGATGGTCCTGGATACAAAAAGGCATTCCTGCCATGGATGCCGTCTTTAGAAAGCGCGAAGGATGGTCGCCTGTTGTTCGTAAAATAACATTGACGCGCGATACGGAAGCCATTATCGATCTGTTTGACAGGCCACGAACCATGGACGAAGCGCTTCAACTTTCACCCCTGGGAAATTTTGAAACCTCACGATTCATACGGGTGTTGCTGATTCTTCATGTGATTGAGGAAATCCTGATCGCGCCTCAATGGACGGGTGAAGCTCCGGTTACAGCGGAAGTTCCTGTGGCTACACAGGAAATTCCGGCACTCAAGCCCGTCAAGAGCGAAGGTCCTACGCTGAAACTGCGCTTAAAGGTGGAACAGGATACTCAGAATATGCCGAAATCTCTGGAACCACTTCCGGATGATCCCGTGGCCTTTCAGGAACTGTCGTTTTCAGATTTCGCTGACCTGACCGATGACGGAGAGCCGCAGCCGATAAAGCGTGTGGAATCCAGGAAAGAGGATTGGGAATCCAGAATTCATTCTGATTTGAAGGATTTTAATGAAGTTCATCGCTATATCTACGAAATGGTAGCGCTGGATCTGGGGAGCGGGGCCGGTAATTTTCTGTCAAGAGTACTTAAGAAGGCCTGTGCGAAATATCCTCTGGTGTTTGAAGGCGCCGCTATGAACGAATACGGTGAGTTTGATGAACAGGCTCTTCTATATAATATCCAGGGAAATCTTGCTACGGACTTTTCGCAGGCCCTCGATTTTCTGGTCAGCGAAGAACGTTCAATGATCGGATTATTTCTGGAGAAGAAACGAGTTGAAGTAATCGAATCAGGCCTCAAGCGCATCCATCAGCGCCGCAAACTCCTGGAAACCTGATGTCCTTCGAAGAAATCGAGATTTCTTATCCTGCTGCCTGCCTGTTTCAGATAACCATCAATCGACCCAGACAATTCAACGCGCTTTCAGCACAAACCATCATCGAATTGCTGTCAGCGCTTGAAACTTTTGAACGCTCGGAAGACCGGGTCATGATTCTAACAGGCGCCGGACGCGCCTTTTGCTTTGGCGCGGATTTTCTCGAATTTGAAAACAGGTCAGCCTTACACGGACTTTTGTCGGATTTTCAAAGTTTGATATCAAGGTTGTACCATTCAACCAAAGTAACGGTTGCGTCACTGAATGGTTTTGCCACAGGTGCCGGTTTCGATCTGGCACTTGCATGCGATTTCCGAATTGCCTCCGATAAAGCAAAACTTGGTGAAGCGTACATTTCTATGGGCCTCGTTCCTGACGGCGGGGGGACCTGCTTTCTGCCGCGGATCATAGGTGAGAGCCGTGCGTTGGAAATGCTCATGACCGGCGGAGCTGTTTCCGCGGATCAGGCCTTTTCGATGGGACTCGTTCATCGTGTCGTTCCTGCTTCTGAATTGACGGCAGCTTCCCTGGCGTTCGTGGTTGATCTTGCCGCCAAACCGCAAACCGCTTTGCGATTAATCAAGAGACTCGTGAAATCGACTGCCGGCGAGGATCTGAATTCCGCACTGCAAAAAGAAAGAGAAGCACAATTGCAATGCTTTGAGGATGCCGATCATCAAAAACTGGCTGCGGAGTTCATCGCAAAACGCCGCAAATCCGGGCCAACTTAACAGCAATATGATTACGCGGTTGTTCCGACTTTTCCGCCGGTTTGTCTCTGCCGTGCGTGTTCTCGAAAGTTTAGAGGAACAATTTGTGCCGCTGCCTGTATCGAAAACAACCTGGAAAGGCCAGGTGTTGGAGAGATCGGAGGCGCTGAAGAAGTCCGCTCGAGTTTTGAAAAAGCTGTCCGAACACCCTGCTTCAGTGGATCCATCCATCATCGAACCGGCGGATGGAAGCTGGGTTCGAAAGGGTTTGATGGAACATTTCCCGGAATTCGAACAGGACCGCAGCACACTGGAAGCAATCGAGAAACAGTTGGAGAGGGCAACTGGAAGCCCATACACCATTCAGGATTTTCGATCCTTATCAATGCTCTGGTTGGGAGCCATTGCGTTTCAGCCGGATTTGGTGATTGAAGTCGGAAGAAGTCACGGGGCAGTAACAATTGCACTTAGTATTGCAGCGCGTCAATGTCCTGCCTGTGCAACGATTGTGAGCCTTGATATCTGGCAGGAACCATGGGAACGGACGATTACCGCGATCGGCAGCGAGATCGATTGCACATCACTTGAAATTATCACTCAGGATGCCCGTTACATGCCGTGGGACCTTCTCCTTAAGCACAGTAAGAGACCGATGGTTGTGATTGATGCTCATGATGCTCCACAAATCCAGCTCATGCAGTCATTGATCGAGGGATTAATCGAACCATGCCTCAACCGGAGCTTCCTGGTCTTTGTTCACGATTTTTGTTTTGAATCTGATATGGACCGGCTTGCAGGGATGAAAAGGCCTATCGCGGGAGACTCGATGGAATTCTGTAACCGGCTATGGACAGGAGAATACTACTGGGGTTATGCCGAAGTTGTTCCTTTGATCGATTGGGCAAATCGTAGAAAAATCCTGTTGCGGCGACCTCACATGGAACTGAAGCCCAATCTGCCGGATTCGATCTTTCAGGGCTTACCCGCTTTCTGGAAAGAGCCCGGGCAACCCTATACGAGTTGGATTACCTTCTCGCATCTTGATCTGCCTCGTTAAAAGGAATTTCCGTGAAAGGCTAGATTTCCACGAATCGATCGGTGTACCGGTAATTCATTGCCAGCGTTAAAAGGAACGCCGCTAACTCCAGTAAGTAGTGTTGTTCTTTGGCAGGATCTACGAATATTTCCGCGATCTGGGCGCGCTCCGCAAGAAATCGGATGAGCCCGCGAACGAGATTGATCGATGTGCCGGTCCAGTAGTGGACCAAGTTTCGCAATGTGTGTCGATGAGCCATGATGAAATCGTATGCCGGCTTGTAGTTTTCTTCTTTCTTGCTTTCAAAGATCTCGCGCAAGTCTCCATCCAGATATGCACCGAGCTGCGAAACGATCTTTGGATATTCTTTGCTGTGATGCCGCTCATAATATTCAAGAATCGTAACTTTGAGCTCGGATACCGGTTGGTCCTCCATCATTCCAGCAACTCGCGGCTGCTGTTGCCCGAGTTCCTTTAAGATCCGGTCGACATATTCCAGTTTCTTTAAGGCTTCCCATCCTTCGTACTGTTTGCGCCAATCAAGACCCGGCGTCATCCACACGGCGAACGTCTCCGCAAAATCTTCATCCGGATGCTTCTGAGCGTACCAGCCCCGGCTGTATTTAACGTATTTCTTGCTCAAAGGATTCGGCTTGTAATCTTCCACATAAGGGCGGCTGTAAGGTCCAAAAATCGTATGCCACTCGTCCGTTTTGTATAACTCATACGCATAGTTAAACGCGTGACCTGCCTCATGGCGCAGATACAGGATGATCTCCTCTTCGTTCTCCAGGTTCTCGGTGTATTCTTCTTCAATGCGGCTCAGTTTTTTGTCCGCCAGATAAAAGGGAATCCCGATAATCGGAATCCCATCAGGACATCCCCATTCGTCTGAAATGTAGCATTTCGGCCGGAAAACCAACCCCTTTGTCTCCATCTCCTGATACAATTGCTGGATCTTCGTCTCGAGAATGGTCCCTTCGAGCTTCAACGGAAGCTCGGAGATCTTTTGCGCCAGTACCAGTGCCCGCTCTTCGTCCCATGTTTTGGGACGAGTTGCGTCCTTTTCTTCTAAAACTGGAGTATCCATAGGGTTTTCCCAATATTAATCAAATCCCGGCTAAAGAGCAATCAAAATTTCTAATTAATTAGATGGTACTTTGTAGTCGAGAAACAGGCTTTTCTCGTCGAGGAATGTTCCCCTCAAAAAGGGGGCTTGACACCTATAAAACAGAAGCGTAATATTATTAACGCTTCTGGAGGAAACAGCACAGGCTATAAATGAAGTGGAGAAATCTCAAAAACTCAGGGTTTTGACCTGAGGCCGACCCTTTAAGGCGACCTTTGGTCGCCACCCGCCAGTCTGAAGATAAAAACTAAACTGTTGTCACTTTTTGTCTTCACGAGAGTTTGAGAAAATTCTTTTTTCGAAAGTTCGAGATTGATAGAGATTACCCGGGACTTCTGTCTCCGGCGATGTTTGTTGAACTCGAAACAGGTTCACTGATGTGACCTGTTTTTGTTCTTTGAAAATTGAATAGTAAGGGCACAACCGGAAAGTAGCACTGGTGCTGATCGATTCGTAGGAATCGAGAAGTACTTAGAATTTAGAAAGGTTTATGGTCAAGCTACTAAGAGCATACGGTGGATGCCTTGGCATCCAGAGGCGAAGAAGGACGTGGCAGGCTGCGAAAAGCTGCGGTGAGTCGCGAGCAGGCATTGACCCGCAGATATCCG
>Ga0247727_10008984_pt1 | contig 18317 bp, 16 predicted proteins | sample WisWelCaveWW1625_FD_202498 | JGI IMG/M metagenome (GOLD analysis project Ga0247727, IMG submission 202498) | Biofilm microbial communities from Wishing Well Cave, Virginia, United States - WW16-25 | ecosystem: Environmental > Aquatic > Deep subsurface > Groundwater > Cave microbial mat | place... | reverse complement strand
CAACGAATAGATGCTTCCGGCAAATCCGGCTTAGTCTGTTTCAACAAGTCGCTCCTGCTTGATTAAGGCGCTGACGTTCTCTTTATTTTTCTCTTGACAAAAGTAACGCTTTCATAGATGCTTCGCCTCCTTCGACTTCGCCGCCAAAGAACGGCGGCTGCGCTCAGGACGGCTCGCAATGACGGGTTATTTCTCTGGTATAATCTCGGCTCGTGACTGGTCCTGCAAGCGGTTCGCATTCGGCGGACTTCCTGCATGGAGACCTGCTAGTGCGGTGTTCTTGCCGCCAAAATCTAAAGAAAGGAAGCATACGTCATGCCTTTACAGAAAGAAGCAAAGACCAAGCTCATCACGGATTACCACCGCCATGACAGCGACACCGGCTCACCCGAAGTGCAGATCGCGATCATGACGGGGCGCATTCAGCAGCTGACCGATCACCTGCGCGCAAACAAGAACGATCAGTCCTGCCGCCGTGGTCTGCTCAAACTCGTCGGGCAACGCCGCCGCACACTGACTTATCTGCGTAAAGCTGATTACCAACGCTATCTGGGGATCACCGAGAGTTTGAATCTGCGCCACAAGTAAATTATTGCACGTGAACCCGTAGGGGCGACACATGTGTCGCCCCTACAAAATTATCCGCCGTCAGGAATTGAATAGCGCGAATAACCGTAGTGACGGTTTCAACCGTCCAAAACAACTACATGTTGTTCACACTCTTCAGTCCCTGACCACAGGCGGAAACATTCGTGGGGCAGGATACGCTTCGAGTACGATGTGATATCCTGCCATTTAGCGGGATACCCCTTCGACCCGCACAGGGCAAGCATCCCGCTCCACGCAACAGGAGACAATTTAATGAAACCCGAATCAAAGAAATACTCGACCACGATTGGGAAGAACGTCGTCACATTCGAGACCGGCAAACTGGCTGGTCAGGCTGGCGGCGCGGTGACTTTTGGCACACCCGAATCCATCGTGTTCGCCGCGGCTACCATGGGCGGCGTGCGCGAAGGCATTGACTTCTTCCCGCTCCAGGTGGAATACGAAGAACGTTTATACGCTGGTGGAAAAATCCCCGGCTCGTTCTTCCGCCGTGAAGGACGACCCGGCACCGAAGCCATTCTCGTGGCGCGTCTCACTGACCGTCCGCTTCGCCCGCTCTTTCAGGATGGAATGCGAAACGAAGTGCAGGTCATCATGTTCTCGCTTTCGTCCGATGGCATCAATCCGTTGGATGTTCTCGCCATCAATGCCGCCTCTGCCGCTATGATGATCTCCGATATTCCTTGGGGCGGACCTGTCGGCGCAGTCCGTGTTGGACGCGTGAACGGCGAATTCATCATCAACCCAACCTACCCTGAGATGGACGCGTCCGATCTCGACCTGCGGATCGCCGGCACGAAGGATGCCATCCTCATGGTCGAATGTGGCGCGAACGAAATGCCTGAAGATGTGATGGTCGCCGCGCTCGAACTCGGTCACAAATCCATGCAGCCGTTGATCGAACTGCAACTCAAGATGCAAGCCGAAGTAGGCAAACCGAAACGCGAAGCAACATTCAATCTCCCGAACTCCGAATTGAAAAAGAAAGTGTTTGACCGCGTCAGTGGACCGATGAACGAACTGCTCGAAAAGCCTCTGACTAAAAATGAATTCTACGGCGGGATGACGACTATGAAAGACGCCGTCGTTGCCGAACTATGCACAGTGCCGGATGGAGCATCCGCTTCAGACTACCCCTCGCTTGCCACCGTTCGAGAAGCCTTTGACCAAGCTGAACAGGATATCGTGCGCGAACGAATCTTGAGCATGGGCAAACGCCCTGACGGACGAACGCCGACCGACATCCGCCCCATTTGGTGCGAAGTTGGTTTGTCGCCACGCGCACACGGCTCCGGCTTGTTCACCCGCGGCGAGACTCAGATCCTCTCGATTGCCACGCTTGCCACTCTGGGCGAAGCACAGGAACTCGATAACCTCAGCCCGATCAAAGACAAGCGCTATCTGCACCACTATAACTTCCCGCCGTACTCCACAGGCGAGGCAAAGCCCCTTCGTGGGCAAAGCAGGCGCGAGGTCGGGCATGGAGCGTTGGCAGAGCGCGCGCTCGAGCCTGTCATCCCCGCAGAAGAGTCCTTTCCGTACATGATCCGCATAGTCTCTGAAGCATTGTCCTCCAATGGCTCCACTTCGATGGGTTCCGTTTGCGGCTCGACACTTGCCTTGATGGACGCAGGCGTGCCGATCAAGGCTCCCGTCTCTGGCGTTGCCATGGGACTCATCACCGACGACACCGGTCGTTACAAAATTTTGACAGACATTCAAGGCACCGAAGATCACCTCGGCGACATGGATTTCAAAGTGGCTGGCACTGCCGCGGGTATCACCGCACTGCAAATGGATATCAAGATCAGCGGCTTGAGCGCGCAGATGATGAAGGAAGCACTGGAACAGGCTCATACCGCGCGCATGTCCATCATGGAAAAGATGCTGGATGTCATTCCCGAATCACGCCCAGAATTGAAAGAACATGCTCCGAGAATCATCACGGTGAAAATTCCGATTGACAAGATCGGCGCGTTGATCGGACCGGGCGGAAAGAACATCCGCGCGTTGCAGGAGGAAACCGGCGCGAAAATTGACATCGAAGAGGACGGCACCGTCTACATCGCATCGAGCGATAGCGTTGGCGCGAAGATCGCACAGGAGCGCGTTGCGGCTCTGGGCGAAAACGCGGTGATTGGAAATATTTATACCGGCAAAGTGGTTCGCATCGCAGACTTTGGCGCGTTCGTGGAAATCATTCCCGGTGTAGATGGACTCGTCCACATCTCTCAGCTTGCCGCTGAACGCGTGAACAAAGTGGAGGATGTTGTGGGCATGGGCGATGAGATCACTGTGATGGTGACCGATATTGACGGTCAAGGCAAGATTCGTTTATCGCGTCAGGCCGTATTGGAAGGCTGGACTGCCGAAGAAGCGCGCGGGAAAGATGGTCCGCGCAGAAGCGGTCCCCCGCGTTCAGGCGGCGACCGAGGCGGGCGCGGTGGTGATCGAGGCGGGGATCGTCGCGGCGGCAGTGATCGCGGCGGGCGAAGATAGTAATAACCAAACCAGACTTCCGAAGTCTCAAAAGCTTCGGAAGTCTTTGGTATGACGGACGTAGTCATCTCCGTCCGTTTTCTATTTCATAAACTAAACATGTTGGGGTGAATCTATTTCTGCAAATGAAACTTACTGTCCAGATGGCTCCTTACAAAAAATTCAGCCATACAGATCTGTACGGCTAAAGATAAGGCTTATGAAAATCGAGATTGTATAATGCGGCGACAAATCAATTTAAAAGAGGGGACCACGCCTCTCGCGTAGCCGATAGTTGATACTGTTCAACAATATATCCACAACGTATATCCTACTCGTCCAGGGAATTTTAGGGCAACCATCCATATTGACCTGCTTAGGCATCATCACAGATAGAAAGTATTTAGAGGAAGTATCCGAATGACAAAAACCGACAGAATCCCGGAACTCGATGGTTTACGAGGAATTGCAATTTTGATGGTATTGGTTGGGCATATTCTTCAGCAAGCAGAAAGACTTTCTGGTCAAAATTTCCCAGGCTGGATAAAAACCATCATCGATATGAACTGGGCAGGCGTGGAATTATTTTTTGTATTGTCGGGTTTTCTCATTACATCAATATTATTACAAATAAAGAACAAACCAAACTATTTTACCAATTTCTACGCTCGACGAATATTGCGAATATTCCCGGTATATTATGTTGTTTTAACCATAATATTCATCATATACTTTGTTACAAAACGGGCGGACATAATAACAATTCTCCAAACCTCTATGTGGTTTTACACATATGCACATAATTGGTTATTTGTATCAAACGTTGCCCCGGGACTTTATTTTGCACATCTCTGGTCATTGGCGATTGAGGAACAGTTTTACTTAATCTGGCCTCTTGTTGTTTTCCGCATAGAAACAAAACAAATCTTTTCACTGGGTGCCATTGCAATTTTCGTGGCTATTCTTTTTCGTATCGGTGCAATTTTGTTAAGTACGGAATACTTAAACACTTTTCCTTATTATTCAACTGTAACGCGCGTAGATGGTTTGATGCTTGGCGCAATTCTTGCAGCGGGATTTCAAACCGGCTTAGAAAAGCAACTTTCAAAAGATGCGCTAAAGATCTTAATATTGGCTTCCGCGCTTGTCAGTATCAGCATAGCCTTTCAACCGGAATCTCCGCTCTGGAATAATACAGTAATGTTGACAGCGGGGATTTCCGGCGTAGCCTTGCTTTCCGCTTCGCTCGTAATTATCGCCGTGGCATGGAATGAGGCGCATTTTATGCGAAGGTTTTTACGCCATCCTAGCCTAGTATTCTTTGGGAAATACAGCTATGGGCTATATCTTTTTCTCTGGCCCGTGACATCCTGGATAATCGATGTGTTATCCAAAACAAATTCTGTGAATCCGATAAACTGGCTGGTTTTTAGCTCGGCTTGTTTCATGATCACTGTAGTATTGGCATTAATATCGTGGAAATTGGTTGAGCAACCTATCCTCAAGTTTAAACATTACTTTGAATGATTAAGCGTCAGCCTGAATTCACAAAGACGGAAACACGCCTCTCGCGTAGCCCTTCGACTTCGCTCAGGACAAGCCGGAAGTTGGTTCTGATAAAACAGCCCATCTACACACCTGTGGTTGTTTCATTAATGCTCTGCAATCATTTCAGAAGTATACTCAGTCACATCCCATGAAATCGAATCTCCGCGCCGCCGTTGTCAGGCAACTCCGCCGCAAAATGGATTCCGAGGAATACCGCGCAATCCGGCAATTGTGGATCAATCACTCCAGCGCGGAAGAGTCGCGGGACATACCCGGTCTGATGGCGACGCTCACCGAGGATTGCGTCTATACGGTTGTAAACAGCAGCGTGAGGTGGCATCGAAAGGAGGGCGCGACACAGTTCTATCAACAGCTGCTTGGCGCATTTCCCGATATTCATTTCGATCTGCAAAATATCGTCATTGGTCCCCAGGGAGTCTTTGAAGAAGCGCACGTCACAGCCACCTATCAAAGCCAGTGGCTTGACATGCCTCCGCCTTCAAGTGAACGAATTGAATTTGATGTGGTGATCTTCTTTCCGTGGAACCCCGAACATCAACTGTTCAACGGCGAACGCGTATACTTTTTCAATGTGAAATTGGAAGAGAATTCATAGGTCAACGCCGTTCCATATTTCACAAAGTTATCTTTCCATCATCTCCTCCAACCGCTTTTTCACCCCATCCCATTCCGAATCCAAAACTGAATAGCAAACTGAATGGCGGAAATATCCGTCCGGCAGGATCATGTGGTTGCGGAGCACGCCCTCCTTCACTGCGCCGATCCGTTCGATGGCTCTTCGCGAGCGTTCGTTGCGCAGATCCGTTTTCAACTGCACGCGGATACAGCCCAGCGTTTCAAACGCGTGTTCGAACAAAAGATATTTGCATTCTGTGTTAACTGCCGTCCGCTGGAATTCGAGTCCGTACCACGTGCCGCCGATCTCAAGCCCGCGATCATCCGCGCTGATGTTCAGGTAACGGGTTGCGCCCGCCACGCGCCCCGACGTGAGATGGATTGCAACAAAGGGCAGATCGGTTCCCTTTTCGGCTCGGGTGAGGATGTCAGTCACCCAGCCGCGCATATCGTCCACATTTTCCATTTTGCCGTATACCATAAAATCCCAAAACGCGTGGCCTATGCCGATCTCAGCCAATGGCTCGACGTGTTCCAGCGTCATCGGTTCGAGCCGCACATGTTTTCCTGTCAACACAACGGGTTTTATTTCCATAAAATTCTCCATCATGAAAGTTTCCGATGGTTGAGTAGTCCCGAATGCTTTTGAGGGACGTATCGAAACCACAAGTAACAAAAGACACCTTGCTTACTAGGTGGTTTCGATACGGGGCGGAACCACACCGCCCCTACTCAACCACCAGATATTAATAATGCAACCATTCCTTTTCAGCCTTGTCTTGTGTGGGCAGGTAGGGCATCTTCGGACCTGCCACGCCGAGCAGTTCGCTCAAAGCCGCGCGGACAGCCACGCGATCGTCCCACAGAAATTCCGTCGCGCCGAAACACAACGACTGTTCGTGTCCCTTGCCGCAGACAAGGACGACATCGCCCTCCCGCGCCAAACTCACAGCAAAGCGGATCGCCCTGCCCCGATCGGGGATTCGCCAGAAGGATTCCATCTCGAGTCCTCCCGCGGACGTTGCGCCTGCCGCCATTTCTTCAAGGATTCCATCGAGCGATTCGGTGCGCGGGTCTTCGGCGGTCAGGATGCACAAGTCCGCCAGTTCCGCGCCGATCTCCGCCATCATCCGCCGTTTGGCTTTGTCGCGTAATCCCGCGGAACCGAAGACAGCGATGATGCGATTACCAGTAGGGGCGGATCGCGATCCGCCCCTACCCAACAACATTTCACGCCCCGCTTCCAGCGCAACCCTCAACGCGTTTGGCGTATGGGCAAAATCCACAATGGCAGTGAAGTTCTGCCCCATATCAATGCGTTCCATGCGACCAGGGATTTCGTCCAGCGAGGCGATTCCCTGCGCGGCGATCTCGGGCTTGATTCCCAAGCCATAGACTGTTGCCGTCAGCGCCGCAAGGAAGTTGGAAATATTGTACGCGCCAACCAGGTTGCTGGAAACGGGGGTTGTGAATTCCCTGCTATGGGCAACAAAATGAATCCCCGACGGTTTATATTGAACATCAATCGCCCGGAAATCCGACCCTGCGTTCATACCGTAGTTCAATGTTCTACCTTGAATGAATTTGTTCAAAAACTCGAATGACTGATCGTCGCGATTGATGACAGCCAGTCGCGGATTACCCTGCTTTTTTTCAGGGGTTGTTTCCAGCGCGGAAAACAATCTCGCCTTGGCGGCGCGATAGTTTTCGTACGAGCCATGCTGATCCAAATGTTCATGTGTAATGTTGGTGACCACGCCGATGTCGAACTCGCACGCATCCACGCGGTGCTGTTCCCAGCCATGCGACGTGGTTTCAAGGACAACATGAGTCAAGCCCGCCTCCACCATCTTCGCCAGGTAAAACTGCACGTCGTGCGCGTCCGGCGTAGTGACATGGAAGCCCGTATCCAAAACTTCATCTCCGATTACCGCGTTGACGGTGGAGATCATCCCGGCTCCGAATCCCGCAGCGAGCAAGATTTGATAAATCAGATTGGTCGTCGTGGTCTTGCCGTCGGTGCCGGTGACGCCAATCACCGTCAGACGCCGCGCGGGCCAGTTGTAAAACGAACCAGCCACCCACGTCAGCGCGTGACGCGTGTTCGAGAGTCGAATGTAAGGCGGATTGGCAATCCCCAAAGGGGACACTGTCCGCCCCACGAAATCCTTCACCCCCACCACCGCGGCCGCGCCGTTGTCAATGGCACTTTGAATGTAATCGTGCCCGTCTGCGGTCCCGCCCTGCATGGCAACAAACAAATGCCCGGGCTTTACAGCGCGGCTGTCAATCGAAATTCCGGTGATCTGAACGTCAGGCACATCCTTCATGCAAAACGGCATGGGAATTTCAGCGAATATTCTTCGAAGCGACGAGTTTGTTTTCATAAAATCAAAATGGGTTTTGAGGAGTATATCGTCAAAACCCATTTTTTGTTATGTCGCTGCGAGGAGTGGCGCTTCGCGCCGCGACAAAGCAATCCCGCCAGGGGATGCTATCTCAACTAACCTGCAAATAAGTGTTAGGTGGTTCGCTGAGATTGCTTCGCCACGCACCTGCACTTGCACGATTTGCCAGGCAAATCGAGGTGCAAGTGTCGCGGCTCGCAATGACAGTTTGTTAAGCGGCGGCTTCCGCCTGCCTGGTCATCTTGGTCTTCAACCACTTGAGGCGGAAGGTTTCCTCGCGTTCGCGTTCCTCCAGGGAGGCAACGATGAAGTCAATTTGGTCTTTGTATTGTGGGATGAAGATATGCTGGAGCGCATTCACACGCCGCTGCGTTTTCTTCAACTCGTTCGCGAGTCGCCACACCGCGGCAGTGAGCATAGAAAGCTGAGGGATGCGCAACAGCACTTCGCGGAATGCGACGCTGGCTTCATCCAGTACGGCGGCAGTATCGCCGGGGCTGTAAAGCAATTTCGGCGGCTCGCCGCGCGCTTCGATCTGCGGGATCGCCACGCCCATGATGCCGCGCAAACGCAGGTGCACGTCCACGGTCTTGTTGACGGCGAGCGACGCCCACTCCACGCGATCGGAGCCCATCACGAGGCGCGCCTTTTCCATCGCATCGTACGCGGTGGCGAGCATCGCCCACACTTCCTTTTGCAGCGCATCGGCTTCCTTTGCCACGCGGACAAGTTCTGTGGTCAGCGCTTCGCGTTTGCGGTCGAGGATCTCGTATCCCTCCTTCGCAAAGCGCAGTTCCTTCTTGAGGCGGATCAGGTTCGTGCGGGTTGGCGCTATGCTAACTTGAGGCATCGTCGCCCTTGTAATATTGCTTGATCTCGTCCAGCGTCACGCGTGTGAGTTCGCCCCTTGGCAGCATGGAGAGGAGTTTCCATCCGATTTCGAGCGTGCGCTCGATGGTGCGGTTTTCCGTGAAGCTTTGGTTGACGAATTCACGCTCGAAGGCGCGTCCAAACTTTAAGTACTTCTGGTCCACTTCGGACAACTCTTCCTCTCCGATGACGGATGCCAGCGCCCGAATGTCCTGTGTCTTGGCGTAGCCGGCATAGAGTTGCGCGCCCCAGCGCGGATGATCGTCGCGCGTGCGTCCCTTGCCGATGCCGTCCTTCATGAGGCGGGAGAGGCTGGGAAGAACAGTCACAGGCGGATACACACCGGCGTAGTACAACTCACGTCCCAGCACGATTTGTCCCTCGGTAATGTACCCGGTCAGGTCTGGCATCGGGTGCGTCATGTCATCGTTAGGCATGGTGAGGATCGGGATTTGTGTAATGGAGCCTTTGCTCGTGCGGATGCGCCCGGTTCTTTCATACATCGACGCGAGGTCGCTATATAGGTAGCCGGGATAACCCTTTCGGCTTGGCACTTCGCCGCGCACATTCGAGATCTGGCGCAGGGCTTCGCCGTAGTTGGTCATATCGGTCAGCACCACGAGCACGTGCTTTTCGAGTTCGTAAGCAAGATACTCTGCAAGAGTAAGCGCTGCACGCGGAGTGACGATACGCTCGACCGGAGGATCGTCCGCCAGGTTGAGGAACATCGCCACGCGCGTGAGCGCGCCGCTTTCTGTGAACGAACGACGGAAGTAATCTGCCACGTCGTTCTTCACGCCCATCGCGGCAAACACGATGGCGAATTCCTCGCCCTCGGTCTGCGGTGCGCCCGCCACGCGACCGAGTGTCGCCTGGCGCACGATCTGAGCCGCCAACTGGTCGTGCGGCATGCCCGCCCCGGAGAACAACGGGAGTTTTTGCCCGCGCAGGAGGGTGTTCACGCCATCAATGGTTGAGATGCCGGTCTGGATGTAATCGCGCGGGTAAATACGCGCGGTCGGGTTGATCGGCTGGCCATTGACGTCGCGGTAGTTATCCGTCAACGGTTCAGGACCGCCGTCAATGGGTGTTCCCAAACCGTCGAAGATGCGCCCGAGCATCTCCTCGGCGACGGGCATGTGGAGAGTCGTGCCCAGAAAACGGACGCGCGTCCCGTCGATGGACAAGCCCGTGGAACCGGCAAACACCTGAACGACAGCAAAACCTTCACCGACTTCGAGCACGCGACCGCGGCGGTGCCGACCGCGCGAATCTTCGATCTCCACGACCTCGTCGTAACTGACATTCGCCGCGCCTTCGACGACCATGATCGGTCCTTCGATACGCCCGACGCCGACGACTTCCTGACCGCCTAAAACTGTTGCTTCACTCATTATCTATACTCCGCATCTAATTGACTCATCTGCTCGTCAATTTGTTTTTGAATATCATCCAGTTTGTGCACTTCATCGTTGGTGACGGATGACTTCGCGCGGATGATGGTATCCACCACAGGGAGGTCGTGGATGAGATTGATCGGCGCGCCGCGCTTGACGATTGCCATGCCGCGCTCGTGGAAGTACAGCACCAATTCCAACAGGCGGATCTGTTTTTCGATGGAGGAATACGCGTCCACGGTATCGGTCGCGTTCTGTTGCAAAATGCCTTCACGGATAAGGCGCGTGGTTTCGAGCACCATTCGTTCCGCATACGGCAGCGCATCCGGACCGACCAGTTTGACGATTTGCGACAGACGGCTTTCCTCGCTCAACAATTCCATTGCCATGGTGCGCATCGCAAGCCAATCCTTGCCGACCTTTTCGCGCCACCAATTCGCCACATCTTCGATGTATTCACTGTAGGAGTCGAGCCAGTTGATTGCAGGGAAGTGACGTGCCGACGCCAGTGATTTATCCAGCGCCCAGAAACAGCGGATGAAACGCTTGGTGTGCTGGGTGACCGGCTCCGAGAAGTCGCCGCCCGGAGGCGACACCGCGCCCACGATGCTGACGGATCCCTGACTGCCGTTCAAATTGTCCACGTAACCGGCGCGCTCGTAAAACTCTGCAAGGCGACCGGCGAGATAAGCGGGATAACCTTCCTCGGCAGGCATTTCTTCGAGGCGACCCGAAACTTCGCGCAATGCCTCAGCCCAGCGGGATGTTGAATCAGCCATCAACGCAACGTGGTAGCCCATGTCGCGGTAATACTCTGCAATCGTAATGCCCGTGTAGATGCTCGCTTCGCGCGCCGCCACCGGCATGTTGGAGGTGTTCGCGATGAGCACGGTTCGCTCCATCAGTGGGCGACCAGACCTCGGGTCGACGAGGTGCGGGAATTCCTGCAACACTTCGGTCATTTCGTTGCCGCGTTCGCCGCATCCGATGTAGACGATGACTTCCGCGTCCGCCCACTTGGCGATGCTGTGCTGAGTGACAGTCTTGCCCGAGCCGAACGGACCGGGGATGCCCGCCGCGCCGCCCTTCGCCACCGGGAAGAACGTGTCGAGAATGCGTTGACCGGTGATCAATGGGATGTTCGCGCCGCGGCGTTGCACAAACGGGCGAGCGCGTCGGACGGGCCAGCGCTGTAACATCGTGACAGTCTTTTCCTCTTTGCCCATCTTCAACTTGGCAATCGGATCGTTGACCGTGTATTCACCTGCGGAGGCAACCCAGGTAATTGTGCCTGAGTCATCGGGGTGAAGCATGACACGATGTTCGAACGTGTCGGTTTCCATCGCAATGCCGAGAACAGTCCCGCCTTTGACTTCATCACCGACTTTCACTTTCGGCGTATATTTCCACTTTTTCTCGCGGCTGATCGGATCAAAGCGCGCGCCGCGGTTGATGAACGAACCCATCGCCTGTTCGATCAAGGGCAGAGGTCGTTGGACGCCGTCGTAAATGGATTGGATCAAGCCGGGTCCGAGTTCGACCGAGAGCGGCAAGCCTGTGCCGTAGATCGGCGCGCCGGTTTGCATCCCCGCAGTCTCTTCGTAGACCTGCACGGTCATCTGGTCGCCTTTGAGACCGATGACCTCGCCCACGAGGTGTTCGTCGCCGACTTCGACCAATTCCAACATACCCACATGACGAGATCCGCGGGCGCGGACAACGGGTCCGCTGATCCAGGTGATTTTTCCTACTTCATTGCTCATGCCGATTCTCCCATCAACACTTTGTAGACCGCGGAACGGAGTGTGCTCTGCAACCGGTTCAAACGGGTCTCCAGTGTATTGTCATAGTGGATTTTTCCACCCGATGCGTCCACAACCAAACCCGTGCCTTCCTCCAGCGCGCCGGCAATGGTGAATTCGCCTTTCAGTTCCTTCGCTATCTCATCCAGCGCGCCCTTCTTGAGGGCTTTTTGTGTTGATTCATCTGCTCGAATTTCTGCTTTATTCACACGCAATTGAGTTAACGCCTCGCGCAGCAACAACGCCGCGATGGCATCGTAATCCGGGCGTTTCCTGACCGCGTCCAGTTGTTTCTTGACCTCGGCGAAAACGCCATCCAGCAATTTTTCGCGATGATCCAACTGTGTGGAGCGCGTCTTCAACTGGGCAGTCGCCGTCGCCTGACTGCGGAGACGTTCCGCGTCCTGGTTGGCGCGGTCGAGGATAACGCGGCGTTCGGACTCAGCCTGATCCTGCGCGCGCCTGCGAATGGCATCCGCCTTCTCTTTGGCTTCCGTCCGCACCTGTTCGGATTCTTCCCGCGCTTCCATCATGATCGCGAGGGAGAGCATCTCAATATCTTCTGCTTGTGATTTCATAGACCTTCCAATCCATCTTCCTGCATGTCGTGCGGCAGGAACGACTTATAACTTAATTCCAATCGCTCGGAGGACGATATCGCCAAGCGATGCCTGTCCTTCTGGAACACCGCCGCGCGAGGGAATCTCGATCACGAGCGGGATCGTGCTCCGCAGTTTGAGATGCTCCATGCGCGCCGGGATCAACTCAGCCACATCCTGCGTGACGAGGACAATGCCCACATCCTTCGAGGATTGGACTTCATCCAGGACCTGGTTCACCTCATCTGCCGTGGAGGCGGTACGCCCACCCACTCCGGCAAGAGAAAAACCAAGTACTGCGTCATGGTGCCCAACGACCAGGACCTTCATCGCAAGTCCTATCCGAACAGAACGAGGAAGGAAATCAACAAACCGTAGATGGCTACACCTTCAGCCAGACCTACGAAGATGAGCGAACGACCAAGCGCTTCGGGCTTCTCGGCAATCGCGCCGATCGCCGCCGCGCCGGTACCGCTCACCGCCACACCAGCGCCAAGCGCCGCCAGACCCGTCGAGATGCCTGCCGCCAATGAAGCATATGGATCAGCCGCTGCTTCCTGGGCAATCACACCAGCCGCCATAACGGCATCAGGTGAGATCAGCCACACAACGATAATACCCAGACCCATGAGAGCCAGGAACACGTTGTACCCTTTGAAAGCAAGCACCAAATTCCGGGTGACTTTCAACTGGTTGTTGCGCAAACCCACAAAATACATCACGAACGGAGCGAGGGGGATCAGGGTCGCCAATAACACAATAATCATCTTAATCATCTTTACTTCTCCTTGATATTAATATGGTTTTTTGACTTAATTATTTCTTTTCTACAGTAGCAAGGGTGAGCGGCTGGTACTCAGCACCGCCACCCAAAAAGAACTTGCTAAAGAATTCGTAATAGTGTAAACGCATGGTTTGAATGGTGACAATAAAACCTTCAAGACCTATGACAAAGAGGTTTCCGAGAACAACCACAGCCCAGTAAGCAACTGAGCCTTCTTCGCCTGCTAACCTTGCGATAACAAATACGGCGCCAGTGAAGCCTGCATGGACGATGGCAAATGCGCCCACACGAACATAGGATAACGTATTGCTCAACATGCTGATAAACTTTTCCAGCACTTCAGCGGCAGATTGAACAGCAAACATTCCCCAACCGCCGTCTACTACAAAATGCCCATCATCCATCCAATGTTGTAATGGATGAGAAAAGATGGTTGCCAAACACAAACCAACGAAGAAAAGAATGGTAGCGATGGTCACAACACTGTCAATTCGGCCAACCGTTAGAAGAAACCCGGGTAAAAAGCTTTCACCAGTAAACAGACCGGCTGCAACCTTTCCTAACAGGACCAAGAAGGAAAGATACAATATCAAACCGGCGAGACCGTTTGAGTCAAAGAAGAAGCGTCCCCAATCTCGGGCGCGAGCCGCGTTATACAGATTCAGCAAGTGCGCAACAACCAACAGTACAATGCCCGCTCCGATGGCAACTTGAAGAATACGTAACACGTCATGGATTGGGCTGATCCAGAATAATTGACCAAAGAATGGATGATGTGGCAATATTTCTTCAAACCCAAAAATACTGCCGAAGAGGAAACCAAAGAACGTTCCGCTTAAACCACAAGCAACCAGGAGGCCTCCTAAAGTGGTTTTGCGAGATAAGAATAAACCTATTAACGCTAATACCAAGCCATGACCCACATCACCAAACATGGCGCCATAAAGCAACGGGAAAGTAATCGCAATTAATACTGTCGGGTCAATTTCCTGATAACGAGGTCTTGCATAGGTGTTGACAAGCGTCTCAAACGCACCGAGGAAGCCGGGGTTCTGCAAAGCAACCGGCGCATTCGAGTTGTGACCGGTTAGTCCAGCTGGAATAACTTCAACGAGAATTTCTTTGGAAACCTGCTTCAAACGTTGTGTCAGGGAATCAACATCAGAAGCGGGAACCCACCCCACCACGATATACGTATGGCGGAGTTGACCGAAGCGGGCAATGGCATCTGCCATCACGCGATTCGCGTGGATGTCACGCCATAACTCGTATAAATCCTTTTTGTGGGTGTCTGACAGTTTCGCCAGCACGCGATTCAACTCGGCAATTTTCTGCTTTGAGGCATCAATCGCGGCAGAAAGTTGCCTGACTACCTGCGCAGGGGTGCCGTCGAATTCATCTGGCAGGGACAGCGGAGTGAGGAAGGAGCTGCGCGCGGCGCGATCCATCACATCTGAATTGCTGCGCGGACCTAACAACCATACAAGAGGTTTCTTGGCATCATCGCGCAATTTAAAGAATGTATAAGGGACTCTTGCCAGGCTTGTCTCGAGGCGGGAGACCTGATCGGCAGGCATGACACCGGCAATGGAGTACATATATTTCGATTTGCGCAACGCGCCAATTTCATAATCCAAATCGGAAATTGGCTGTAGTTGTTGAAGCTGGCTTTCCAGTTGCTCCAACTTCTTCTTTTCAGCAAGCATTTCATCGGTGGTGCCTTTCACGCTACTTTCAATGCGCTCAACGCCTGCCTGCATTGCATTTATATCAGCATCCGCTTCTGTTTTTGCCGAGCCGGAATATTCTTCAGATAAATTCAAGTTTTGCGCAAGCACCTGAATACGGCGTTCGAGGGCTGAGTAACTGGCGGAGGTTTCCTGCCAGGTGCTCGGTCCCAAATTCTCCAGACCCAAATAGGTGCTGTCAATCTGCTGGAAATTGCCGCGGCTTCCCAGCGCTTTTGTCACAACCACCAGGTCTTTGGCTGGGACGATCAATTCAACTTCTGTCATTGCTTTCGGAAAAAACATATCATCTCCATTTTATTATGTCCTTGCGAGGAGGGTTGAGATGCGACAGCATCGAAATCCCGACCAGGCAATCGCCTATTTTGCTGAGATTGCTTCGTGGCGCCACCCGCAATGACATCAAAAATTAGTTCAGCAGGCTCGGCTTCAACAGGAACGGACGATATTCGTCCTCAGCCATGTTGGTGGACTTCGCCTCCACCAGCACGATCAAATCCTGCGCCTCCAGGTCGCTCGTCACCAGGAACGCCAGCGGAATGCCGATATGGAAGGGACTTCCCACGAACGCGGCTAGGCATCTCTTCAACAGCGCACGCTTCAACATCACCTCAAGTTTTGGCAAACCCGTCTTGGGGTCTTCCAGCATGGCATTCACATCTGGAATGCCCGGGTATAAACGCGAAATCGTCGAGGCAATGTCTGCCCCGGCGGCGATGGCGCGGATATCTGAATCCAGCACGTGGTATCCAAACGGCAGGGTGTAATTGATCACTTCTTCTTCAGAGAGTTTGTGATACACCTTGTAGCGAACCGCCCACATCAGGTTGTTCATATCAACCAGTGAGCCCATGATTTTTACGCCGTGTTCACGGTCGGCGCCAGTCAACTTCTTCGCCTCTGCCCACAGGCGGCGCCAATAACTCAAATCCAGGGCCACTTCGATCGGGAAGAGATTCTGCTCGGTCGAGTATCGCTTCATGGCAAAGGCAAGGGCTTCTTCATAAGTCGTGCCATTCAACAGGTCCACTGCCGAAGCGATATTGCCTGATTCGACCATCGCCTGCGCCGGAATGACCGTATCCGCGCCCAGCGGGAACAACACCTCACGCACACGATCCCATGAGGATGTTTCAGAAGAACGCTGAACTGCCACAATCGAGCGCAGAACGGCTTTTAAATTTCCAAGTTCAAAATATCGGTATAACTGCTTGACCAGGGGGCGCGTCTCGATGGGCGACATTTGCACGACGCTGTAATATGACTTCGCCACCCTGCTCTTGATCTGTGAGATGGTCTTGCGGGGGTTAATGTCCTTATCCTTGAGTCCATCAAGATAAGGACCGTAGGAGGTGCCTTTAAGAGAGTTGAACAGAGACGAAAAGTCGGTTGCGTCGCTCAACCGGAGGATATCCTGCGGGGAAAGCAAACCAGCAGACATTGCCCGAACACGTGCGCTGATCGCCGCGTAACCTGAAACGCCGCCTGCCATGGGTTACGCCTTGCCGATCACGCGTTCCAACACGTAAGCAACTGCCTGGTCGAAATTTTTCTTCGCCAGCGCATCAAACTGACTGCTTTTATCCGCCGCTTCTGCAGAAATTCCCCTGGAGACATCTGCCGACTGTGCCGCAGCGATAATCTTGCGGGCTTCTTCTTCAGCCTCTGCCTTCGCCCTGGCGATCAGCTCTTGCGCCTCGTGCTCGGCTTTCACAGGGATTTCCTGCGCGTCACGCGCGGCTCTTTCCTGAAGTTCCCTGGCTTTCTTCTCAATTTCGAGGACTTGCTGGATTTTCTCTTTCATTACTCATTCACCTCACTGGATTACTTGCTTAGGCACGCTATTGTAAAGGATTAAACCTTCAACATCAAGGCTTGAGACAAAACCTGATAAATCAGATTTTGATTGTGTAATTATGCACAATTATAACGGGTGATTCCGCAAATTGTCAATTCAAATTCGACAATTCGCCTCTTCCCCAGTTTGAGCCTGCCCCCCACCCCAAGCCTTTGTCGCGGCTGGAAACCCGTCGGGGACTCTTGTATTTTTCCAAATTAATCGAGCAATACGCTTGATCTGAAAGCGCCGATTCTAACCACTGAGACACGGAGACACCGAGAAAAAAAACAAATAAAACTCCGAGACTCCGTGTCTCCGTGGTTCAATAAGGATTGCTCGGTTTAACTGTTAAACTGCAAAAGCCCCCGACTATTCCTACGAAGCACGCTAAAGCGGACTCCGCTTCAAGGTCGAGAAACGCCCAATGGACAGAATCAACTTTGGACTGAGGAGGAAGCGATGCGTTTTATCCTAAAACAAATTCAGCGCCCCCGCGTCCGACCAGCCAAACCATGGGGCAAACACCGTCCCCATCAAAATGACTGCAATCGTCAGCACAGCCAGCGCAATCATGTAGGGTCGCGTCAACGGCACGGGATGATGCTCCTCGTCTTCGTTCGGCATTCGATAGAGGTAAACATATTTCAGCGCGTTCAAATAATAGTAAGCGCCGACAACGGAGTTGAGGATTCCCAAAATCACCAGCCACGTGTAGCCCGCCTGTATGCCCGCCGCAAAGATGACGACCTTCGTCACGAAGCCAGCAAACGGAGGCATACCCGTCAGCGACAAAAACGCGGAGAGCATCATCAAGGCGAGGATGGGATTCCTGCGGCTCATGCCCGCATAGTCACGAATGTCTTCATGCCCAGTGACTTTGCTGTATGCCATCGCGATACCGAAGGCAAGCAGGTTGGTCGCGATGTACGCGGCAAGATAAAACACCACGCTCGCCGCGCCCAATTGTGTGAGGGCTACGACGCCAATCAATGTGTAGCCCGCGTGGGCAATGGATGAATACGCAAGCAACCGCTTGATATTCTTTTGAGGCAGCGCCAGCAGGTTGCCAACGGTCATAGAAACTGCGGCGAGGATGGCAAGCGCGAGCGTCCACGAGTTGGAAAGCGCGGGGTCGGGGAAGGCGACAAAAAATAGTCGAAGAAGAACCGCATAGCCCGCGGCTTTCGAGGCGGTGGATAAAAATCCTGCGACGGGGGTCGGCGCGCCTTCGTACACGTCTGGCGCCCAAAAGTGGAACGGCACAAATGCAACTTTGAAGCCGATGCCGACGAGGATCAACGCCAGCACAGCAAACGCGGAGAGAGGAGAAATGTCGCCTACTTTGAACATTTCGGTGAGTTGATAGATGTCCGTTGTGCCAGCGAAGCCGAAGACGAGGCTGAACCCGTAGAGCATGATGGTCGTGGTGAACACGCCGAAGAGCAGGTATTTGAAACCCGCTTCGGTGGATTTGTCATCGCCCAACATGAAGCCAGAGAGAACATAAAGAGGTATTGATGTGGTTTCGAGCGCGAGGAAGAGCATGATGAGGTCGGAGGAAACAGCCATCAGGTTCATGCCGAGAAGCGAAGCGAGGA
>Ga0247727_10008983_pt1 | contig 18319 bp, 14 predicted proteins | sample WisWelCaveWW1625_FD_202498 | JGI IMG/M metagenome (GOLD analysis project Ga0247727, IMG submission 202498) | Biofilm microbial communities from Wishing Well Cave, Virginia, United States - WW16-25 | ecosystem: Environmental > Aquatic > Deep subsurface > Groundwater > Cave microbial mat | place... | reverse complement strand
CAGGTTTTGATATCCTTGCCACCCCTTTTCCGGGTGCTTGAGAATACCCGGTCTACCTGAGCAAGTGTCATACCCGTCGAAGGATTGTCCTTGTGGACATAGACTGCCAGAGCATCGATCGCGACTTTGATATGAGTTGGTTTGTAGCCGTACTTCTTTTCAAAAGCATCGATTTCCGTTGCTTTCATTTCACGGCTCATCGGTCCAAACTGTGCAGTGCCTTCGATCAAGGCCGGCGGTGCCGTGGAGGAACCCTTCCCTTCGATCCCTATTTTCACATTAGGATACATCGCCTTAAACCCCTCCGCCCACAAGGTCATGAGATTATTCAGTGTGTCCGAACCGATGCTCGAAAGACTTCCGGAAATCCCGCTGACCGGCTTGTATTCTTCCAGTGCGGGATCGACTTTGACAACTTGCGCAAACACCAAACAGGCGCCAAGTAAAAACGCCATCGCGAAAATAACAACGTATCGTTTCATATGTGCAACCTCTCCTTTCTTTTTGTTGATCGCGTCAATCGTGCGACTCCCATGTAGCTTAGTGAGAGGCAATTGCAACAATATCAAGTCAATGTTTCAACAATGTAAATTAATTCTTCTGGATTTAACAGTCCGTTAACATGAATTCAATATAGAATTAAGAGTCGGAGGCTATCGTCAATGAAGTCATTAGGCGATAGAGGAAAAACCGAACATGTTGAGACAATTTGATACCGAATTGGATACGCTCAAGCAGCAGATTCTGCGGATGGGTGGAAAGGCTGAGGCCATGATTCAAAACAGCGTGCAGGCGCTGGTGCAGCGTGACATTACGATTGCGGACAACATTCCCGAGCTGGAAGAAGAAGTAAACAGGTTGCAACTGGAAATCGACGACCTGTGTTTCAAATCACTGGCGCTTCGACAGCCGATGGCGCATGACCTTCGTTTTATCATTGCAGCGATGAAAATCAGTTCCGATCTGGAACGCATTGCAGATCAATCGGTCAATATTCTCGAAAATACAAAGATCCTTCTTGAATTTCCTGAGGTCAAACCGCTGATTGATATCCCGAAGATGGCAGAAATCGCGAAAGGAATGGTTCGGGACGCGCTGGATGCTCTTGTGGATGGGGATGCAAGCAAGGCACGCGAGATTGTGCTTCGCGACGATATGGTGGACGCGCTGAAGAATCAGGTCTTCCGTGAATTGCTGACGTATATGATATCCGATCCTCGAACGATTCAAGCCGGACTTCAATTGATTCTCGTTGCGCGGCATCTGGAGCGCGTTGCGGATCATGCCACCAATATCGCAGAAGACGTTGTTTATATGGTGGAAGCGAAGGATATCCGGCATCATGCCGAAGATGAAGACCATGGAGATTCGGAGACACGAAATTGAGAAAGAATATTCTGGTTGTTGAAGACGAAAAGGATATTATCGAAGTATTGCGATATTATCTTGAAAAAGAGAACTATCGTGTGCATTTCGCAGAGGATGGATTTACAGCCCTGGAAGTTGCCGAAAAGGTAGTGCCGAACTTGATTCTGCTTGATTTGATGTTACCGAAGCTTGATGGAATGGAAGTTTGCAGGCGACTGAAGAAGGACGAGCGGTTACGAGACATTCCGGTTATCATGTTAACGGCAAAAGCGGAGGAACCGGACAAGGTCAGGGGATTGGAGCTCGGGGCCGATGATTACGTCACCAAACCCTTCGGCGCAAAAGAATTGATGGCCCGCGTAAAGGCGCATATCCGGAGAAGAGAAGGGAGCATTCCGGAGAAACTGTTCGAGTACGGGCAATTATCGGTTGATACCGTGAAACACGAAATCCGCTATAACAGTGGAGAAGTCGAGTTGACGGCAAAGGAGTTCGAGTTGCTTCTGTACATGCTGGAGAACAAAGGGCGCGTGCTCACACGCGACATGATTTTGAACCACGTCTGGGGATACAATTATTTTGGTTCCACGCGTACGGTAGACGTTCATATGACACGCTTGCGACAGAAAATTCCTCTGCTGGCGGATTCCATCACCACGATCAAATCCTTCGGATATAAGCTGAAAGAGCAACCGCCAAACTGATGTTTTTGCGGAAGTTCTTCTGGAAGCTTTTCCTTTCACTACTCCTGGGTGTAGCAGTTTCCGCCCTTCTCTTTGGTGGTCTGCTGTACAGGCACCTGCATGACGCCACGCTTTCCGATCTGAAAGAAAATCTTCGAAAGGAAGCCGAGATGCTGGGCGCAATGATCACAAGTAGTACGGATTTGATCCAGGATCCGCGTCGCATCACGCAGGTCGTCCCTACTCGCGACCGTATCACCATCATGTCCATCGATGGTACCGTTCTTGCGGATAACTGGGCTGAGCGTCTTGGAAAAGAAGCGATCGAAAATCATGCGGGCCGTCCGGAGTTCAAAGCCGCGTTGCAGGAGAAGCCGGTTTATGTTCAACGCGTCAGCGTTACGGTGGAAAAAGAGATGTTGTACTATGCGATTCCCGTCAAGGCGAATGGCAATCCCGTTTACGTTCTGCGCTTATCTTTTGCGCTGGCTACTTTTTATGATTTGATGACAGGTATACGAAATTTCCTCATTATGGCAGCGCTGATTACAATGCTGCTTTCACTCCCCCTTGCTTACGCAATCTCACGCAGCATTACCGGTCAAATCAACCGTCTGCGGGATGGAGCTCGACGCGTCGCAGCCGGCGACCTCAGTCAGAAAATAACCGTGCAGGGAAGTCAGGAGTTCCAGGAACTCGCCGTTGACTTCAACTCGATGGCCGATCAACTGCGACAAACAATCGCCGGCATTCAACAAGAGCACAGCCGCGTCGAAGCTCTGTTATCCAAGATGGTGGAAGGAGTACTCGCAGTGGATCGCAACGGGAAAGCGGTCTTCGCCAATGCAGCATTCTGCAACATGATGGGTCTGAAAACCGAAAAACTACAGGGAAGATCCTTTTTGGAAATCACCAGAAACGATGATCTTTCCGAGTTCATATCGGGCCTTGTTCGCGATACTTCAGCAAAAGCGCTGGAAGCAAAGGAGATTAAGTTCTTTGGCCCGCTCGGAGAAAAAGATTTTTCAGTTCAGGCTTCCAGAATTCAGGAAGAGGGAGACCATGTAGACACGGTCTTGCTGGTTTTTCACGATATCACAAACATAAGGAGGGTGGAGCAAGTTCGAAAGGATTTCGTTGCAAATGTGAGTCATGAGCTTCGGACACCACTCACAGCTTTAAAAGGCTCAACGGAATTACTTTTGGATGGAGCATACGAAAACCGGGAAGAATGCAGGAAATTCTTACAGATCATGGACAAGCAGCTTCAAAACATCCACAACCTGGTTTCGGACATGCTGAAGCTGGCCGCAGCGGAGGATACCAGAGCTCCGATTCGTAGAGATCAAGTAGAGCTAAAACCATTTCTTTTTGAAATGGTTGCTCTCATCGAACCCCTTATCAGGCAAAAACACCAAAAGTTTCAGGTGAGCGTGCCGGACGATCCTGTCTATATGAGAATTGATACAGCACAAATGTCCGATGCTCTGATGAACTTGCTGGATAATGCGATCAAGTACACACCAGATGGCGGAACCGTAGATCTGAAGGCGTTCATCGAAAAAGAGAGTCTGCTGATTCAGGTTGCCGACAACGGACCTGGAATTTCACCGGACCAGATCCCAAGAATCTTTGAACGCTTTTACCGGGCGGACAAAAGCCGCGCGCGCGCGATGGGAGGGACCGGTCTTGGCCTCGCCATTGCAAAACATGCCATTGAAAGTCACGGCGGCACTCTCCAGGTGCAAAGCGAAACGGGAAAAGGGTCTACCTTCACCATACGTCTCCCCCAATCTGCTATGCCACAGATGTAGCGCGCGCTCGTCTACCTATTCGGCAGATTTATTTTGCAGCCAACGATCGAAAGCAAGGAGTGCTTCATACTGGTCCTCAGACCGTCCAAGTCGCAGGAATTCAGTAAGCTTTTCGGCCCTTAGCACAGCAGATCGTGGGAATGTTTTATTAACAATCATCGCGTTAGAGTCTGAAACTCTTTACATTTATCTACAAGCATCAGACTCTAACTGCCTTCACAACATGGACGTGTTGACCCGTGCAAGTACTTAGAAAGCTCTGTGCAGGTCGTTAGATAACTATTGCCAATCCCCGTTCAATTCAGATCCATTCACTTTTTGGAAACGCTGCAGCACCCAACTCCGAGCGTCATCTCAGTTCTGGGGTACCGCGGGTCTGCGTCTGCCGAAGGGGATGTTCACGAAAGAACGCCCACATCTGGCTTGTCGCGTCAACGCCGTTGCTGGTGAACCCGGCCAGCGACTTCGGCAGCGGCTTGCCACCAGGCCAGGTGTGGCCGCCACCCAGAACTGTGTAGAGCACCACGGCAGCGTCGTCAGCACAGTTCGTGTATTCGAGGCGGGTAACATCTGCAGCGACCACGGATTCGACGGGATTTGATCCGCACTGGTTTCTTCGAGCCCAATTTGCCGTCCAGGTTGGGATGCTCGGCAAAACTAACGAGTTCGGGAAAGCCGGCGAGGGACCTCCATTGTAAAGAGTTAATTCATCAGCGGTACCGTGAAACGAGATCATCGGCACCGGTCGATGGTCCGTACACCAGTTCCACGGCAGTGAATGAGCAGCCGCCACCATCCCGACCGCCGCGATCCGATCGGACAGCGTGCAGGAAAGCACAAAAGACATGCCTGCGCCATTGGAAAGTCCGTTTGCATAAATCCTTGTCGGGTCAATGTTGTAGGCCGCCTCCAGTGTGTCGATCAACTCCGAGATGAATCGGACGTCCCTCGTAAGACCGGATCCGCGGCCCACTTTCCAGCTCATGGGCCTGCCACTTCCCGCGGGGTAGACGACAATGAACCCGTGCTCATCGGCCAACCGGTTCCACTGGCTCGTGTTCATTTGCCCGGCCGGCCATCCTCCCCCGCCGTGCATGCTGATGACGAGCGGGGTCGGCCTGGAGCGGTCGTAGCCGCCTGGGACATACAGGAGATACTCCCGCTTCTTCCCCGAGGAGACAATTGCGCCGCTGGTTCGATTCTGGAAGTAGTAGGCCACTGAGGCTACCAGGACCGTCACCACAGGCAGTCCGATAACCAGCACTGCGCGGATGACCATCTTCCCTGTATTCATGGCCGTCGTCGACTCGGACCGATGCCGATTCCATGCGAGCGCCAGTGGCGCCGCGGATAGTCGCGTCAGAGGGATCGCAAGGACCGCGACCAACGCCAGTAGAAAGCGCGGGAAGAGCGGTGTGGTGACAAGCCACGCGAGCAGGCCGTAAAGAGCAAGTACGACGACAATCCAACAGGCCGCGACGGTCACAAGCGTACGGCCACTGAGCAGCCGCTGGCCATTGAGGCGTGTGGCGATCCAGACAGCGGCAGACATTTTGAGGCAGATCAGGGTAGCGGTAATCCAGGGAAAAGCGCCCGATGCTATGGCCATCACGTACAAAGCAAGAATCAATCCCTTGAACGGCCCGATCACAATGAGATACGACAGGGCGAGAAAAATACTCGATTTGACGACCCATTCGCGGCCAGTCAGGCCGATGTAAAGATTCTGCACAAGCTGCTTCCACGTCAACCCTAACAATCCCAGGAATCCCAGGAGCACGATCGACACGGCACGGAGCGTTCCTTCGGCTTCGATCCAACGGGTTGTTCGCTCGATCACAACCGGCCAGGTAGACGATAAAGTAAGCGCGATCGGGATGGCGATCAGGACAAGTAGCCATGCTGAGAATGTGCTCCACATCGCCACTTTCATCTGAACGGCGATGAGCGAGGCGCTGGTCAACGGCCGTGTCGCATCGAACGGCGTCATACGCTCATCGAGATTTGATTTGCTTACCGTGGCGGCGGCGAAACTAGCCATGAAAGGAGGAGTGAGCAACACGCAGAAAAGTGTGTTGAAGACGAATTCCGTCCAATCGTTGCCGGCGATGAAGAGCAGGGCCAGCTCGAACGGCAGCAGAAGGCACATCAATGCGGGTAGCCGCCTGCCATGACGCCGCCATTCGAACCACCTTTGAGCGTGGACGGGCGAAGGAAAATGGTGTCGCCGGCGCGGCAGGACATCGGCGATCTGCCCGAGCCGGGCGAACATTCCTCGCCAGTCGGGCACGTCTCCGCGACGAGCCCGTGAAACGGCAAAGCAGGCGACCAGATAAGCAAGGAGAAGTTGCGGCGCCAGAAACGCTACCATCACGGGCTCTGGGGTTTCGTAATGGATCGCCAGTAGAATTACGGCGTCCAGTGACATCAGCCACAACACGGCGATGATCACACGCAGCCCGGGCAAACCGTACGGCATCCACATCAGCGCCTGCGTCCAGGCGAGAAAGACCGCTGCCAGCAGTCCCGGCCAAATCAAAGGTACGTCTTTTCCAAACGGCAGCAGGGCGATCAGCACCGTTGCCAGCCACAGGCTCGCCATGGCCGCGGTGCCATAAAGCATCGGCCAGCCTGCGAGCGCTGCCGTCGTTACCGGCAGAGTGAACATTCGGGCGGGATAGATCGATTTGCGCGAAGCAAGGTCACCTGCGAGGCCGAAGCTGAATACTGCCAGGAAGTACATGAATATCATCGAAACGGGCATGATCACAACGGCAGCCGTTTCATTGGGAGTATCCATCGTGATGGGCGGCCATGGTCCAGAGAACAGTATCCGGATCGTCGCTAAAACGGGCACATAGCAGGCCAACGCGATCAGTGCCAAGCGATGTCCCTGTCGAAATTCCCAGGCGATTGCGGCAGCGGGAGAACGCATGAATCTACGCATCCTCCGTGGATGCTGCGGACGAGCCGACATGTGCGACAAAAATTTCATCGAGGGAGGGAATACGTTCGGCGATAATGTGCGCGCCGCCATCCAGGTTGGCGAAAGCGGCGTGCAGCTCGCTAGAACCGCCGCGATACACAGCCGTCCACCCGTGGCCTGAACCGTCCCCACGGTCCCAGCGCAGCACGCCAGCCAAGGCCGGGGGTTGAGGCCGCGATTCTGCAAAACGCACCGTGACGCAGTGGTGCGATTCCTTGATCGCTTGCAGCGGGGCACTCAAAGCGATTCTGCCCTGGTGAATCATTGTGACGTGATCAGCGACCTGCTCCACTTCCTCCAACAGGTGCGACGAAAAGAGCACCGTTCGGCCTTCATCGGCGATGGTGCGAATGACGGCGCCGAGAATGTCGCGGCGAACGATGGGATCAAGGCCGGACGACGGTTCATCCAACACAAGTAATTCGGGCCGATGCGCCAGCGCGAGGAGTAGTCCCGCCCGCGCCTTCTGCCCCTTGGAGAGGTTCTTGATTTTCGCCGCGGGATCGAGTGCGAACGTCAGCCGCAGATCCTCAGCGTAAGCATCGTCCCACGCGGAATAAAACGCTCGCGAGTAGCGTATGAGCTCATCAACGCGCATCCAGCCGGGAATGTCGTTTTCCTCGGAAAGATAGCCGATGCGCGACAGGACAGAAACCGGATCCGCGACGGGATCGTGGCCAAAGACGCGCACCGAGCCGCTTTCCGCCCGTAACAGACCCAGAATGTGTTTGATGAGCGTCGTCTTGCCCGCTCCGTTTGCGCCGACGAGGCCGTAGACCGCCCCGCGAGGCATGGATAAGCTCACCGATGCCAGGGCCGTCGTAGCGCCGAAACGGCGCGTCAGATCCGACACGTTGATGACTGATTCACTCAGCATCGAACCACCAATTGTCGCTCCCGGTTTTCCGGATTGATTTTGTGTCCTGGTCTATCAGGCCGTTGCCCGATACTCCCCATTATTCCATCCTTCCACTGTTCCATTATTCCAATTGCGCGCCGCAACAATAGCAAGGCGCGCTAGGTCCTGAGCACCAGGAGACGTGAAAATTATGACATATCCAACCGATCGACTGCAATTGTACGAAAGTAGAAGAACTGGGAAATTTCGAACTCCCGGCGGTGTCTTAACCTGGACCCACAAAACAAAATTGCTGCTGAGCAACTAAAACTAAAAGAACTTGAATAGTGCTTAGTACTGCGCGCGCAGGCGTCCGGCATCAACGCCTTACCAGGCACTGAACACGGAACTTATTCAGCCACATCGGCGCTGGGACCATAGATCGACGGCACTTTCCCGCCCATGGGACGAATATATGTCGAAAGCTGTCCGCGGTGATGAATCAAATCCAGCAACATGCCCCAGGCCATCCAGCCTTTCGTCGTTTCCCAGTGGGCGGTATCGCCTGCCACCAATTTTGATGGAGCGCCCCAGTCTTCTTCCGTCATTTTTGAAACGAGATTCTTCATTTCCTCAAAGTTTTGTTTGAAGATGCTCCAACACTCCGCGACGCTCTTCCCTTTCGGCTCCTCCAATTTCAAGTAATCGACCACTCCTGATTTCATGAAGATCGGACACATGATGGCTTCAAGTGCCATGCTCGTTACAAGCTCCATCGCAGATTTGCTGCGTTCATGCGGACGCCAGCTCAGTTTGTCTTCCGGAAGCGCCAGAAAAACGCGCTCAAACCTGGGCAGTTCCGCTTCGATATTTTGAACAAGGAATTCACGATTGTTCATGGATCTTTCTCCTTAATTTATATTGAAGGTGAATCAGTCTAAGAATAAGTGGAATACCGTTTTGTGCAACGGTTTTACGCACCGCAGCGCGAATCCCGCAAGGACTAAGCTCAAAGAGGCTTTCGAAGATACTTCGGCCGGAATCTTTGTTGACGATTCGCCTCTACATGCGGAGGGAGATTTTTTCGAAGGGGAGAATCGGATCAAAGAAGTTCAGTTGGGCGCCGCTCACTTCTGGGCGAAGGAAGCAATAGTTTTGCTCATGAAAAAGAGGCACAACGTAGTGCCGTTTCAGGATGATGTCTTCGACTTGCCGGTACAGGGATTGCCTGGCTACAAAATCTGTTTCCGTCCGGGCTCTTTCCAGAAGACGGTCCGTCTCCGGTATCCCGCAAAGATCGCCGATGATGCCTGATTTTGAGTGTAGCAGACCGTACAGGAACGTATCCGGGTCGGGATAATCGGCAATCCAATTAGAAAGTCGCAGATCGCATTCGGCATTTTGCAGAAGAGAATCCTCGAGTTTTCCTTCCAGTACGCGAATGATGAATCCTTTTTCGCGCAAAATCTCCAGAAGTTCCTTTGTAAAGGATTCATACTTGCCCAAATAAACGCTATGCAAGGCGAGAGTCAATTCCACAGGTTCCAGTGTCTTTTTCGCAGAGGGGGTGGATCGCGTTCTTTGCGGAGCCTCATAGCCAAGCAGCGAAGGTGGAGTTAGAGTTCGTGCCGGAAAAACAAAACGTCCCAGTTTCCTCCGAGTCAGCCCATCCCAGTCCACGGACTCAACGAATCTCTGCCGAACGACTTCGTCTGCAAGGGGTCCCTTCCGCACGTTCATTGCCATATATTGCGTGGAGAGGCTCGGAATCTCCTGGTACTTTGAAGCGAATTCGGCTTCATGGAGCAAAGTCTCTGCGTCAGACGGGACCAGATTCCATGCAACATGGAACCGTCCGCTTCGAAACCCAGCGAGTATCTGTGCCGGAGAGCACGGAAATATAAATTCAATTCCATCTGTTCGAGGAATTCCCGGGATCCAGTAGGAAGGATTCGCTTCCACTTTCAAACCGCTTCCCGGTTCGAAATCGATCACTCGGAAAGGACCAGTCCCGATGCATCCGGATCGCCAGTTTCCGAAAATCTCCGCTGTTCCTTCCGGCAGGATCGCGGTTGGTGTGTACGCCAGAATGGCCGGGAAAAGGGACAATGGCTTGTCGAATTCCACGACGAATTCCTGTGAGGAAATAATCCGAAATCCTTCTAATTCTGTAGATTCTCCTTTAATCAGGCGATCGGCGCCACGGATCGGCGAAAAAAGCCAGGAGTTCTGCTTTCCTTTTGTTTGGAGAAGACGCTCAAAAGAGAAACGGACATCGCGTGCGGTCAAGCGGCGTCCGTCATGAAACTTCACTCCGTCCCGCAGATGGAACCGGAATCTTCTACCTCCTTCCTCCGCCTGAAACGAAGAAGCAAGCCACGGTGCGATCCTGGCTCCATCCGCGGCCCGGGTTAATGTTTCAAAGACCGCCGGAAACACAGTGGCCTGAGCGCCTGTAATGGTTAGGGAAGGATCCAGACTGTGGATGTCCCCCCAGATTGGCACCCGGAGAATGCCTTGCCCAGATTTGTCTGCATGCGCCAGAGCCGTTTTCTCCGTTTTTGCCAGCGAGGAGTAATTTACGAAAGGTGGAGTGTTGGAAAGCGCGAGCCGCTGTACGGAAGAGCCGGCCACGCGGTAATCGATATCATGAAAAAGAGGATGCAGGATTTCCTGGTGCATCAAGAAGGTTTCGATTTCCCGGTAGAGGCGTTCCCGGATTTCCGGCTGCCTTTCCATACGGGCCTTCTCCATCTTTACATCTAATTCAGTAGATGAATAGTATTTTCGTAACTCACCGATTTGTGAATGAAAGAGGCTGTAGGTAAACGTATCGGGATCGTCATAATCTCCGATCCATCTGCCGATCAGCAGATCGATTGCTTCGTTACGGAGCCACGTATCGTTGAATGTTGCCTGGTCCGGTGTCTGGATGGAAATTTCCACTCCAATTTCGGACCAGAGCTTGAACAAAGCTCGAGTCAGTACGCCGTAGCGGTCTTGCAAAACCGGTTGAACGGAGGCGCGCATACGAACCGGAAGAGAGAGTCCGGCAGACTGAATGAGTTCTTTTGCCTTATCCATGGACATTGAAACGCTTCGTTTTCCTGGATCATGTCCCAGGATTCCCGGCGGCAGCAGACCTTGCGCAGGTTGGGCGAAACGTCCTACAGTGCTGGGCACAAGATCATGCATACGCGCTATTCCGGCCAGCGCCTGCCGAAGCGTGGGAATTTGCCCCAGCGCGGAGGAATTGTTGAACAGTACAAAGTACACGTTCTTTTGAGGCGTTTCCGCAAGGCCTGCATGCAATCTGCTTTCGCGAAGAATTTCATCCAGGTCTTCCGGCAACAGATCACGAACCAGATCAAACTTTCCGGCCCGAAATCCATCTGCAATTTCTGTAGAATTCAGTCTCGCCTGAAAACGGATTGAATCTACGAGAGCATTCGCACCCTTCCAGTATTCCGGATTCCGTTCCAGCACGACGTTTTCCGGACGGAACGAAGCGAGCCGGAACGGTCCGGTTCCTGCAAATTCATCCGAACGGGAGCCGGGGACCGCAATCGCCGTCCGAAGATCGGTCAACAGCGCAGGATAGATGGGGATCTTTTCATTCAACTGAATTTCAACGATGTTTTCTGATAACGCGATCACTCCGGATACCTGAGACGCTGCTCCGTTCAGGAATTCCGCAACTCCACGAATGGGAGCAAAAGCTGGAGGCGTGGCACGGGTGGCGCGCCGGATTCCCTGCTCGAAGGACGCTTTTACTTCTGGCGCCATCATACGTCTCCCATCATGCAACCGGATATCCTTCCGCAACACAAACAAGAACATGGCGCCTTCGTTCAGGGTTTCCCAACGCTCGCAAAGATGTGGAACCAGATTTCCCTGCGCATCCGTGGTCACCAGCGTTTCGAAGACGTTGGCCAGCACTTCCGCTTCTTCGTTGGTAAACACATTAGCCGGAAGCTGTACTTCGCACGGGTTTGCAAGCGCAACTGATAAAACTCCACCGGAAACAAACGGCTGAGCAACTTCCTCTTTTGGTGGTTTCAACCGTTCGGCATCTTCCAGGTATTCCTGCGCCTTTTTATACTCCCCGCGCAAATTTGCAACGGTCGCGGCCAGTGACAATAGTTTGGGCAGACTTGTCGTGTCGCCGATGTTGCGGGCCAGATGCAGACCTCGATCCACCCATCGCCTCGTATCGTCCACTTTCAGTCCGTGCCAGGCAATGTCTGCGGCAAGAACAATGCATTCAAGAGATCGGGAATTCTGTTTATCTTCCTCATACAGGCGAACCGCTTCATCCAGCTCTTTCAGCGCGGCTGCAGTATTTCCGGTCATCCGGTGCGCGGATGCCAGCAACATTTTCGCTTCCGCTTTCGCGATAGGATTGCCGGCATCATCCTCCAGGAAATCAATGACGGTCTGCGTCACTCGAATGCAATCTTCCGGGCTGAAGGCGCCTAACGATTTTTTTGCCAGCAAAAACCCGTATTCCATCACTTTTTCCGGAACGTCTGCCTGAACATAATGTTCAAATAATTGCGGGTAAACTCGCTCCAACCGGCCCTGATTGCGCTTTTCCAGTTCTTCCGCATGCTTCCTGTGCAGGCTCCGTCTCCTGCGCCGCGGTAAGGAAGCATACAAGACATCTCGCAGAACACCGCTGGAAAATGAAAGGCGATCCGTCCGCGATTGACGGTCTTCTTCGATAAAACCCTCGCGCGACAGTTGTTCTACTGCCGCTTCCAGATCCGTTTGCTCCACAGCCAGTGTTTCCAAATGAATGAACTCAAACGTGCGTCCCAGAACAGAGGCCAGCGAAAGCAATTCCCGCAAGTTTTCCGGTAACCGTTCGATGCGTTCTTCTACAGCTTGCTGGATCGTTGCAGGCAACTCTTCCAGGGATAGCGCCGTTTCGCTGGAAAGATGAAAACCGCCCGTGTCATCCCGGATAATCGCGCCGGAATCCACTAATGATCTTACTAATTCTGTAGTAAAGTACGGGTTTCCTTCTGTTGCCTCGAAAAATTTTCTGGCCAGGAATTCTTCCAGGTCCTGACCGCCAATCAGTTTTTCCAGGAAAAGACGGTGATCGGAAGCGGACATCGGACCCAGCAGGATCTGGCCAAATCGCCGCTCTCCCTTAAAGCTGCCCAGCAACCTGGAAAGCCGGTGCTTCTTGTCGATCTCCGTGCTGCGGTAGGTTCCGACAATCAGAGTAGGTGTGGGACCGAGTCTCCGGACCATATAATCGAGCGCTTCCAACGATACATCCGCAGCGTGCAAATCTTCCATCAGCAACACCATGGGCTGCCCGCCCGCCATTCGGGTAAGCGTACGCGCCAGCACCTCAAAAATAGTGGTGCGGTCTTCAAATTTTTTCGCTCTGCCTTCCGTTGCCTTTTCGGACTCGCCGGAACTACCGGCCAACTCTCTGATTTCCGCCAGAACAGGAAAAAGAGAAACCAGATCGGAAGACAGATCGGAAAAATCAACAGGCGTGGCCGTACTGCTGCGGTTGCGAAAATAATCCTGGACTGCTTCACCGTAACCCTGATAAGGAAGGGAGTGTTCGATCTCGATAAAACGGCCGTGCAGTACCAGGATGTTGCGGACTTTCGCAAGACTCTCCAGTTCCTCCAGCAAGCGGCTTTTCCCGATTCCTGCTTCACCGCCTACCAGAACAAACTGGCATTCTCCGGCAATCGCCGCGTGGAGACGTCGCTGCATTTCGGCAAATTCTTTGTCCCGTCCAACGAACGGACGCAGGTTGCGGCGTGGAGCCTGCAGTCCTAGATGGGACGCAGTAGGTAACATGCTCTCCTGGCGTCCGCTGCCCTGAAGCTTCGCGCGGTACGAAGAAAGCGATTCTACGATCTCTTTGCCGGTAGGTCGCTTAACCGGTTCTTTTTCCAGACAGCGCAGGATGATCTCCTCTACTTCTTCATCCACTTCCGTTTGCAGGGATTTCAGCGGCAAAGGAAGTTCATGTGAGATGCGATACACGAGCGCCTGCACCTCACCTGCAAACGGAGTCTGTCCCACCAGACATTCGTAAAGCACCGTGCCAAAAGAATAAATGTCGGATCGGGCATCCACTTCTCTTCCAGTCACCTGTTCGGGACTCATGTACGCGACTGTTCCCACAACCGTAGCCGTCCTGGTAATTCGATCCTGTGTGGAAGCCATCGCCAGGCCAAAATCCATCACGCGAACACGGACCCCTTCGCTTTCCTTTGTCGTAACCATGATGTTTTCCGGCTTGATATCGCGATGCACGATACCGCGGGAATGGCTGTACTCCAACGCCTCGGCAACTTGAATCGCCAGATCCACTAACTGGCCCAGGCGCATGGATTGATTGCGCAGCAGAGTGCGCAGATTTGTGCCTTCCACCAGAGGCATTACGAAGAAAAGGGCGCCTTCATGCTCTCCGCTATCATGAACGGACACAATCGCGGGATGATCCATTTTGGCAACGACACGCGCTTCCCGCCGGAATCGTTCTGCCGTTTCCGGACTGACCATGTCCGGCGTAATCACTTTGATGGCAACTTCACGATCCAGCACCGGATCGTTGGCCAGATACACCACGCCCATTCCTCCGCGTCCAAGCTCACGGAGAATCTCATAACGGTTTGCGAGTTTTGTTCCAATCATGGTGTCGAATGAAACGGAAATTCTATCATGGATAGAGTGAAGGTTGTTTTACTCACCGCTGATCGTTCGCCGCAAGCGAAAGCGCGAATACTGAACATTTCGCCGCAAGCTTCCCTGTGGAGCCGGCGTCAACCGTGAATGGTTCACCCGTTACCACATTGAACCATTTCTCGCGATCCATAACAACGCGGTACATTTTTCATTGCCTGAAAGCTCCGGTGCGGTCTGGTAATATTTCATGGTGCATTCTCCGAACGGGGCTTTGCCCGCCGGGCATCCTGCAAATTGCCGGGAGATATAATATTGCAATAAATTACATAATAATGTAATTTATTGATATGAAATTTGCGCAACTTCTATCCCTGGTGGGACAGGAGCCAGTTTTCGAGAGTTCGGCGCTTTTGGCCGGAAACGTTGATCCGGCCTATATCCGACGACAATTGTCGGAGTGGGCGCGGACCGGCAAGCTTGTGTCATTGCGACGGGGTTTGTATTGCCTGGCCGAGCCTTACCGGAAGGTCCAGCCGCATTCGTTTTTGACGGCGAACCGGATTCGTCAGGCCTCCTATGTGAGCCGTGAGTCGGCTCTAGCCCACTACGACCTCATTCCCGAACATGTCCCGGTGGTCACCAGTGTCACAACAGGACGGCCGAAAGTCTATGAAACACCGCTTGGGGTCTTCGATTACCGGCACATTCAGCAAGAGTTCTTCAATGCTTATCGCTCGGAGGTTTTTGCGGACGGGCAAAGGGCTCTTGTGGCGGGTCCAGAAAAAGCGCTGCTGGACTTGATTTATTTAACCCCCGATGCAGATACGCCGGAATACCTGATTGAACTCCGCTTGAAGAACCTGGACATTTTGGATTGGAGCGTCTTTTGGACAATCGCCCGGAATTTGCACAGTGCAAAACTGTTGCGCGCGACAAAACTACTGGAATCCATGGCGCGTGAAAACGAAGAACAATATGAGGCGCTATGAAGGAAGTCTTGAAAGAGCGACTCAGGGGCGTTGCCTCACCCGTTCAGGGTAAGAACCTGGTCCGGGAATATCTCCAGGCGCGTATCCTTCACAGCATGCAAAGCAGCGGAGCTATGATTCCGCTGGCGTTTCATGGAGGCACATGTCTGCGATTCCTTTTTTCGCTGCATCGCTACTCGGAGGATCTGGATTTCGCACTGGAAGGAGAGAAAGAGAAATACGATCTTGAGGCCTGCCTCAAAGCAATCCGCCGAGATCTTTCAAACGAAGGCTATTCCGTGGAAATCAAGCTCAGCCAAAAACGGACAGTCCATAGCGCATTCATCAGTTTTCCGGGTCTGCTTTGGGAGTTGCTTCTCTCTTCTCACCGGCAACAAATCATTTCGGTAAAGATTGAAGTGGATACTCGTCCGCCTCAAGGAGCAGTCCTGCAGATCACGATCGTTCGCCGCGAGGCCTTTGTGCGCGTTCAGCATCACGACCGTGCTTCACTTCTATCGGGAAAACTACATGCGCTTCTTCAACGCCCTTTTCTGAAGGGCCGCGATGTTTATGATTTGATCTGGTACCTGAGCGATCCCAACTGGCCCGCTCCGAATCTTGCATTGCTGAACAATGCGCTTCGGCAAACAGGCTGGAAAGGACGAGAGCTTCGTGAGGACACCTGGAAAAAAGCAGTGGCGCGCCGAATCTTCCCTTTGTCCTGGGATCGCCTTGCAGATGATGCAGGCCCGTTTCTTGAAGATCCTCACGATGCAAGATTGTTGACAAAAGAGAATCTTCGACGTCTGCTCCAGGATTAAAGATGCACAACAATGGAAACCGCTGATATTGTTGTCGTAGGAGCCGGAGCGGCGGGACTGTTTGCCGCAATCTGGGCGGGCCGGACAAATTCCACGGCCCGAATCGTTGCGCTGGATAGCGCGCCGCGCATTGGCGCGAAAATCCTGATTTCAGGGGGAGGCAGATGCAATGTTACTCATGAGCATGTCGATCAAAAGGCTTTTGCGGGTTCGACCCCTGCTGCTATTCGCAAAGTCTTGAGGCGATTCGATGTGGAACAAACCATCAAATTCTTCCGCTCATTGGGTGTAGAGTTGAAACGGGAATCAAACGGAAAACTGTTTCCGGTCAGCAATCAAGCTCAGACTGTACTAAAAGCACTGCTGCAGGCAGCAGATACTGCCGGCGTTAAGATTCTCGCCTCGCACCGTGTTCAATCTGTGACTCGCAACGGGAGTTCCTTCACCGTTTTTGGTGAGTGGGGGCAATTTTCAGCGCGGAAAGTGATTCTCGCTACAGGCGGAAAGAGTGTGCCCAAAACGGGTTCGGACGGACATGGCTACAGCATTGCTACGTTGTTTGGCCACACGCTTACAGAAAAGATCATACCGGCGCTAGTGCCGTTGATTTTGCCACAAAATCATTTTCTCTGTAAACTTACGGGGCTTTCGGCTGAAGTTGAGCTGCAGGTTCGATACGCTTCAGGGCGACTATTGAAAAGTTTTCGTAACTCGATGCTTTGCACGCATTTTGGAATCTCTGGCCCGGGTGTACTCGACATCAGCCGCTACTATATTGATGCCCGGCACGTGGATCCGGAAGCGGGGCTGTATGTATGCTGGATTCCTGAAAACACCGCGGATGACATCCAAACTGAATTGCAGCAGTTGAACCGGTCAACGGTAATCTCCTGGCTTCGAAAAAAACTTCCGGAAAGGCTCGCGCGCTGCCTCTGCGAACAGTCAAACGTGCCGGCGGAAACTCCGGGATATCAATTGACTCGTGAAGATCGAACGAGGCTGGTCCAGACGATTACGCGTATGAAACTACCGGTTACCGGAGATCGCGGCTTCCAATATGCAGAAGTAACAGCAGGTGGCGTACCGTTGAATGAGCTGAATTTAAACACGATGGAATCGAGACGTTGCCACGGACTCTATCTGTGCGGTGAAATCTGCGATGTGGATGGACGCATCGGAGGATTCAACTTTCAGTGGGCCTGGGCCGGAGGCTACATCGCCGGCGTGGCTGCAGGATGCGCTGTATCGAATTCTTAAAGGGTTTTCGCAGACAACTGTTGTCGACCGAAACTGTTCGAGAGTGGCTGCCTATTTTGGGACCTTTTCCGAGTCGTATTCGTATTCGAGTTCCAACGAACCATCGCCCTGTTTCCGGGATATCTGGTTGGGGTACCATCTCATCGGTATGCCTCTCGACGATGCCGAACTCTCATTACTTTAACAGTCTTATTCGTATCATCGATCTCATACACAACGCGATGGTCTCCAACTCGGATTCGCCAGTCATTCTGTGACCCGGCGATTTTCCTGCATCCGTGTGGACGGGGTGCTGGGGCTAGTCCAACGATAACGGGAACGATGCGGTCCCGAATCTGCGTTGGCAATCGCCGGAGATCCCTTTCGGCTGTCGCCTCAACATAAACGTTATAGACTGCTGATTTCATTGAGCACGTCTTGAAGCTTTCTAAATCTCAAAGGCTTCTTACGCATCGCACGAAGCATCTGGAGGTCGTGTGCGTCCTCCAGCCTTTCCAGTATCTCCTCGTAGTCCCCAATGTCCAAGATTACAGCCCTTGGCTTGCCGTCCTTTACAATAATCTCTGGTGTGATTTTGCGTGCTTTCATACCATCATTATAACGCGAGGACGCCCCATTCGCCGTGGGCGACACTCTCTAGCAGGACGCGGAGGAGAATTTGTTTGAAGTCTTCGCGATCGATCCGCGTATCCTTGGCGCGATACACTTCGTTCCATTCCGCCGCGACCAACGGCGTCAGAATTTTGTACGATCCAAGCTGAGTTCCCGCTGGTAACGTCATGGGACTGGCTCGCCCCCATATTTTTGTAGAATTTTGTGATAACGCGGATGATTGCGGAGCGGATTCCAGCAGGGATCGAGCTTCAGCAACGGATCGGAAAAGTAGCAAGGGATGGAAAGAAGATATTCAATCTG
>Ga0247727_10008982_pt1 | contig 18322 bp, 14 predicted proteins | sample WisWelCaveWW1625_FD_202498 | JGI IMG/M metagenome (GOLD analysis project Ga0247727, IMG submission 202498) | Biofilm microbial communities from Wishing Well Cave, Virginia, United States - WW16-25 | ecosystem: Environmental > Aquatic > Deep subsurface > Groundwater > Cave microbial mat | place... | reverse complement strand
CCCGGCGCGCCGTCGGACATCGACGCCGTCGAGACCCGCACCACCTCGACCTCGGTGGCCGCGTTCAGGCGCTCGAAGGCGAAGCGGCCCGCGCCGAGCAGCAGCAAGAGCACAATGCCGGCCATGATGAATCGCACCGACCATTTCGGCGGACGGTCGACTGCTTTCAGGCTCTGGTCGATCCGCAGGCCCTTCAGATCCGCTTCCATCAGGCGCCCCGTAACGCGTCGAGGATTTCTTTGCGGGCGGCGGAGCCGGCGGGGAACAGCCCGCCCATGGCGCCCATGGTCAGCGAGAACACCATACCGGCGAGCATCAGGGCCGGGGTCACCTGGAACTGAAAGGAGGTCTCGCTGAAGGTCGTCATGTTGCCGAACCCGGTTGTGATCCCGTTCAGCGGCAGGACGAGCAGGATGCCGAGAACGCCGCCGACTCCCGCCAACAGAAGCGATTCAACCAGGAAGCTCGTCAGTATGCCGATTCGCGAAAAACCGAGAACACGCAGCGTGCCGATCTCGGCCCCCCGACGGGCCACCGCTGCGTACATCGTGTTCATGGCCGCGAAACTGCTCCCAATCGCCATGATGAGCGAGATCGACATCCCCAGGAACCGGATCGGCTGAGCGGAGGACGTCTGCGCGGCGTAGTAGCTCTTCTCGGTCATCGCCGTCGCGTTCAGCCGCCGGTCGTTCTCCAGGTCCGCGATCAGCGTGTGCAGGGAGGCTTCGTCGGTGGCGCGCAGCAAGACCGAGCTGAGCGCGTCGTCCCGGTTCTGGTCCGAGCTGAGCTGGTTCAGGTCGGCGAAGATCTCGCTGTTCGCGGCGCCGCCTCCTGCGTCCACGACGCCGACGACCCGCCACTCGCCCCGGCCGAACCGCAGTTTGCCTCCCAAACGCGCTTCCGGATAACGACTTTCAATCCCCTGGCCGACGACCAGTTCGCGTTTGCCCACTTCGAACATGCGGCCGGCGATAATCCTGACGTCCGGGCGCATCTCGAAGCCGATCCGCGTCAGGCCGCGGAGGTTGATATTGATGCCGGCCGGCCTGTCCGGGCTCTCGAGTATGACCACGGTGACAAGCTCGAGCGAAGCCATCGGCTCGCCGCTCGAGGTCCGCGCGACACCGGGCTTGAGCTTCATGTCCTGGAATGCCGTCCGGGTGACGATGCTGGTCAGCTCCGCCGTCCCCCCCTTGCGCATCACCAGCACATGCAACGGATGGCCGGAGGCGTTGAGCGACGCGCGCAGACCTTCGGCCATCGCCATCGCGGCCAACAATACGGCGACCGTCAGGCCGATGCCGAGCGCCGTCATCACCGTCGTCGTCTTGCGCTCCACCAGATTCCGCCAGCTATAGGAAATCGGAATCGCCATAATGCTCCGTATCAGTCGTTGAAGCGCAACGCTTCGACGATCGGACGCCGCGCCGCGCCCCACGCCGGCGCCGAGCAGCTCGCCACGCCGATCAGCGCCGCCACCACCAGGCACAGTGCCTGCACCGGCAACGGCACGCCGAACCGGCTCAGGTCGGCGAAAATCGACGGGGTCGTGCGGATCCAGGAGCAGATCGCCGACGCCATGCCGAGGCCCGCCAATCCGCCGATCAGCGAAATCACCACCGACTCGCCGAGCAGGATTCCGAGAATGGCGCCCGGCGTGTAGCCGAGCGTCTTGAGGACGCCGACCTCGCGCACCCGCTCCCGGACTGTCATCGCCATCGTGTTGCCGCTCACCAGCAGGATCGTGAACGTCACCGCCCCGCAGATGCTCAGGATGTAGAGCTTCACGTTGCCCAAAAACTCGAGAAAACTAAGGGCGAACGCCTGTTCGGACTCCGTCTTGGTCTGGAGAGTCGAGTTGCGGAACATCTCGTCGACATCATGGGCGATCCGCGGAACGTCCTCGGCGCGTTCGGCCCGGACAAAGAAAGTACTGGTCATATCCATCCGGCCCACCCGCATTCCCTCGCGCAGATAGTCCCAGTGGAAGAAGAGGTTCTCGTTGTCCTGGATGCTGTCATAGAACCCGCGAACCGTCAGCTCGAGCGTCATGTCGAAGATGTCGCCGACGATCACAATCCGGCCGCCCGGCTCGAATCCGTGCCGCCGGGCGAGCTTGCGTCCGACCAGGCAGGCGGTGCGCTCACGCTGAAAGGTCTCCAGCTCGGCCGGCGAGACCCGGTAATCGGGAAACAGGGTCGTCAGCTTCGCCGGCTCGATGGCGAACCGCGCGAACATGTTCGACGGATCGCGGGCGTCCTTGTAGGTGCCGCCGAACCACTGGAAGATCATGACTCCCTTGACGCCCGGCGTCTCGGCGATTCTCTGTTGATAGCTGAGCGGCAGCGGATTGGCCAGCGAGACCCGGTTGCGAACCACCAGCCGCAGCGCCTGCTCGGCGGTTGGCTCGCCGAAATAGAAGAAGTCATAGAGAGCTATCATCAGGCCGAGCAGGCATAGCGAAAAGGCGATGCTGCCGATGGTCAGCAGGCTTCGGCGGCGGTTCCGCAGAGAGTTCTTCAGGATCAGCGAGAAGTATTTCACGGCTATTCTAATGTTAATACACCCATGACGGACCGAACCCCGGAAACCGGCGATGAACGCTTCATGCGCGAAGCGCTCTCGCTCGCCGGGCGCGGCGAACAGGCCTCGGAAGTGCCCGTGGGCGCGGTGGTGGTGGTGGACGGCGCGGTCGCCGGCCGCGGCTGGAACTCGCCGGTCGGCCGCAGCGATCCAACGGCGCACGCCGAAATCCTGGCGCTGCGCGAGGCCGCCGCCGCGGTGGGCAACTACCGCCTCGAGAATGCGACTCTGTACGTGACGCTCGAGCCTTGTATCATGTGCGCCGGGGCGCTGGTGAACGCGCGCGTCGGCCGTCTCGTGTTCGGCGCGCGCGATCTGCGGTTTGGCGGCGTGCGCAGCAAGTTCCAGCTTGCCGATTCGGAGCTGCTCAATCACCGCGTCGAGGTGGTCGAAGGCGTGCTGGCGGCCGACTGTGCGGCTCTGTTACAGCGGTTCTTTCGCCAGCGCCGGTGACCTCCGATGAGTTACATTCATTCTCATGCCCCGGCCGAGGTGGATTGGGCTGGTCGAAGCTCTCTCGGTAATCGTGTTTGGGCTGCTGTTCGGCGCACTGTTCATCCGTTTCACCCGGAATCTGTCGCTCGAGACGCATTGGCCCGTGCTGGCGGCGGGCGCCGCCCTGGGAGTGCTGATGGCGGACTTCCTTTCCGGCTTCGTGCACTGGTTCTGCGACACATTTTTCGAGGAGAACTCGACGCTTGGCCGGATATGGATCGCCCCGTTTCGCGAGCATCACCGGAATCCCCTGGCGCTCACTCGTCACGGCTTTCTCGAGAAGAACGGTAACAACTGCCTGGTGGCGCTGGGGCCGCTCGTCTGGGCCTGGGTGCGCGGCTGGCCGGGCGGCTCCGGCGGCTGGGGTCTTTGGGCGATGTCAACGCTTCTGTTTCTCACGGCGTCGGTCGCGGTCACCAACCAGATCCATTGCTGGGCCCATACGCCCCGCGTGCCACGGCCCGTGCGGTGTATGCAGCGCTGCTATTTGATCCTGTCGCCGCGGCTCCACGAAAGGCACCACGCCACCGGAGACGCCGCCTACTGCGTGACATTCGGCTGGCTGAACACGATTCTCGACCGCGCGCGCTTCTTCAAGGCCTGCGAATGGGTGCTGTCGAAGTCGGGAGTGCCGCGGGCGGCGGAGAGCCTCCCCGGGTGACCGAGGATCAAACCGGCTTCGGCCACGGCTGGATCAGCGGCGTGCTGTCGACCGTGCTGGGCGCCATCGGGCTAGGCGGCGTGTTCTGCCTGCTGTTCCCGGAGCGGCTCACCACGGCTTCCCTGCGTGAGATGTACCCGGTCCCGCTGCTGCGCGGCTTGATCCACTTCGTCCTGTTGGCCTCGTTCACTTGCGGCTGGATCAGCATCGTCCTGCGGCGGAGCAAGCGGCTCGGCCTGGCCGGAATCGGGATGACGACGGTGGCCGTGCTGCTCGGCGGTTGGGAAGTCCCGATCGAGGGGCCGGTCGGCGACACCGGCTATCTGGGACTCGACTGGTTCCTGCTCAACCTGTTGATCCTCGCCCTGCTGTTCGTTCCGCTCGAGCGGCTGTTTGCGCGGATTCGGGAGCAGGAGATTTTTCGCGCCGGCTGGCGCACCGATCTGGCTCACTTTTTCGTCAGCCACCTGCTGGTGCAGCTATCCGTATTCCTGACCTTGCTGCCGGCCAAGACATTCTTCTCCTGGGCGGTTTCGAGGCGCGTTCAGGAAATCGTGGCCGCCCAGCCCGATCCGCTGCAATTCGTCGAGATCGTGCTGGCGGCGGATTTGACCGAATATTGGGTCCACCGGCTGTTTCACCGGGCGCCGTGGTTGTGGCGGTTCCACGCGATCCATCACTCCGCCGAGCGGCTGGACTGGCTGGCGGCCTCGCGTCTCCACCTGGTCGACATCGCCGTAACGCGCGGTCTGACCTTCGTTCCCCTCTACCTTCTCGGCTTCGCCAACGGTCCGGTTTTCGCCTACCTGGTGTTCGTTTCCTTCCACGCGATTTTCATCCATGCCAACGTCCGGTTCAATTTCGGCCGGCTCGAGAAGCTGATCGCCACACCGCGTTTCCATCATTGGCATCACGCGGCCGAGGAGCGGGCGATCGACAAGAACTTCGCGGTGCACCTGCCTGTCCTCGATCGTCTGTTTGGAACGTATCTGCTGCCCGGCCGGGACTGGCCCGGCCTATATGGCATCGCCGGCAATCCGGTGCCGGAGAATTACCTGGCTCATATGGCGTATCCTTTTCAACGGAGGAAGGCTGCCTGATGACGTACGAGCAAATCGCTTTTTCGACGGCCGATCGCGTGGCGGCCATCACGCTGAACCGGCCCGACAAACTGAACGCCTGGACGGCGCGAATGGACGCCGAGGTCACCGATGCGATCCGCCGGGCGGCGGCGGATGACGATGCGCGCGTCATCGTCCTGACCGGCGCCGGGCGCGGCTTCTGCGCCGGAGCCGACATGAGCCTTTTGACCGCGGCCGCCGATGCCGGTGGCGCCGATCCGAATCGGATCACCGGCGATTCTCCGGTCACCGACGGGGTTCCCGACGCAGTCCGCCGGAAGTACGCATGGCTTCTCGGGGTGCCCAAACCGATCGTCGCCGCGATCAACGGGCCGGCTGTCGGGCTGGGATTTGTCATCCCGCTCTACTGCGACATCCGCGTGGCGGCGGCCGCGGCGCGGTTCAGCGCCATTTTTTCCCGCCGCGGTCTCATCGCCGAGTACGGACTGGCCTGGATCCTGCCGCGGTTGATCGGGCTGCCGAACGCGATCGAGCTGCTGTTCACGTCCCGGACGGTCGACGCTCAGGAGGCGTTGCGCCTGGGCCTGGTGACGCGCGTGCTCGCCGACGAGGACTTCGCCGACGCCGCTCAGGCGTTCGCGCGCGAGCTGGCCGATTCGGTCTCGCCGCGCTCGCTGCGCGTGATGAAACGCCAGATCTGGAGCGCGCAGTTTCAGACGCTGGCCGAGGCTTTCGATCTCGCCATCGAGGAAATGATCCCCAGCCTCGAATGCGAGGATTTCCGCGAAGGGGTCCGCCATTTCCTCGAAAAGCGGCCCCCGGCGTTCACCGGCAGATAATGGAATGGAACTGCGCGGCAAGGTGGTGGTCGTCACCGGCGGAGCCAATGGCATTGGCCGGGCGTTGTGCCGGCGCTTCGCGCGCGAGCAACCTGCCGGCCTGTTGGTGGCCGACATCGACGACGAGGGAGCGCGCCGCGTGGCCGAGGAGACCGGCGGGCGCGCGATTCCGTGCGACGTGGCCGTCGAGGAGGATATTCGCCGCGCGGTGGCGCTGGCCCGCGAGGCCTGGGGAAGAGTGGACCTGTTCTGCTCCAACGCCGGCATTTCGATCGGCGGCGGGGAAGAGGCCGCCGACGGGTCCTGGGAACGGATCTGGCGGATCAACGTGCTGGCGCACGTCTTCGCCGCTCGCGCCGTACTGGGGGAAATGCTCGCCCGCGGCGACGGGTACCTGCTGCACACGGTTTCCGCCGCCGGTCTGTTGACCGCGATCGGCTCGGCGCCGTACTCGGTCACCAAGCACGCCGCGCTCGGCTTCGCCGAGTGGCTCGCCGTGACCTACGGCGATCGCGGGATCCGTGTGTCGGCGTTGTGCCCGCAAGGCGTCCGGACGAACATGCTGATGAGTTCCGGCCGCGCCGGCCGCAGGCTGCTCCTCGAGACGGCGCTCGACGCCGAGGAAGTCGCCGAAAAGGTGGTCGAGGGTCTGGCCGCGGAGCGGTTTCTGATTTTGCCGCATCCGGAGGTGGCCGAGTACTTTCGCCGCAAGGCGGCCGATTACGACCGGTGGTTGCGGGGGATGAAGCGCTTGCAGTCGATGACGTGCGAAGAACGACAAGGAGAATCGTGAGCGTACAAATCAGTCTGGAAGGGAAAGTCGCGATCGTGACCGGCGGGGGCCGCGGAATTGGCAAAGCCGTCGCGCGCAAGTTCGCCGAGGCGGGCGCCGGCGTGGCGATCGCCAGCCGCAAGGCGGAGAATCTCGAGGCGACCGTGAGCGAGTTCGCGTCGCTGCCGGGCAAGACGGTGGCAATCCCCTGTCATGTCGGGCGCGCCGACCAGCTCGAGAACCTCGTCCGGGAGACCGAGCGGCGGCTCGGCCCGGTCGATATCCTGGTCAACAACAGCGGCACCAACATTGGACAGGGCCCGGCGATCGAGGTCACCGACGAAGCGCTGCTGAAGACCATCGAGATCAATGTTCTGGCCGCCCACCGCCTGATCCGGCGCGTGGCCCCGAAGATGATCGAGCGCGGCCACGGCGGCTCGATTATCAACATGGCGTCGATCGCCGGCCTGCGGCCGCAGGATGGCGGGCTGGTCTACAGCTTCACCAAGGCCGGTCTGATCATGATGACGCGCGTCTACGCCGTCGAGCTCGGCAAGCACGGCATCCGCGTGAATAACATCGCTCCGGGGTTGATCCAGACCGACTTCAGCAGTTTCTTCTGGTCCAATGAAACCCACCTCGCCCGGCTGCGGCAGACGCAGCCGATCCCACGCGTGGGCATGCCCGAGGAAATCGCCGGCCTGGCGCTGTACCTGGCATCCGACGAGGCGTCGTTCGTGACCGGCCAGACGTTCGTCGCCGACGGCGGGGCGACGGCGCGGTAGGTCCGCACGCAAGCCCGGCGGGTTCGGCGGCCCCGGCCGAGCTTATTGCCCCACCCGGATTCGAACGCGCAGAGCATCGCGATCCGGCGCGAGGCCGACCTGCTCAAACGTAATCGCCGGATGTTCGCCCGGAACTCGTGGTGCGAACGCCGCGCCATCGCTCAGGGTGGCCAGCAGGTAGCTGCGCTGCTTCACCGTGTTGGATTCGTCGCCGTAGACATTCGGGCAGTAACGGTTGAACCAGTGTATGCTCAGGTTGTCCCGATAGGGACCGCCGGCGATCCCGGCGCTTGGAACCGGCTCGTCCAGGTTGGAGTCGGACCCCTCACCGGTCCGCAAGGAGAGGTAGAAATCGCGCGCGCTGCCGTCGGGAAAGGAAACGATGACCGCGCGCGGATCGGCAGTGTTGTTGACGCCGCCGAGCGGCGCAAGACGCACATCGGTCACGCTGCCGCGCGCCAGCTTGAGACTGTCGATGTACCGCTTCGCCTCTCGCGGAATCCAGCCCAGTTGATCGCGGTGAACAACGTTGAACGGCGTGGCAAACCCGGAATAGCCCATCACGTCGCCCCCTTCCTGCGAGGCCTGGCCCCAGGATCCTCCACCGAGTTCCGTGTCGAGCATGGAATGGCCGAGTCCGAACGTGTGGCCGATCTCGTGAATGGCGTGGCTGGCAGCCGGACATCCGCCGCCGAAAATGGAAACGGGCACGCCGGCGCCGCTGGCCGTGGGCCCGCCGCTGGCGGCTGTCCGGCAACCCATTCGCGGCGCGGTGATGTACACGCGGCGGCTGTACGGTTCCAATGGCAGGCCTCGCGCGTGAGCCGCTTCGTCGACCGCGCGGATGAGCTTCGGCCCGGCGAAACATTGCTGGTTCTCGGGCTCCGGATCGTCGACCGTTACAACGCCGATCACTTCGCCGGTGATCCACGCCCGGCCGCCCGACATTTCGCGGTAAAAGCTGTTCACGCTCGTTGGGGCGCTGGCAAAGAACGTCTCCGAGATGGTCTGGGTCGTGCAGCTACCGGGAAGCGTCGAATCGCGTAAACCGCCGCCGGGGGCCGGCGTGTTCCGCAAGTTCACCAGGAAAATACCGATTGACTGGGGACCACCGACGAAGCCGCACTCGCCGCAGATGTGGACCGCCGGCCCGTCCGGCTCGCCCGACTCGGAGGTTCGCGGACGCTTGGGAACCGAGTCGAATGCCATCATCAGGCAAGGCAGCGCCGCCGCCGCGATCGTGGCGTTGGGCCAAAATTGTCGCATAGTGACACCTGATTCCATTGTACGAGTCCTGGGAGAATTCAACTTCGCGCGGGCGTTTCTCCGTTCGACACTCCGTTCGCCGCGCTTGACTTCGATCCCTCTCTCCGTCCATAGTAATTCCTCATGTCGGAAGAGGCTAACGGTCCCCGGCGGCGGCGCGCCTCAACGAGGAGGAATCCGCGCGTTCGCCCGGCCGCCGAGAATCCGTTGCACGCGGGTTGCCTGGAACAAGACACGCAAACCATGGAGGATCTGGAGGGCGGGCACAAGGTTAGCCATTACGAAATCATCGGCAAGCTGGGTCAGGGCGGCATGGGGGCGGTCTACAAAGCCAGGGACACCCGCCTGGAGCGGCTGGTAGCGCTGAAGATGTTGTCCTCGGCGAAGTTGGGTGACGACAAGCACTGGCGCCGGTTCATGCAGGAGGCCCGGTCCGCCTCCGCGCTCAACCACCCGAACATCGTCACCATTTACGAAATCGCTTCGGTCCACGGTGAGCACTACATCGCCATGGAGTACATCGAGGGCCGGACGCTGCGCGCGCTGGCGGAGAGAACTCCGGAAGTGTCGGCGCTGCTCGCGGTATTCCGTCAGATCGCCGAGGCGATAGCGGCCGCGCACGCCGTTGGTATCGTGCACCGCGACATCAAACCCGACAACGTCATGCTGCGCGCCGACGGGTACGTCAAGATCCTGGATTTCGGCCTGGCGCGGCTGGCCCGGATGAGCCATCCCGAAGCCGAGACGGGCGCGGAGGTCGCGCCCCCCAGTGCGGTCGCGGGAACAGCGAGGTATATGTCGCCGGAGCAGGTGCGGGGCGAAGCGGTCGAGACCCCGTCGGACATCTTCTCGATGGGGCTGACGTATTACGAACTCGCCACCGGATCGCATCCGTTCCCGTCGGCCACGCGGCTCGGATCGGTCCGGGGAATCCTGACCGAGACGCCGAACCCCGCCTCGGAGCTGAATCCGAAGCTGCCGGCGGATCTGGACGCCTTGATTCTGGCAATGCTGGCGAAGGAGAAGTCGAGGCGACCCACCAGCGGAGCCGTCAAGGCCGCGCTGGCGGCGATGGAGCGGTCCGCCGGCGGCGCCGGGCCAACCGCGGCGCTGCTGGCGCGCAGCCATTCGGTCGGACGCGAACAGGAATTGCGCCGCTTGCGCGAGGCGTTCGAATCCGTTTCCGCGGGGACCGGAGCGATGCTGGCGGTGAGCGGCGACGCGGGCATGGGCAAGACCACGGTCGTCGAGGATTTTCTCGACGGAATCGAGCCGCAGTACGCCTCCGCCTGGGTCGGACGCGGGCGCTGTTCGGAACGTCTGGCAGAAACCGATGCGTTCGTTCCGATTCTGGAGAGCCTGGACCGGCTGCTGCGCGGCGAATCCGGAGACCAGGTAACTCGGGCGATGAAGACGACCGCGCCGACGTGGTACGTGCTGGTTTCGCCGGTGATGGGCGAGTCCACCGAGCTTCTGGCGAAGGAAGCCAGGACCGCCTCCCACGAACGCATGCGGCGCGAATTCGTCTCCTTCTTCGAGGAGCTGTCGCGTATCCGGCCGGTGGTCTTGTTTCTCGACGACCTGCACTGGGCCGACGCGTCCACCTGCGACCTGCTGGCGTACCTGGGCGCGCGCATGAGCCACATCCGCATCCTGATCCTGGCGACCTATCGGCCCGCCCCGGTTCTGGCGCCCGGTCACCCGTTTCTTCCGTTGAAGCTCGACCTCGAGCGCCTCGGCCTCTGCCAGGAAGTGCCGCTTCCCTTTCTCGGCCTGCACGACATCGAGCGCTACATCGCCACCGAGTTCCCGGCGAATCGGTTTCCGCCGCAATTCACGCAGGTGGTGCACGAAAGAACGGAAGGCAACCCGCTGTTCATGACCGACATGCTGCGCTATCTGCGGGACCGCCGGATCCTGGTCGAGCAAGACGGGCACTGGCTGCTGGTGCAGCCGGCGAACGAGGTGCGCCAGGTGATCCCGGTGGGCATTCGCAGCATGATCCGGCTCAAGATTGACCGGTTCAGCAAGGAGGACCGCCGTCTGCTGCTGTGCGCCGCCGTGCAAGGGGTCCAGTTCGACTCGGCGGTGATCGCGCGGGTGCTGTCGCGGGATCCGGTCGACGTGGAAGAGCGGCTCCAGGAGCTGGAGACGTTCCATAATTTCGTTCGCATCGTGGGCGAGCAGGAGTTCCCCGATCACGCCTTCTCCGTCCGATACCGTTTTGTTCACGTGTTTTATCAGAACGCGCTCTACGCTTCGCTATCGCCTTCACGACGCGCTGCGCTCAGCCTGGCGATCGCGCGGTCGCTGGTCGGTTTCACCGGCGACACCTCGCGCGGCATCGCCGCCGATCTGGCGCTGCTGTTCGAATCGGCGCGGGAGTACGCCAGCGCTTCACAGTACTTCCTGCACGCGGCGCGCAACGCGGCCCGCGTGTTCGCGTATCCGGAGGCAGCCATTCTGTGCGAGCGCGGGCTGCGCGCGCTGGCGACGCTTCCGGAATCGCGCGAGCGCGATGCCGACGAGCTGGTGTTCTCGCTCACCCTGGGGATGTCGCTGATGTCCACACGCGGATACGCCGCTCCGGAGGTCGAAAAGGTTCACCGGCGCTCGCGGGAACTCTGCCTCAAGTTGAATGAGGTCCGAAGGCTGTTGCCGGTGCTGTGGGGCCTGCACACCTGTGATGTGATCGGCGGCGACCTGGCGCCGGCGCTGGAGGTGGCGCGGGAAATGCGTCAGGTGGCCGAAGCGTTGACGGATCCGATCGCCATCGTCGAGTCGTTCCATGCGCTGGGGACGACCCTTGCCTTTATGGGCCGCCTGGTTGAGGCGCGCGGGGCCCTCGAGAGCATTTTCGCGAACTATCCGGTGAGCCAGCACACGTTTCACGGCTCGCTTTATGTGCTCGACCCCTACGTGACTTCGCTCAGCATGCTGGCCCGGCTGCTGGCGTTCCTGGGACACCTGGACCAGGCGATCGGGAAAGCAGCCGCGTCCGTCGAGCTGGCCAACCGGCTCGCTCATCCGCACAGTCTCGCCTACGCGACTTTCTGGGTCGGATGGATCCATCACACGCGCGGCGAGTATGCCGAAGCCTGCCGGCATCTGGAACCGGCGATGGCTTTGGGCCGTGAGCACGGCTTCCCACAGGTCCTGGAGTGGGGACGGGTTTTGCGGGGCTCGGCGCTGACCCGCATGGGCCGCGCGACTGAAGGGATCTCCGAGATACGCAAGAGCCTCGATCGTCAGCGCGTCATGCGCTCGCTGCTCGAGCGCTCGTATTGTCTCACCCTGCTGGCGGAGGCGCTGGGCGGCGAAGGCGCGTGCGAGGAGGCGCTGTTGTTGTGCGACGAGGCTCTCGAATTGGCGCGGCGCACCGAGGGCCGCTCCTACGAGCCCGAAACGCATCGCGTGCGAGGGGAAATGTTGCTCCGTCTCGGCGATGACGCGCGGCTGCCCGAGGCGGAAGCCGAATTCCAGTGCGCTCTCGATCAAGCCCGCGAGGCGCAGTGCCGGTTGCTCGAGCTGCGGGCAGCCGTCAGTTACTTCCGCCTGCGCCGCCGGCTGGGTCAGACCGCGGTCGGGCGGGCGGTCCTGGCCCAGGTCGCGGGCTGGTTCACCGAGGGGGCGGATTCGCCGGCGCTGTCGGAGGCGCGGAAATTGGTCGACGAGTAGGATCGGTTTTGTCTGCCCGGCCGGCCGGCCGGCGAGAACCGGGTTAGTGCTCCATCGGGAACCCGAACGCGTACAACGTGCTGTCGTGGGTCCCGACGTACACCTGGCCGGCGCCGCCCGACAGTCCGCCCGAGCGCACGAACCATGTGATCGTGCCGCCGCTCGACCACAGCTCCTTGCCGGTCGTTGCATCGAGCGCGTACAGCACCGCCGAAACGGAGCGCCGGGCGCGTTCGGCCGCGCTCATCTGGGGATCATTGGTGCGGTACTCGCCGCTTGAGACCGCGAACACGACGCCGTTGATGACAATCGGCGGCAGCGGTGAGTTCATGTCGCGCGATACCCAACCCGGCTGCAAAACAGGCTTGCCGTTCTGCTCCGCCACTTTGTAGGCAACAATCGCGCCATGGTTCGCACTGCCGTAAGCGACCGGGAACTTCGTCTCGGAATGGACCGGGCCCCCGGAGGGCGCCAGCACCCAGCGTGTCCCATCCGCCTCTTCCCAGCTCGCCAGGGCGCCCGCCATGAAGTCCGCGTTCCCCGTCGAATAACGCGGCGTCCGGTAGAGCGGCGTCCGATGGTCCGGCCCGCCGAGCGATGCGCTGTCCAGCAGGTACAGCCGCCCGTCCTTACTGGAGACAACCACAACATCTTTGCCCTTGTACTGGAAAACGACCGGAGAAGCATTGAAATCCAGTTTCGCCGGCGTGAAATAATCCTTCAGCTTTAACGTCGTCGCATCGAGAGCCACGACCGTATTGGAGTAACTCGCCGGCGAGTAGTCTCCGTCGCCGGTCGCCACGTAGAGCGTTCCGTCCGTGCCGAAGGTGGGGCCGGCCGAACCCCAAATACCACCGCCATTCGATTTCCAGGTCGTGATCGTGCGAGTCGCCAGATCAATCGCCCACGCTCCGTTGGCGACGCCGCCGCAGTCCTGGCCGGTCGCGGTGTAGAGGACGTTGTCGACCAGAATCAGACCATAGGCTTTGGCATTCGGCGGAAGGAACGGAACCGGCGGGGAAACGGCTGCCCCATTCTGTAGGTTCAGGGAGTGGAGTCTGCCGTCACTCGATACGGCAAATACCGCCCCGGGACCGCCGAAGCCACCGCCGCCGCCGCCGCCGCCTCGGCCTCCTCGACCCCCAGGCCCGCCGGGCGCCGGTCCGCCACGCCCGCCGGCCGCCGGGCCACCACGCGCCGCCGCGGTCTCCGCCAGATTCGCCGCGCCTTGGCCCGGCTCACCGACAGCACCACCTAAGCGGCCGCGCCCGCGACCACCGCGGCCACCAGCCGCCGTGGCAAATACCGTCGTGGGGCGCGTCAGGTTGGCCGTCAAACCGCCCGGGCAATCCAACGTCGCGCGCGGTGGCGGCGTTGCCGCTGAATAGTCCAGGTGCGTCTTCCATTCGATACGGCCCAGATCGTAATCAATCGCATAAACGTTGTCGGAGCTCCCCCCAACGATCGCCAGCGACTTGAAGCCTTTGTATCCGATGATGTTCCCCACCAGGACCGGCTGCGTCAATGAGTTCAGTTGCCTGGCATCGTTATCGAGTTTGAGTTTCCAGAGGAACTGAAAACCGGGCTTCAACATGTTGTCCTTGGAAATCATGGCGTCCGTTCTGACCCAGGACGTACGCTGTGCGTCGTTATTGCTCGTCATCCAATCGCCGCCGCGCCCGAACTGGGCCCGCGCCGAGCCCATCCATACCAGAGCGCAGCCGAAACAGATGACCACCAGACCGCCAGGACTTCTCATCGCCAGGAACTCCTTTCGCTCGTCGCCGAATAAAGATCATATCCCAAGTGTCCGGGCTGGTTCGAGACCATGACCACCGCTCCGGACTGACGCGATTCGTTCAGTGTATACTGGCAAATTCACCGGAGTCATTAGATGCGAAACTTTCTCGTCCCGATCACGTTGGTGTTTGGATGTCTACTGGCGCGCGGCGCCGACTGGCTGACCGACGGCGGCAATCCGCAGCGCACCGCTTGGCAGAAAGACGAAAAGATCCTCACGAAGGCCAACGTCAAGGGCATGAAGCTCTTGTGGAAAATCAAGCTGGATAATCAGCCGCGGCAGATGCACAATCTCTTCCCACCGCTGATTGCCAGCCGCGTCACCACGCGGAGTGGCCCGAAACAGATCGCGGTCGTCGCCGGCGTGTCGGACAACCTCTACGCCATCGATGTCGAAAAAGGGGAGATCATCTGGCGCAAGCGTTTTCAAAGCTCGTGGACGCCACCCACCGGCGGCCGGGGTGGCGGCGTGTTGTGCCCGGGCGGGCTGACGGCAACGCCGGTCATCGCTCCCACCAAGACGCCCGGCAAGTACACCGTGTACGTCGCTTCCTGGGATGGCATGCTCCACCAGTTGAACGTCGCCGATGGCGAAGACCTGGCGCCCCCGGCGAAATGGATGCCGCCAAACGGCAAGCCTTACGGATTGAACCTCTGGAATGGCGTGATCTACACGACGACCGCGCAGGGCTGCGGCGGCAACCCGAACCTGGTCTATGCCTACGATCTGGCCACGAATAAGGTCGGAACTTTCGCCCCCGGAAGTGGCGGCATGTGGGGCCGAAGCGGCCCTACGGTCGGCGCCGACGGAACCGTATACGCGGGCACGGGAGATGGCGATTATGATCCGGCCAACGAGATTTACGGCCAGGCGATCATCGGGGTGAAGCAGGATCCGACGACGAAGGCGCTGTACCTCAAGGACCACTACGCGCCTTCCAACGCCGTTTGGCTGCGCAAGCGCGACATGGACATGAACGTCACCGGGGTCATCTTCAACTTCAAGGGCCGGGAAATCCTTGTGAACTCGAGCAAGGAATGCAAGATCTGGGTGATGGATACCAAGTCGCTCGGCGGCGAAGGCCATCGCACACCTCTGATCCGGACTCCCTTGATCTGCAACGAAGAGGTCAACTTCGCGGAAGCGGGGATCTGGGGCTCCATGGCGACCTGGGAGGATTCCAGACGCACGCGCTGGGTGCTGGCTCCCATCTGGGGGCCGAAGCATCCGGATTTCAAATTCCCGGTCTCCTACGGCGAGGTGAAACGTGGCGCGATCGTGGCGTTCAAGCTGGAAGACAACAGCGGCAAGATGGAATTGACGCCGGCCTGGATTTCCCGCGACATGGATCAGGCCGAGCCGCCCGTGGTTGCCAACGGCGTCGTGTACGCCTACGGCAACGGCGAATCGTCGGTGCAGTCAACCCCCGAACTGGGTCTGGGCGCCAACAACGCCGAGATGCGCATCCGGAACTCCACGCAGGCGGTTATCTATGCCCTCGACGCCCTGACTGGCAAGGAACTGTGGTCGAGCGAAAAACAGATCACCTCCTTTGTTCATTTCGGCGGGCTGTCGATCGCCAACGGCCGGATTTACCTCGGAGCCTTCGACGGCACCCTATACTGCTTCGGTCTCGGAAAGTAGCAATAGTTAGGGCACCCCAACGTGGAAACCACGATGATCTACACGCACGCGTTGAAACCGTGGAGGACGAGGGGTCCACAGCCCGCTGGACCGGCCGCGGAAGGCTGTTGGAAGCGAGAGCGGGAAGATTATGCGCACCGACCGGGAAGGCCAGTCCTATGCCGACTTTTCTTTTTTGGAAGATGGTAAGGAAGTCTTTGCCATTGGGTGTTCGGACGATTACGAAGAGTACGCTACAAGCTATCGCTGCTTCGATGGTTCTGCCTTCAAGAAGCGCGGTAGATGGGCGACATCGGGTCGTCTTCTTATCGCATTGTCAACGCGGAGACCGCATACGGATCATCAGCGCGCGAAAGGCGACGAGAAGAGAACGCAGGCAATATGAAGAAGGCATCGGCAAAGAGAAGGGATGACGATTTGCGCCCGGAATACGAGCTTGCGCAGCTCAAAGGAAGGCGTGCGTGGCAAGTACTATCAGCAGGCAGCGGCCGGCACAAACCTCATGTTGATCGAGCCAGAACTCGCCGACGTGTTTCGCGATTCAGAGTCGGTCAACCGGGCGTTGCGGCTCCTGGTGGATACAGCGGCGGCGGCCCGTCCCGGTCGTCGACGACGAGCGCCTAGCAAGGCGTTGCAGCGGGCGCCCCCACGCGGGCGCCGCTGAACGCCAAGTCGTTGGACGGCCGATTCGCTTGACTGAGACTCCCGAAGGAGCGAGCTCGATGAGAGCACAGGCCTCGTTTTTCGTTGTAACTGCGGTACTGATCGGGCTGGCGGCCACTGCCGCAGGCCAAGGTTCTCCGCAAGACTACCCACAGTGGCGAGGGCAGAATCGCGATGGTGCGGCGAGTGCATTCACTGCGCCGAAATCGTGGCCCGAAACCCTGACGCGCAAATGGAAGGTCAACGTTGGGGAAGGTTACGCGACGCCCCTCGTGGTTGGGAACACCGTCTACTCGTTCACGCGACGCGACGACGACGAGGTGATGGCAGCGCTCGACGCAGGCACCGGCAAGGAGCGATGGCACACGAGCTATGCCGCGCCCTACACGCCCGGCCGTCCGGCGGCCGCTCATGGCGCGGGTCCGAAGGCGACTCCGGCGTGCCAAGATGGCAAGCTGTTCACGCTCGGCATCAGCGGCATCGTGGCCGCGTTCGATGCCGTTAACGGAAAGCTCCTGTGGCGCACAGGTGCTCCTGTGGAGCATCCCTTTTTCAGCGCCGCTTCGTCGCCGGTCGCCGAAAAAGGCGTCGTCATCGTTCATCCCGGCAACTACGGACCATTGACCGCCTTCGACGCCAACACAGGCGAGATCAAGTGGACCGCCGGCGACGGCGGTTTTTTCGCGTCCCCTGTCATCGCCAACCTCGCGGGAACTCGCCAGCTCATCTCTGTCACTCAGAAGAACGTCATCGGCGTGTCCGTAGCCGACGGCGGCGTGCTGTGGCAGTATCCGTGGTCCGGCGGTGCCGGTGGAACCATGCCAATCCTGTCCGGCGAGACGGTGATCGTCAGCGGCCTGAATGTGGGTGTGGCTGCTTTCAAACCAACCAGGCGCGACGGTAAATGGATGGCTGAGACCGTTTGGGAAACAAAGGACGTCTCGATGTACCTGAGCAATCCCGTGGTGATCGGTGACAATCTATTCGGCTTGTCGCATCGTGCTAGCGGGCAATTCTTCGCGCTCGATGCCACGACTGGTAAAGTCCTTTGGCTCGGTCAGCCACGCCAGGCGACGAACACCGCGGTCGTCAAGGCAGGCGATCTTCTCTTTCTTCTGAACGACGATGCCGAACTGATCGTAGCGAGAAGCAGCCGGACCGGGTTCGAACCGCTCAAGCGGTACACCGTCGCCGACAGCGCAACCTGGGCCCAGCCGACCATTTCCGGCAACCGGGTGTTCGTGAAGGATGTCTCTTCGCTGACGCTGTGGACGCTGAACTGAGATCGAGATTCTTGAGTATTCAACGTTATTCGTAGGCGAAGCGGGTCTTTTTGAACTCGAGCTTCTGACGATCGAGGCCGGGAACTTTCCTCAAATCCGCGATCCTTCTAAAGGCTCCGTTCTGTTCTCGATGCCGGACGATGGCCTCCGCTTCCTTCGCGGTGAATCCCAGATTGTTCTCAAACTCCGCTGCGGTGGCCTTGTTCACATTGACCTTCGTTAACACAGGAAAGTTCCAGGTCAGGTAGTCCAGGGTCTCCTCAAACTCCTCGTCGGTTGCTTTCGCCCCGCGTTCCACCATCCTGTCGATCATGTCGGACCATCCCTCTCTGGTCCCCCCCCAACGGATGACTTTATCCGCGCCGTGGCAGGCGCCACCGCACACTTTTTCCGCAACCTCCTTCCCTGGACCGTCCGGCCATTTTGCGGAAGGCGGCCCCTGAGACGCGACGGTGGCCACGGGGATCAGGCTTGCCAAAAGCGCATAGGCGCCCGGGGCGAGGCTCGATGCGGTCGAGAAACTCATCGACCACAGAATATCACCCGACAATGTCAATCGCGCCCGCCGTTCGACGCGAACCCTGACCGCTGAAAAGCTCGCATATACTTGAATGATGCCCGCCCGGCTCATCTTTCTGCTGGGGCCATTGGTCCTGGCGACCGGGTGCGGCCGTTCCCGCACGGAGCTCCCGGCATCCTCCTACCGCGTCTACGTGACCAACGAAGCGTCCGGCGATCTGACGGTGATCGATCCGGTGAACTGGGAGGCC
>Ga0247727_10008981_pt1 | contig 18323 bp, 18 predicted proteins | sample WisWelCaveWW1625_FD_202498 | JGI IMG/M metagenome (GOLD analysis project Ga0247727, IMG submission 202498) | Biofilm microbial communities from Wishing Well Cave, Virginia, United States - WW16-25 | ecosystem: Environmental > Aquatic > Deep subsurface > Groundwater > Cave microbial mat | place... | reverse complement strand
ACGAACACGTTGACCGCGACCAGCACGCCGACTCAAACTGCGAGTCCGATACCAACGTTGACGTTCACTCCAAGCCCGACGTTCACTGCAACATTCACAAACACCCCGCGCCCAACCCTGACCTTGACTGCAACTCGCACGCCGCGACCAACTTCAACGAACACGTTGACCGCGACCAGCACGCCGACTCAAACTGCGAGTTCAACTCCAACTCAAACATTTACCCCGCGCCCAACATTCACGTCCACTCCAACACGCACGCCGCGTCCGACGCTCACGCTGACGTTTACCAACACACCGCGGCCCACCGCATCGGCAACGTTCACCAACACCGCGTCGGTCACTCCCTCGCGCACACCGACCTCAACAGTCACGCCCTCAACAACGCCGAGCGTTACGCCATCTCGCACGCCGACGTTGACTCCGACAAAAACGCAAACGCCATCGCGCACACCCACCATCACGCCGACCTTTACGCCATCCTTCACGCCAACCATCACGAAAACGCCAACCCCCACGCGCACGCCGCTCTTCGTCGAGGTGAATGTTTATTTCACCGATAACAATCGCCTGATCGGCGGGCAATTGCCCTATGAAGTGCCTGTGAAGCGGTTTGTCTCATCGGCAAAGAATCTCATCGGCGCGGCGCTCGATGAATTCTTCAAAGGTCCCGGCGACGTGGAGCGCAATCAGGGGCTTGCCCTCGTGCTGAACGGATTCACCGGCTACAGCAAAGTCGAATATGCCAATGGCATCGCGCACGTCTACCTCGTGGGCAGTTGCCAATCGAACGGCACGCTGTACAACATCGCCATCCCGCTGATGCTAAACCTCAAGCAATTCCCCGAGGTGCAATTCGTAAAAATTTACGATGAATACGGAGACACGCGCGAGCCGCTTACCCGCGGCGATTCGACACCGGTCTGTCTTTACCCGACGTACACACCCAGCGCGACGCCCTCATTGACTCCGACCATCACTTCGACGTTTACCGCAACGTTGACAGTCACGCCCTCGCGCACACCGACTCCTATCCCGACAAAGACACTCACGCCAACGTTGACTCCGAGTCGTACGCCGAGTAAAACTGCCACAGCCACTTTGACTTCCTCCTCAACCCCCACAGTGACTCCACCGCGTACACCGACGCCTGTTCCGACAAGCACATTGCCGCCAACCCTTACTCCGACTCGCACACCGACTCAAACCGCCACAGCGACATTGATCCCATCCTCGACAGTGACTGCGACGGTGACAAAAACATTTGCACCGACCGCGACGAACACTGCGCGCCCGACAAATACGGCAACGGCATCGTTGACCCCGACAGTTACCCCGTCGCGCACCCCGACGTTTACAGTGACGGCTTTACCGATTCCATTAAAGATATTCACACCGACTCAAACCGCCAGCGCAACGGCAACGAGAACGCCATTACCCACGCAAACGAACACGCCAACAATGACTCCGTCGAGGACGCCGACTCGCATTCCATCGGCGACCCAGACCTCCACGTCCACACCGACGCGTGTTCCGTCACAGACTCCAACTGCTACTGTGATTCCATCCCGCACTTCCACCGCGACGACAATTCCGAGCAACACGCCGACAAAAACATTTACACCCAGTGCGACGTTCACATCAACCGCGACAAGAACACCGTTGCCCACGCAGACGAACACATTCACGGTTACGCCTTCCAGTACGGCGACACTCACGCCGTCCGCAACGCCAACATTCACATTGATCCCGTCGCGCACACCGACAAAGACAGCCACAGTCACACCCTCGCGCACACCCACTGCGACCGCGACATTCACGCGCACGCCAACGGCAACGATCACGCCATCGAGGACTCCAACGCGCACATCAACCAAAACGTTGACGCCCTCCCTCACGCCCTCGCGCACGTTGACGCCGTCCATCACGCCATCGCGCACACCCACGCGGACGCCAACCGTGACTCCGACGATCACACTCACCCCGACGCGCACACCCTTCCGCACGGCAACGCCAACTGCAAATCGCGGCTGTGACCGGATCGAGTTCGTCAAAGATGTCACGGTGCCGGATAACACTGTATTTTTACCGGGCATATCGTTCACAAAAGTGTGGCGGTTGAAAAACACCGGCAGTTGCACGTGGAAGACCTCTTATCAAGTTGTCTTTGTCAGTGGCACGCAAATGGGAGGGCAAAACTTTATGCCGCTTCCAAAAGATGTCGCGCCCGGTCAAACCGTGGACATTGTCATGAACTTCACCGCGCCGCTTATTCTTGGCGATTTCCGCGGCAACTGGTTGATCCGCAATGACAAAGGCGAACTCTTTGGCACATCGTCTACAGGAAACCAACCGTTCTGGGTTTCCATCCGCGTGCAGACTCCTGCCTTGACCGGAAAAGTCTACGACTTCTATATCAATGCCTGCGCCGCGCAATGGTTCTCCGGTGCGGGCACGCTCGATTGCCCCGGCAGGAACAACGATAAAAATGGATTTATCCTGCGGCAGACTGCGCCGAAACTCGAAGACGGCGTAACCTCGACCAAGCCCGGTCTGTTGACCGTTCCGCAAAACATTTCCAACGGATATGTCCGCGGCGTGTACCCCTCCTTCCGCGTTCAGAACGGCGACCACTTGCAGGTGATCGTCAACTGCGAGGGCGGCGCGACATCGTGCGGTGTGTTGTTCCGCATTGACTATCAACTCTCCGATGGAATCGTGCGCGAGTTCTGGGCGTTCGGCGAGCAATACGACCGGAAGTATTTCACCGTTGATTTGGATCTGAGTCCGCTGGCTGGGCAGGATGTGCGATTTGTGTTCACAGTCCTCTCGCTGGGCAATGCCTCCGGTGACCGCGCGTTGTGGGTGGAGCCGCGCATTGTGCGAAACGCGTTGATCGTTACGCCGACGCCATAAGGTAAACAAGGAAACAGGTATACAGGTAGACAAGTACAACTCAATGAACATGCCCGCGCGTTTTCCTGTATACGTGTCTACTCGTTTTATTCTCCCCTGCTATAATCTTTTCCATGGATATTCGTGCGGGCATCATCGCCGTTGTGTTTTTTTTGATCCTCGGCGCGTTCCTCGTCATGCGTTCGGGATTCCGCGCCTGGCTCTCGGCGAGGAAACTTTCGTTTTACCAAATCAAACGTCAGCGGCAACGAGGCGGGGCGATCACGTTCATCGGCGGGGCGGCGGCGCTTGCTCTTGCCATTTGGCTCTCGATTTTTGGCGAGCCGATTGCCTATCGGTATTTTCCGCCCTCGCCCACAGCCACGCTCACGCCGACCATCACCGTCGTCCCCACCATCACGCTCACCCCTACCATCACACTGACGCCGACCATCACCGATACGCCGTCCGTTACCGACACGCCAACGATCACGCCAACGCCGTTCATTCCGCTGGCGATTGAAGCGTTGTTTGAAAGCGTGACGACGCCGAATCCCAAGGCAGTGTTTAGCCCGCTTCAATTTACAGAAAACTGCACAAATTTCCTCGAGTTCGAAGCCGTAGCCGTATTCCAAAACCCGATTGATTACATGTGCGCGGTGTTCACCTACGCCGAAATGGTACCCGGCTCGCAATGGACCGCGCTATGGTTCCGCAACGGCGAACTCGTGCATTACGAAACGATTCCGTGGGACGGCGAAACCGGCGGCTACGGGTTCACCGAATGGGAGGCGCCGCCCTCCGAGTGGTTATCTGGCACGTACGAAGTACAAATCTTTGTCGGACTCGAATGGAAAGTCGTCGGTCAATTTTTACTGCAAGGCGACGCGCCCACTGCGATCCCGACTCAAACGTTGACAATTTCCCCCTCCCCGGCTGTGACTCAATCCTCCGCTCCGCCTCTTCCCACAGGGACGGCTGTTACCGGAACTCCGTGATTTCTCATTGTTGAGGTTTGCCGGTGGTTGAGTGGTCCCGCTCGCGCTGAGCGGAGCCACCGCTCTTTGGTGGCGAAGTCGAAGCGCCGCGGGACGCATCGAAACCAGCGGATTTCAAAGCCAACTAAAGGAAACTCTATGACCCAGCAACTCTCCTTCCAGGACCATTACCCCGACTCGTACGCCCACTGCTACGGATGCGGCAAACTCAACGAGCATGGGCATCACATCAAAAGTCACTGGGATGGCGACGAGTCGGTCTGTCATTTCATGCCCGAGCCGTATCACATTGCGATCCCCGGCTACGTCTACGGCGGGTTGCTTGCCTCGTTGATTGATTGCCACGGCACAGGGACAGCCGCCGGGGTCGCGTATCGCACCGCGAAAGAAGCCGATCCCAACGCCGAACCGAACACGCGCTTTCTCACTGCGTCGTTACATGTTGATTATTTAAAACCAACCCCGCTTGGCATCGAACTCGAAGTGCGCGGCAAAGTGAAGGAACACAAGGGACGCAAAGTCGTCATCGAAGAATGGATCGTTGCGAACGGAATCATCACCGTCCGCGGGGAGGTGGTCGCGGTGCAGGTGCCCGAGTCGCTGGTGGAGGAGTTGTTGAAAGGGAAGACGGGGTAGCATTGTAGGTTGTGGCTACTTGGACTATAATGTAGCCACAACAAGGAGTTATCATGAGCGAAGTAAGAGTTGGAACCCGTGAATTGAAAAACAAACTGAGCGAATATATTCGTCGCGTCAAAAAAGGACAGACCGTCATCGTCACCGAACGCGGAGCGGTAGTCGCGGAATTGAATCCTCCCCGGCAGACCGTTGAAGAACGCATTTGGGCGATGGTGGACGCGGGGCTGGCGGATTGGAATGGTAAGAAACTAAAGCCGCATACGCCGGTGATTATTAATCGCAGTGGTAAATTGATGTCGGATATCGTCATTGAGGATCGGCGATGATCGTTTACTTTGACACAAGCGCGCTGTTGAAATATTATATTCGCGAGGAAGGTTCAGATGAAGTCATCGCATTAATGGATAATGTGGATAACCTCAATGGCAGTATTGTTGTCACGCAGGTGGAAATGACAGCCGCTATTCAAAAGGCAGTTCGTATGAATGCCTCCCCATCAAAAACTGCTTCAAATGCATGGAAGATTTTTCTTGATGACTGGCAGTCGTTTACGCGTTTGCGAGTTACGACAGGGACAATTGATAAAGCGAGCGACATCGCCTGGAAACATGGTTTGCGCGGCTACGATTCACTACATCTCGCCGCGGGATTGCTCTGGCAGGAAACATTGGGTGTCAAAATATCATTTGCCACCTTCGACCGCGATCTTTGGTTGGCAAGCCAAAAGGCTGGGTTGGAAGCGTGGCCCCAGGAATTTGCTTGAGGAAGAGTCTGGTGCTCGTCGTATAGTTCCGTTATTCACCTAAACAGGTAGAAGCCATGACCTCCAAATTTGCCCTTGTCATTGCAAATACCGAATATCAGGACGAGAATTTCTCGAAACTGACCGCGCCTGGCAGGGACGCGGAAGAGTTTGCCCAGGTCCTGCGTGACCTCGCGGCGTTTGACGATGCGCAGGTGTTGCTCAACGAAGGCGAGGGGAGGACGCGTCGCTCGATTGCTCGTTTCTTTGCCGAACGCAAGCGCGACGACTTATTACTGTTGTATTTCTCCGGGCATGGGGTACGCAACGAAGTGGGACAATTATTTCTCGCCGCCAACGACACCGAAAAGAATATTCTCGAAGCCAGCGGTATTCCCGCTGAATTTGTGACCCAATCCATGAACAACAGCCGCTCACAACGGCAATTGTTGATTCTGGATTGTTGCAACAGCGGCGCGTTCGCGTATGGAAGTAAATCCACTGCGGCGGTGGGAAAAAGCATGGGGATTGCAACCGCCTTCGAGGGGAGTGGATTCGGGCGCGTCGTCCTCACTGCAACAGATGCTACTCAATACGCATGGGAGGGGGACAAGGTCATCGGCGATACGCAAAAATCCGTCTTCACGCATTTTCTGATCGAAGGACTCAAAGGCGAAGCGGACCGCGATGGCGATGGGCGTATCCATGTGGATGAATTGTATGACTATGCCTATGAACAGGTCGTGAGACGTACGCCAAAGCAGACACCGGGCAAATGGTCGTACAAACAGCAGGGTGATATTGTCTTGCGTGAGAATTTACAGCCGCGCGAAGTGAAACCTGCATCTTTGCCATCTGATTTGCTTGAATTGCTTTCGCATCCGAATTCAAGTGTTCGGAAAGTTGGCATTCAGGATTTGATCAGTATATTGAACGGCAAGCATTTGGGTCTTGCCCGCGGCGCGGAAGAAAAGCTGCGCGAGATCGCCGAGAAGGACGATAGTTTCAGTTTTCGCAGAACCGCCAGTGAAGCGTTGACCGCGCGCGGGTTGATCGTTGAAACGCCCTCACCTGTTGAGATTCCAAAAGAGAAACAACGGGAAGAATTCAAAATTAAAAAACCTGTTGTGAAGCCAGCGCGGTCGCGCGAGTTACCAGAGTCAACTGTCGAGAAAAAGCCTGCGCCAAACCTCAATCTGCGCCTCTTCGGTGGAATTGCTGTTGGAGTATCAGTAATCGCTCTATGCTTTTGGGGTGGCACAGCTCTTTTGAATAATTTTCCCATCTTTTCTCCTGAAACGACACGCACTGCCCGACCAACTCAGACTGGTGCATCAATGCCGACCCCAATTGTTTTATCAACTGCGACATTCGTTTCATCATCTAGCACACCATCGCCAACCAATATACCTTCATCCGCAACATCACAATTCAGCATCGGCTCAACGATGATCTCCGACAAAGATGGCATGAAGTTGTTCTTTGTCCCCGCTGGTGAATTCACGATGGGCAGTGATGCTGATGACGCCTTGGCAGAATGTCAAAAAATCAGGAGCAATTGCGAGCGCAGTTGGTTTACTCAAGAAGAACCTCCACATTCTGTACATGTGGATGCCTTCTGGATTGACAAAACCGAAGTGACCGTGCGCATGTATGGCTTGTGTGTGGATGCGGGCGTATGCCGGGAACCAACCAATACAAATTCATATACTCAATACAGTTACTATGGCAATTCTGCATTCGATAATTATCCTGTGATCTACGTGGATTGGAACATGGCGAAAGCCTACTGTGAATGGGTGGACCGTCGCCTACCCACCGAAGCCGAATGGGAGAAAGCCGCGCGTAGCACGAATGCAAATATCTATCCATGGGGAAATACATTTGATGGATCGCTTGTAAACTTTTGCGATAGGAACTGCCCACTTGATTGGGCAAATAATACTTTTGACGATGGACATGCAGATGTTGCGCCTGTTGGAAGTTATCCATCAGGCAAGAGCGTATACGGCGCGCTGGATATGGCAGGCAATGTTTGGGAATGGGTGAATGATTGGTATTCGGTGACTTATTATTCCAGTTCGGCAGCATCCAACCCATCTGGCCCGGCTTCAGGTGAATATCGCGCTCTTCGGAGCGGCGGGTGGAACAACTTCGAAAGCACTGCCCGTTCTTCCGATCGCGAAAGTTTTCTACCGACAGATGCATTTGACTACATCGGCTTTCGTTGCGCTATGAGTGCAACGCCGTAAAATTAGAACTCCGAGTTTTTCAAAAACTCGGAGTTCTTTCAAAATCCTACTTCTTCATCGGCTTCGCCATTTCATCTTTCACGGCGTGATATAAATTTCAGGTTGCGAATGTTCCTGTTTCAATTTTCTTTTGAGTCAGGTGGAGTTTCCTGTTCCTTTTTTCCAATGAAAATCAGCGATTCCAAATCGTCCATATCTTCGGAGGCAAACTCTCGAATCATAGCACGCACCGCGTCCAGGTCGGCATCAGAAGCCCAGCCGAGCATTGTCCCTAAATCGCCAAGATCACGCACGCGTTGCGCCTCCATTTTCATCATAACGAGATAGGGTAATTTTATAACAGGAAATCCGGCGGGATCTTGCCCAGGATCAGCCAACGCTTTTTTGAGCCATGGATAATCGCCGAAGAGTATATCCAATTCTATTCCGTCCGGAGAAATCATTAGATAGCCAGGCACTGCCAGATGGGAAGCCATGCGATACCCCGCCTGTTCAAGGCGTTTAATGACAGTTTCGCTGTCGCTGAGATGAACCAAAATATCCATGTCCTGGGTCATGCGCTCAGGCATGTAGGCTCGGGTCGCAACGCCGCCCACGATTGCCCAGTCAATTCCTTTTAGGATGGGACGCAAATCGGGCCAGGGGTTCATAGCTGTTCTCCTTCGCATAAATTCGTGACTGCTCCCCGTGCCGGGTTTTCCGTTCCGCATCACCATGTCAATCATAAAACGCCGCACCTGGCGCGGGGTCAGGTTGCCGTCTGGCGCAATCTTTGCAATGGCGGGAGGAATCGAAATTGCCATGTCGTTATTATACAACCATCTTACTTCTTCATCGGCTTCGCCATTTCCTCTTTCACCGTGTGATACAAATTTTCTGCCTTTAATTCGCTCAGCGCGTAGCACTGCGCTTTGAGGTGATTTGCCAGTTGTTGCGCGAGTCCCTGGTCAAAGGCGGCGTGTTCCATGTTGATTACAACACACTTGATCTTCTCGTTCGCGATCAGTTCTGCGAATTTGTACGACTCCTCCTGTGGGGGCAAAGCGCCAATCGAAACATTTCCAGCGCCATCTGTCATCACGATCAACAGCGGTTCCACATCGGGATGATGAATTTTTTCCTGCCGCAATACATCCGCCGCGAGGAACAAGCCTGCCGAAAGCGGAGTCTTGCCGCCGACGGGAATATCCATCAGCGCGCGCTGCGCGAGTTGAATAGAGTTGGTGGGGGAGAGGACCAGTGTTGCGCGGTCTTTTTGGAATACGATCAGCCCCACGCGGTCGCGGCGTTGGTATGCGTCAGTGAGCAGAGACAATATTGCGCCCTTCGTTGCGTTCATGCGCTCTGCGACAGCCATGGACCATGAAGCGTCCACCAAAAACAGAACGAGATTTGCAACACGCTTCACGCGAATCTTGCGTTGCAGGTCGGATGACTCGATGGCGAAGGCGAGTCGCTTTCTTTTTTCAACGCGTTTCTTTTGATGAGGAGCCGCAGCGCGGAAGGTGGCATCGAAAGCAATGTCATCCTTCTTTTCACCAGCGGGACGCGCTTTGATGTAGCGTCCGTGTTTGCGTTCGGTCTTGGTCAGCGAACGCCTGCCCGCCTGCTTGCGCGTGAGTTTATCGAGCGGCGTGTTTAATTTACGCGGTTGAAACTTCTCGCCCGGCTTGACTTTCTGCCCGCCTTCCCACCAATTCGCAGACGTGTTCGCAAACACATCCTGCGGCATCGGCTCGGGCTTGCCCTCCTGCGGACCTTCCTCGCGCTCATCTTCGAGTTTTAAGTTTTTTTTTCCTCGGATTTATTTTGCTGTGACTCGGATTGATCCTCATCCGCGTCTTCCGGGACCGATTGACCTGCCAACTGCTCGATGCGTTCCTGCAACTGCTCGGTTGTCATCTCCGCCTGTTGGAAGGGAGTCCGTTTGATGCGATGGGGGAGCGCCAGTTCAGCGGCAAGCGCGATGTCGTGATCGTTGATCTTTGTCCGCCCTTCGAATGCGGCTTGGGCGCGCGCGGCTTTCAGGATGACTAAATCTGCGCGGTGGCCGTCCACATTCAATGAAGCAGTCAACGCGGCAATGGACAACAGGTCGCGGCTGGTGTGCGTCACCTGCCCGACGAGTTCACGACCCAGTTCAATTTTGTGTGAGAGTTCTTCCTCTTTTGGCATGAATGTACCGCGGAAGGACTCCGCATCTTGTTCGAAGCCGAGGTTGCGTTCCATGATGAGGACGCGTTCGCGCGCCTCGCGGATGCCGACAATATCCACGGAGAGGGCGAAGCGATCCAGCAATTGGGGGCGAAGTTCCCCCTCCTCCGGATTCATCGTCCCAACGAGAATAAAGCGGGCGGGGTGGGTGAAAGAGATTCCCTCGCGTTCAACCATATTCACGCCCATCGCGGCGGAGTCGAGCAAAACGTCCACCACGTGGTCGTCCAGCAGATTAACTTCGTCAATGTAGAGCAGACCGCGGTTCGCACCGGCCAGCACACCCGGCTCGAAGTGACGTTCGCCTTTTTGAATGGCTTGCTCGATGTCGAGCGTGCCGACCACGCGGTCTTCGGTGGCAGAGACGGGCAGGTTGACGAACGGCGTGGTGCGCGTGTGCGAAGGGACTGCCTTATTGCCCGCAAACCGTTCCTTGCATTCGGTGCACCAGGTGTTGGGCTTGTCGGGGTCGCAACCGAAACGGCAATCGTCAACGACTTTCACTTTGGGGAGCAACGCGGCAAGCGACCGCGCCGCGGTGGATTTGGCTGTGCCGCGTTCACCGCGGATCAACACGCCGCCGATGCGCGTGTCCACGGCGTTTAAAATGAGCGCGCGCCTCATGCGCTCCTGTCCGACGATGGCTGTGAAGGGAAAAATAGGTGGCATTAATTTGACTCCGAAGCGTGATTATAACGCGTCTTATGCCGTTGCGAGGGGTGCGGGTTGTCAACTTGTCCATTCACCTGTATAATCCCGCTTACATTTTATCAACCGGAGCATCTAGTGACAGAACCGAATCAAGCCCTGCCTTCCCAAGGGAGCGAGCGCAATCAGCAGGGAGAACAGAACAACAACAATCAAACCATGGAATCGTTGCTCAATGAGCAGGAAATGAATGTTGACCTGCCTCAAGCCGGCGAGATTCGCAAAGGTGTGATTGCCAGCAGCAGCCCCAGCCAAATCCTTATCAGCATCGGCGCAAAATCGGAAGGCGTGGTTTCCGGTCGTGAATTGGATCAACTCACCGCGGGTGAAATCGAAGCGTTGCAGGTCGGGCAGGAAATTCACGTGTATGTGGTGAACCCCGAAGACGCAAACGGTAACGTGGTGCTCTCGCTCAAGCGCGCCGCGGAACAAATTTCATGGGACGACGTGGAAAAACTCGTCACCGACAGTGTGGTGATCGAAAGCAAGATCATCGGCTTCAACAAAGGCGGGCTGATCGTCGCCGTCGAGGGCTTGCGCGGGTTCGTGCCGTCTTCGCAGATCGGCGCGGTGAGGCGCAGTCAGATCGCCGGGGAAACCCCGGAACAAAAATACCAAAAAATGGTCGGGCAACCGATCTCTGTGCGCGTCATCGAAGTGGACCGCGAACGCCGCCGCCTGATCGTTTCGGAACGCGCGGCGAGCACCGAATCGCGGCAATCCATGAAGGAACGCGTGATTGACGGACTCGAAGAAGGTCAGGTGTACACCGGTCGCGTCACCAGCCTTGCCAATTTCGGCGCGTTCATCAACGTCAACGGCGCGGACGGTCTCGTGCATCTCTCCGAGCTTTCGTGGGATCACATCGAACATCCGCGCGAAGTTCTCGAAGTGGGGCAGGAAGTCAAAGTGAAGGTCATCAATGTTGACCGTGAAAAGAAGCGCATCGGGCTATCCGTCCGCGCGTTGCAGGATGACCCGTGGCGTTCGCGCATCGAAAAGTACAGCGTCGGTCAACTCGTGGAAGGCAAGATCACGCGCCTGACGAAATTCGGCGCGTTCGCCCGCCTCGATGACGATGTGGAAGGCTTGATTCACATCTCCGAAATTTCCGATCACCGCATCGAACACCCGAAGGAAGCCCTGCACGAAGGCGATGTCAAAACCTTGCGGGTCATCCGCATTGACGCCGACCAGCACCGCATCGGCTTGAGCCTCCGCAAAGTGGACTCTGCCGCATTCGCCGACAAGGACTTCAAACTGCTCGCCGCCGAGTTCAGTTCCGACGATGACGACACCGACGACGCCCCATTCGAGCCACCAGCGGAACCTGCCGAGGAAAAATAATTTTCAAGCGTCCCTCCTGAAACGGGACGCTTTTTTCATATCATGAATTTGATCATCGACTCGCACCAGGATATTGCCTGGAATATGCTCACGTACAAGCGCGATTACACGCGCCCGGTCGCCGAAACGCGCCGCCTCGAGGAAAAAACCATGATCCCCGAACGGAACGGCGACAGCACCCTCGGCTGGGATGCGTATCAGCGCGGCAATGTGGCAGTCGTGTTTTCGACGTTGTTCGCCTGCCCCGCGCGCAAAAAAGAGTTGTGGGATATTCTCTGGTATCCGGACTTCGACACCGCGCGCAAACTCTATCGTGACCAGCTTCATCTGTATCGCAAATTTACGGATTTGCATCCCGACAAATTCCGCCTCATCACCTCGACGGGGAAACTAGATTCAATCGTTCAACATTGGTCTCAGCCCGCACGGGACGACGAAGGTCATCCGGTTGGGATGGTGATGCTGATGGAAGGCGCGGAGGGGATTCGCTCCCCGAAGGAACTCCCCGAATGGTGGGAGCTGGGCTTGCGCATGATCGGTCTCGCGTGGATGGGCACACGTTATTGCGGCGGCACAAACGAGCCCGGTCCGCTGACCGACGAGGGGCGCAGGATGCTCTCCGCCATGGCAGACTTCAACTTCATCCTCGACCTCAGCCACATGGATGAAACCGCCGCGCTCGAATCGCTGGAGCGATACGAAGGTCCTGTATTGGCGAGTCACTCGAACTGTGCCGCTCTCATGCAGGGGTCCGATTCGAATCGTCATGTCCCTGATCGAGTCATCCACGGCTTGATCGAGCGCGGAGGGGTGCAGGGCGTCATCCCATTCAACTCTTTCCTCAAAGTGGGTTGGAACCGCAAAAACGGAAGCCGCCGCGAGGAAGTGCCGCTGGATACATACATCGCGCACATTGACCATGTTTGTCAGCTCGCTGGTAATTCACTGCACGCGGGCATCGGCACCGATTTTGACGGCGGCTTTGGCTTGCAGTCCATCCCCGCAGGCATGGATACGATTGCCGACCTGCAAATGATTTCGTCAAAGTTGCTCGAACGCGGCTACACCGAAACCGATGTGACGAACATTCTGGGCGGCAACTGGCTGAGATTTTTACGGGAGCATCTACCGCAATGAACGGCGAACCGGGCTTCCGCATTTCGTATTTACGCATCCGCTTCAGTTTGATTTCGGTTACGGTGGGGTTGTTCATCTTTGCGGTCGGCGCAAAACCCAACTGGTTCGGCGTGGACAGAAGCCCCGTGGTCGGCTTTATCCAAATCTCAGTATTTCTCGTCGGGCTGGCGATGATCTGCGCAGGCGGGTACGTCGGTCTTGTGGCACTATGGGGCAAGGAGCAGCGCACCATCGTTGCAGACTTCGGCTTGCGGCTGGTCAGCACGGGTTACGTGATCGCCATCTTTACCGGTATGGCAGACATCTTCGGCTTGGGCACACAGCCCCTGCCGAACGTGCCGTATTTCGGTCCATGGCAATCGGCGGGAGTGCTGATCGGGCAGGTCATCATTGCCATCGGGTTTTTGATGACGATTCCATACCGGGTGCGTGAGGAGCAGGGATAGCGTATAAACACTAGTCTGCGGTTCTTGATGCGGTTTTATTCGCCTTTACACAGTTTCATTGAGAATGTTGTAATTCTATAAATGCCATGAATATCCTTCCATTGGTTTTCGCATCAATTTTTTATCTGATTTTTATCTATTCGCCGAGAAAAATTTGGACAGACCCTGACGGGTTCATTGAGGACAACAAACGCAAACGAAAAAAATATTCAACAGTATGGTCAACTTTGCCTTTCGGTTTTGTAACGGATTTTCTTGACCAACACTCAAAGTTTGAATTATGGTATTCTAGGATTGTTCTATTTCTTATGTATTTATTGATTGGATTTGGGTTAGTTGTGACATTAACTGATTCGTTGCATTGATGTAGTACAACAGAATTTTCGCCTTACCTGAACATTATCATCTTATTTTTTCTTTTCAAAAATCTGGGCTTCGCCTTATATGAACCGATTTGACCTCACCCCTGCGCCCCTCTCCTGAAGGAGAGGGGAAATTTTTTATGCGGAGGAGAGACCTCGCGATTCAAGGGAAGAATCCCCGAGTGCAATTTGGGTGACTCCCCATCTTGGGGGAGAACCTATCGTAAGTCTCGCTGGAGATTCGTCAGAGGGGGATCGCGTTACATCAACCAAAAACAGCCGACTATTTAGTATCGGCTGTTTTCAATTTCAAGTTCTTTGAAAACCCTTGAATTTCATGGCTAAACTTATCTCTCCAAAAACCTCTTCGCCGTCTCTGCCAGCATCGCGGTGCCGATCGGCAGGGCGCGTTCGTCGAGGTCGAACTTGGGATGGTGCAACAGGTAGTCTTCATGCCCCTTCTTCTGTGTTCCTAACGTGTACATCGCCCCGGGCGCGTGTTTCATGAACTCGCCGAAATCCTCCGCGCCGAGGGTCTTTTCAATTTCACCAACATTTCCTTCACCGAGTAAATCTTTTCCAGTTTTCTCGATCATTTCGGAAACCAATTTGTCGTTGATCATCGGCGGACCGCCTAAGTCGTAACGAATCTCATAGTCGCCGCCTAACGCTTTAACAATATCGAAGGCGCGCTCGATCTCCGCGTGGATTTGCTGATGTACTGCTTCGTTTGTGTAGCGCAATGTGCCGGTGATCTTCACGGTTTCAGGGATCACATTTTCAGTGAAGCCACCGCTGATCGAACCGATGCTCACCACGGCAGGCTCGAATGGATTGATTCTGCGTGAGATGATGGCGTTCAGCGCAATAATGACGTGTGCCATCAAATAAAAGGGGTCAACGGTTTTATCGGGGTGCGCGCCGTGCCCGCCCTTGCCCTTGATGACCGCGTGCCACGAATCGACTCCGCCCGAACTTGGTCCGGCATTGATGCCAATCGTGCCGACGGGCTTGGTCGGGTCCACGTGTTGCGCGATGATGTAGTCCACGCCTTCCATCGCGCCCTCATCAGACATGCGTTGCGCGCCGCTTTTGCCTTCACTGTCCACTGTCTCTTCGCAGGGCTGGAAAAGAAAACGAACGCGCCCCGGCAATTTTTCTTTGGATAACAACAACGCCGCGCCGAGCGCCATCGCCGTGTGTGAGTCATGTCCGCAGGCGTGCATCGCGCCTTTATTTTGTGAGATGTATTCCGTTTCGTTCATCTCAAGGATGGGCAACGCGTCCATGTCTGCGCGGATGGCGACCATCTTGCCGCCCTCGCCCATCTCGGCGACAACGCCGGTCTTCCCGACATTGCGTTTGACTCTGTACCCCATCTTCTCCAACTCGTCCGCGACGATCTTCGACGTGCGATGGAGTTCAAATCCGATCTCGGGGTGCATGTGAAAATCGCGCCGCCATTCGATCAGTTCTTCGGATATTGCGTGTGATTGTTTGAGCATGATAATCTCCTAGATTCGGTGGTCGAGTAGTTCCGAGCCGATCTTTGGCGAGGAACATATCGAGACCACCAAGTCTTCATAAAATATTTTGTTTACAGGTTACCTGCTGGTTTCGACTGCTTGCGCTCAACCAGCGAGTATTTCTGTTACTTCTTCACCTTCACCGTCTCCCTCGCCGCGGACTCCAAGATTCGATCCAACTCCGCTTCTTGATGCGGCTCCAGCGGCGGGACAACATGCTCGCGCAGGATACGCTCGGCTTCGTCGGTGGCATAATCTGCCATTTGCTTGCGTCCCATTTTTTCCTCCCAAGTATCCCACGAATTGCGTTCGGCGAGTTTCGTGAGCGCCATTTCGCCCGCGCGCAAATGTTTGAGTGTGTGTTTCTGGGCTAGATAATTACGATTTGTATCCATCACGTTGCCAATGATCTCAATCGCGAGGTGATCCACATCCGCGGACAGGCCCGCGCGTAAGCGCAGGACGCTCTTTGCCAATTCATTATCCAACACCATTTGGGCGAACGAACCCATCACACCTGCTTCCATTTCGCCGATGCCCGAGAGTTCGTCCGCGCCAGCAAGGGCGGGGAGAGAGGCGTTGAGTCCGCGCTCGAAGGCGTTCTGCGCGTCGAGGGTGTGCGCGTTCGTGGAGAATCCGTACACGTTGACCGAGAATCCGTAATAATGTCCGAGTTGAACCGTGGCGGCGGAGGAGATGCCGAGTTCGACGCCTCCCCAGATCAAACCCGTGCGCGGCTCGAGCATCCCGAGTCGTCCGCAGTAAATGACGCCGCATCCAGGATTAATTAATTGCGCCAGCACGAGCGGCGCGAGAGTCTCCGCGCTTTGTTGCACAAGACTGCCTGTAATGGTCATCGGCGAGGTCGCGCCGCCAGTGGGCGCGGGCAAATTGGAATTGATGACGCCCGCGTTTGCCATGTCCATGATTGCCTGCGCCGCGACATCGTGCATGGTGAGCGGGCTGACGGGGGAGAGGGAGAGCGTGAGTTCGTGCGCGGGCGTGCCGACCACCGCCGCCATCTCGACCGCGTATTTGACCTCATGCCCAAACTGGATGCCAGGTCCCTGAACTGGCTTCGTTGTATTCGAAAGTGTGTGACGATACATGTGCAATGCCATCATTTCGTTCGGCACATCGGGCGGCGTGAAGAACGGCGTGACGGTATGGCAATTCGGAAGCGCGTCGAGCACGCGCGTGGCGTTGACACAATCCTCCGCTGTGGCAGTGTGATGTGTGCCAGTTCTTGCATCAAACACATCGCGCGCGCCGCCGAGATTGTGGAAGTACACATTCCCACTGCCGAGTTCATCGACCTGCCCATTGCGCCCGCGAATCACAGGGCGTTTGTTAGCCTTCGCCGCGCTTTCCATCACCAACTCAGGAGGAAAACAAACGCGGTTGCCCTTGATCGTGCATCCCGCGTCGGTGAGGATGTCGAGGCTGGGCTTGTGCGTCCAGATGATGCCGATCTCTTCCATGATGCGCATTGTGGCTTCGTGCATGGATTTCACGTCTTCGTCGGATAAGAACTTCAAGGGTTCCATGAGTGCTCCTAGGGGGAAGTATACAGGTAGACACGGAAACAGGTAAATACGTGCTCTGTCTACTTGTTTACCTGTGTACTTGTATACCTATCTACCTGCCTCTCCAAAAACTCCACGCGCTTCAACTCGGCATCCAGCACATTCTCGATCTTCAAAAATTCGTGCCCTTCATCTTCGTACGACAATAACTCAACATCCTTGCCGAGTTCGACAAGTTTATCACGCGCCTCCGCCGAATCGGACGCGGGGCAGCGCGGGTCGAGTCCGCCGCAGATCAATTGCACGGGCGCGTTGATTCGATCCAGGAAGAAATAAGGCGAAGCGTTATACCATCTCTCATAATTCTCTTTTGGGTTACCCATGTTCTCGATGTCCCAATGCCGCACATCGTCGCGTGAATTCTCGTGGGTCTTGAACCAGTTCATAAACGGCACAACCGCCGAGCCTGCTCGCCATAATTCGGGATATTGCGTCAAACAGGTCATTGTCAAATACCCACCATGACTCCTGCCTGTCACTGCGATTCGTTTGGGGTCAGCAATACCTTTTCGAATCAAATATCCCGCGCCCGCCGCGATATCGCGCGTATCCACGCCGCCCAGATCGAAGCGCGCCGCATATTGCCACTCGCGCCCGTAACCCGTCGAGCCGCGATAATTTGGCGCGAGCACTGCATACCCGCGGCTGGCGAAATACGCCATCATAGGATTCCATTCTGCCGAATAATGCCAGTTCGGTCCGCCGTGAATCATCACAATCGCAGGCGCGGGCGTTTCTTCACCTGCACTTGCGCCAGGTGCAAGTGTTGGACGAAATAACAACGCGGGGATTTGTGTACCGTCCATGCCTTCATAAAAAATTTCTTCGGGCATGACAAATTCTTTGTTCGATAATTGATCGGGCATCGAATGTGTCAATTGGATGGACTCGCCTGATTCAACGTCACTTATCCATAAATCGGATGGCTGACTCGGACTGCTGAACGTCGTTACCATCCGCTTCAGATCGGATGTGAACCCTTCGACCTTGCTCAGGGCAAGCCTGATCCCGTCATGGATGCCTTCTCCGATTTGATATTTTTTTCCATTACCTCCTGTATTAGTGATTTCTATCCAGTTGATCGCGCCCTTGCTCTGCGCGTAGGCAATTCGAGGTAAAGAATCTGTTTTTGTTTTATTTGATAAAAAGATTGGCGATTGGGAATCGCCTTCGCTTTTTGTTATCCATGAAATTTTTTGCGTTGCTAAATCATATACCCCGATGTCAAACCATCCACGTAAATCTGAATGAAATGCGAGTCTTGTTCCATCAAACGACCACTTGGGATCATGCGCGTTGATACCTGGCTCAATAACTTCCTTCGTCTCAATGTCGATAATAAATATGCCGTAATCCTGTCCATGCATTTCGCAACAGACAGCAAGATATTTTCCATCTGGCGACCATTCCACTTGCCAGGCGGGATGACCCGTATCAAGTATTAGTTGCGCGCTGTCTCCATTTGCGGACA
>Ga0247727_10008980_pt1 | contig 18323 bp, 17 predicted proteins | sample WisWelCaveWW1625_FD_202498 | JGI IMG/M metagenome (GOLD analysis project Ga0247727, IMG submission 202498) | Biofilm microbial communities from Wishing Well Cave, Virginia, United States - WW16-25 | ecosystem: Environmental > Aquatic > Deep subsurface > Groundwater > Cave microbial mat | place... | reverse complement strand
ATTGGGCCAAATAATGTCATTGGCGGCGGCCGTCGCGGTGGGCGCGAGCGGCGTTTATGGGTATCTCGCCTTGACCGATTTTCCTCGTCCCGGCCTTTGCCCATCAGAAGTTCATGAGGGCGCGGCGGAGATAGTTACGACGCCCACCAAAGCCACCACCGGAGGAACAGCGCCAAGAAGTTCCGCGCCGGCATCTCCGATTGAGTCTACTTTGCCGGGCACGTCTGGCGCCATTGGCGGTTCGGCCGACGGCACCACGCCTTAAATTTCTTTTATTGACATTTTAATATTAATATGATAGAATGTGCTTAGTTTCGCTGGAATGTCCGGCGAAAGTTTTCCAACAGTCGACCATGGAACGGATGGGCTTGAAAAAAGTCCGACGGAATCCAGGCGACAAAAAAGGAAAGAGGTGTGTCATGAGCGTTCGTTGCTTTCTGAATCCGTCCGAGGTTGAGAGGCTCCACGGTTTGAAGTCTCTCGGACACAACATGTTCACGCTCCCCGGGGGAGTCCGGCTTTATTTGGCGGAGGAGCGGTACTACTTCGAATTGTCTGATCTGGACGAGATTCCCCCTTCCATGGAGGGCTTGGTGGAGGAGATCAGCGTTCTGCACCACTGGAAGGGCGCGCGACGCGAAGCGGGAATCTATCGTGAGGGCGAGGTGGAGGCGGAAGTCTCCTATCAGTGCACTAGCACTGAGGCTACCAACATCGCGCGTTTGCAAGTGAAAAAGATCGAGGACGCCAAAAGCCTGGTTCGCAAGATCATGACCGGCGTCATCCGTCCGGTGGAGAGCTACGAAGGATCCCAGAACGGGAAGTCCCGCCAGGAGCTCGAAGGGGAGCTTGAGGCCGCTCGGTTCGGGGAATCCAAACTCAGGGAGCATGTGTTCGCGTTTGTGGATAAGATGCGCGCACCGAAGCAGTGGCTGTGGTGCCGTAAAAGCACCGTGGCCGCCGAACTTCTGAAGATCGTCGCGAAGAAGTGAGCGGGAAATCTAAAACCGCAACAAGGCCGCCAGGCCTCAAAACCTGGCGGCTTTTCTTTTTGCTATAATTTCAAGATGAACGAATATTCTACCGAGGCGATTGTTTTGGATAAAGAAATTTCCGGCGAACGCGACTCGCGAGTTTGGTTTTACACGAAAGAACTTGGCAAGGTGGTGGCGCGCGTGGTGAGTGCCCGAAAAATTACTTCCAAGCTCGCCGCGCATTTTGAGCCGCTAAACATTGTGAATCTTCGCCTGGTGGATAAAAATTTTCTTTTGGCGGTGGATGGACTGATTATTAGTAAATTGGAAAATGGGACAAACGACAAGGTTCAGATATTAAGAGCATTGCAACTCATTAAAGAAACCAGTCCGGAACGCCAGCCCGACCAGGAACTTTGGGATTTAATTCGTCACAATACAGCCAAAGCCGGCCCCGAAGAGATTCTGCGCGTGCAGGGTTTTGATCCACGTCTCGCGCTCTGCCGCGATTGCGGCCGCCCCACTCCCGAGAACTTTCTTTATTATAGTTGCGACTATCTTTGTCACACCTGCTTAATTTTCAGCCAAATGGACGAAAAGCGTCTTGTATTATATAATTAGTTCTAAATGAATAAGAAACTAATTCTTGCCATTGTGCTTGGCGGTTTAGTGGTTTTGGGCGTTTCCGCCTATTTGATTTTCCGCTGGCAATCCAACCGCGGTTTAGGAATTGAAATTACTTTGCCGGAAAAAGTTCTGGTGGGCGTGCCGTTTGAAGCAAAAATTAAAGTTTCTAATAGTTCTCTAACCGTTTTTAATGACGCTCGTTTAGAGCTTAAACTTCCGGTGGATGTGGTTTTTGTCGGCAGTAAGATAGATAAAAATTTAGAATCCCGCAATTTGGGAAATTTGGGGCGGGGGAGTTTAACCGAACAAACTTATAACTTGATGGCGATCCGCGGCGAGAATACGCTCAAAGATCTTGAGGCTTCGGTGGCTTACCAGCTTGGCTCTCGGTTCGTAAAAAAAGAAACCGCGCGTTTAGTGGTAGACCGCACCGGTTTTGAAATTACTCTAGAAATGCCGCAGAAAATTTTTAGCGGAGGAGATTTTGACGTGTTAGTAAAATATCGCAATCTTTCCGACATTGATTTTAAGGATTTAGAGCTTGTCGTGGATTATCCATCCGCCTTTACTTACCGAACCGCCTCACTTATCCCGGATTTAGGCAATAACCGCTGGCTTTTAGGCGATCTCCGGCGCGGTTCCGAGGGCTCCATTACCATTTCCGGCAACGTGGTTGGCCCGGATGAATCTTTCTATGATTTTAATTCTAAATTGCAGGCGAGTTTTCTGGGCGCCTCTTACGTAATCAGCGAAAAGAAGGGCTCGTTCTCTATTTCTTCTTCGCCGCTTTCCTTGAATATCACGCTGAATAATTCCGCGAGTTATATCGCTAAAGCCGGCGACACCCTAGAATATCGCCTTACCTACAAAAACAATACCGATACAGCTTTTCGGGATGTGGTGATGAACGCGCAACTGGTGGGGGCTATGTTTGACCTAACCACGCTTACTTCGCGCGGCTTTTTGCGCGCCAGCGACAATACTATTATCTGGAACGCCGCCAGCGTGCCGGAACTTGCTTTAATTCAGCCAAATTCTTCCGGCGCGGTGGATTTTCGTGTTCGCGCTAAAACTAATTATCCAATTACTCGTTTAAGCGACAAGAATTTTCTTTTGAAAGTAAACGGCCGGATTGAATCGCCGACTGTGCCGATTTTTATCAGTGCCAGCAAGACCGTCGGCATGACTCGTTTGGAAAATAAGGTGGCGGGTGCTATTGAAATTGACGCCAAAGGATATCGCCGCGACACCAGCGTTTCTAAAACCAACACTGGTCCATTTCCTCCAAAAGTTGGCCAGCCCAGCCAATATTTAGTGCATTGGCAAATTAAAACTTTAGGCGTGGACGCGGAGAATGTGGAGGTTCGGGCTTTCTTAGGCGGTGGCGTGCGTTATTTAGAAACTCTTAAATCCGACAGCCAAACTCAACTCGAATATAACAGCAATACCCAAGAGCTGGTCTGGCGGATTCCGAAGATAATTTCCGGCCGCGGAGTGGTGGATAAGCCGTTTGAAGTGGTTTTTCAGATTGAAGCCACTCCTTCGCAAACTCAAGTAGGCAACTTCCAACTTTTAGTGCAAAAAACTTCGCTAAAGGCCAAGGATAGTTTTACCAGTTTAGACATGGCGGCGTCTGATGAAATCCTCAACACTCAACTTTCCGATGATTCTTCCGTTGCTCCGTCGCAAGGGCTTGTGATACAATAACGGAAACAAACGATGACTGATAACGGATAACTAATGACATAAAATTTGTCATCGTCATAGTCATTTGTCATTGTAAAAATATGGACTTGTTAGAAAAAGTAGTTAATTTATCCAAGCGTAGAGGATTCATCTTTCCGGGATCAGAGATCTATGGCGGCCTAGCCAATTCTTGGGATTACGGCCCGCTGGGCGCGGAACTCAAAAAGAATATTAAAGACGAATGGTGGAACCGTTTTGTGCGCCGCCGTTCGGATGTAATTGGTTTGGACGCCGCTTTGATTATGAATCCCAAAGTTTGGGAGGCGAGCGGCCATTTGAAAAATTTTTCCGATCCGTTGGTGGAATGCAAAAAATGCCACAGCCGTTATCGCGCGGATCAGATGCCGGAAAAGTGCGAATCTTGCGGCGGTAAAACTTTTACCCCGCCGAAGCAATTCAACTTAATGCTCAAAACTTTTCTTGGTCCCGCCTCCGCTGAAGCTACGGCGGGCAAGCCTGCCTCAGGCGAGGTTTATTTCCGTCCGGAAACCGCGCAGGCTATGTTTGTGGATTTTAAAACTATTGCCGATACCTCCCGCAAGCGTGTTCCTTTTGGCATCGCGCAAGTCGGCAAGGCCTTTCGCAACGAAATCACGCCCGGCAACTTCATTTTTCGCACGCGCGAATTTGAGCAGATGGAAATTGAATATTTTGTAAAAGAATCCGAATGGGAAAAGCATTTTGAGTTATGGTTAGACGAAATGAAGTCTTGGCTGGAACATTTAGGTATTTCCAAAAAGAATTTACACTTCGCGGAAATTCCGGAAGGGGAGCGGGCGCATTACTCCAAGCGCACAGTAGATGTGGAATACGAGTATCCTTTCGGCCGCAAAGAATTATACGGCCTCGCCTATCGGGGTGATTTTGACCTCAAGAGTCACATGGATGCCAGTGGTCAGGATTTACGCTATACCGACCCGGAAACGCAGGAAAAGTATCTGCCGCACGTGATTGAACCGACTTGGGGCGTGGATCGCTCGGTGCTGGTGGCTATGTTGGAAGCGTATATGGAGGAGAAAATAACGTCCAAAGACGTTATTCCGAGCGAAGCGAAGGAATCTCAAGATGATACGCGAATCGTGATGAAATTCCCGAAGTGGCTGGCGCCGGTCAAAGTGGCCGTTCTGCCGCTTTCCAAAAAAGAAAACTTAAGCGTCCAAGCCCGCGAAATTTATGAAGAACTGGCGAAAGATTTTGTCTGTGAATACGATGAAACGCAAAGTATCGGCAAACGCTATCGTCGCCAGGACGAAATCGGCACGCCGTATTGCGTAACTGTGGATTTTGACACGCTCGGTGAATCCGGCGCTAAACTAAAGGACACCGTGACCGTCCGCGACCGCGACTCCATGAAGCAAGAGAGAATTAAAGTAAAAGAGCTAAAAGATTATTTATTGGAAAAATTAAATTCTTAAACCTATGTATAAAAAATTAGAACTCAAAAACGGCTTGCGCGTAATCTTGGTGCCTCAACCGGGCAATTTAGCTGCCACGGTTTTAGTGCTGGTCTCCACCGGCTCCAAATACGAAAAAAAGGAATTAAACGGTATCTCACACTTCTTGGAACACCTTTGTTTTAAGGGAACCACCAAGCGTCCGAAGGCGTCTATGATTAGCGAGGAACTGGACGCGCTCGGCGCCGAATATAATGCTTTTACCGGCGAGGAATATACTGGTTATTACGCCAAAGCCGAAGTTCGCCACACGGACAAAATTTTAGAATTAGTTTCGGATCTTTATGTGAATCCGGTTTTTGACGGCGCGGAAATGGAAAAAGAAAAAGGCGTGATTATTGAAGAATTGAATATGTATGAAGACACTCCCATGCGGAAGGTGCAGGAGACCTTTACCGAACTGCTTTACGGCGATCAGCCAGCCGGTTGGCCTATTGGCGGCCACGCGGAAAATATTCGCCGCATGACCCGCGAAGATATTATTAATTATCGCAAATTGCATTACGTGGCGAATTCCACGGTGGTGGTAGTGGCGGGCGGTTTTGATGAAAAGGATATCGTGAAAAAAATTGAAGCGCACTTCACGAACGTGCTGGTAGGGGAGAAGGGGCAGAAAGTTGCCACGAAAGACGAACAAGCTAAGCCTAAAGTTCAACTGCAATTCAAAGAAACCGACCAAACGCACATTGTGCTGGGCGTCCGCGCTTACAAGCTCTCGGATGAGCGAAAATACGCTTTAGAGGTGCTAGCGACAGTTTTAGGCGGTGGTATGAGTTCTCGGCTCTTCCAGAAGGTTCGCGATGAGCTTGGTGCCGCTTATTATGTAAAAGCGGATGCTTCGGCGCATACCGATCACGGCTATTTTGAAATTTCTGCCGGCTTAGATCATAAAAAATTAAAAATTGTCATTGAGGCGCTTTTAGGTGAAATGAAACGGCTTGCCACCGAAGAAGTTAAGGATGGGGAGTGGAAGAAGGTACAGAATCTTTTGGCAGGCCGCACGGTGCTTGGCCTAGAAACTTCCGACGCTTTAGCCGGCTATTATGGTGGCCAAGAGGTTTTAGAAAGGAAGGCCGCTACTCCAGAGGAAGAACTTAAGAAAATTATGGCGGTTACGCCCAAAGAAGTGTTGGCGGTAGCGAAAGATATCTTCAAACAAGAAAAACTCAACCTCGCCATGATCGGGCCTTACAAGGATGCCTCGGAATTTGAGAAAATCCTGAAGTTTTAGAAAGTAAACAGCCCCACAACCGGGCTGTTTTTTTTGTAAAACGCGAAAAACAATGAGTAGTCCGCCGGCCTCGAAAACTTCGGGGCTTTTTTGTTAAACGATGCGAACAGTCGCGGATGATATACATCGCGAATAAGAGAGTGAAGAATAATTTTTTATAATATTATTTTTTTAATCCCATAATTCCTGATTCATAATTCATGCTTCGCCTGTCATCGGGGGAGAATATCGTTTTTTTTCTTGACCTGCCTGCCGGTCGGCAGGTTTACTAGCCGCCAACTCATCACCATGAACCGAGTATAATATCTCAAATGCTCGCTTTAATATACTAATATATAGGTTATAATTAATTGTATGGACATTACCCTCTCGGAGCCGGAAAAAGCCTGGTTAGCCGGCTTTGTTGATGGTGAAGGATATATCGGTATTACCTATCAGATCAAAAAAGAAACAAATTCATCCTCCGCTTCTGATATTTATCATCCGCTTTTAATTATCGTAAACACTAATAAAGAGGCCTTGGAATATATCCGCCGCATTATGTGCGCTGGGACGATTTATGACGGCAAATTACCAAAGAAGAATGAAAAACCCTCGTATCAGTATAAGGTAAGTAAAAGAGATGATATCTTGGTTATTTTACGACTAATTCTCCCCTATCTTAAAATTAAAAAACGGCAAGGGAATCTTTTGATAAAATTTATTGAAAGAAGAAAAAATATTAAGCCAATTACCGGGCGCGGTCATCGTGGCGCTAGTTCTTATTCTGAAATAGATAGAAAAATTTATGAAGAGCTTTTATTATTAAATAAACGAGGTGTTTAAAACATGCTTCCAAAATTAGAAGAATTCTTACTCTCTCTTCAGGTGAATAATTTTTCGCCAGAAACTATTTATAACTACGAGTGCGATCTCAAGGTTTTTAGTAATTTTCTCAAAGATGAAGTCAAGATAGAGTTTTTAAGGGTTTCTAAGCAAAGCATAGAACATTATAAGGGTTATTTAGCTTCGCGAGACAGAAAAACCCCCGAAGGAAAACCTGCTAATATTTACCTTTCCAGCTATTCTCGAAATCGTTACCTCTCCTCCCTCCGTTCTTATTTGAAGTATTTAATAGAAATGGATCAGCCGGTACCCATTGCTCCGGATAGTATTAAACTTATCAAGACAGAGAAAAAATTAAAAAAGGTGGCCGAGTTGAAAGATTTGATTCGTTTAATTGAATATCCGTCCGAAATTGAGAAAAAGAATCAGCTGGTGGCGAAACGAAACCGCGCCATGTTGGAAGTTTTATTTTCCACGGGCCTGCGTATTTCTGAATTAGTTGGGCTGAATAAAAACCAGATTGATAACGAAGGAAAAATTTTTGTGATGGGCAAGGGTAAAAAAGAGCGCTTTGTCTATCTGACGCCCCGCGCCATTAAGCACGTGAAGATCTATCTGGCCGCCCGCGGAGATGATCTCCCCCACCTTTTTATTAATTATCGGGGGAGCCGCGTGCCGACTAAAAACCGTTCCGTTTCCACGAATTATTTGCAGGAAAAAATAAAAAAATACCGAGAACTTCTCGGTATCAACGTGCCAACCAGCGCGCACTCGTTGCGCCATGGGTTCGCCACGTATTTGGCGGAATCCGGCGCGAATCCGGCCGCCATTCAAATTCTTTTAGGTCACGAATCCTTAGACACCACTACGCGCTATGTCCACGCCTCGCAGAAATTTGCTAAAGAATCTCACCAGAAATTCCATCCGCTGAAGGACTGACGTGAATCATGAATCAAGAATTATGGGAGATAATCCAGTGGGTTCACGGTGATGCCCAGAGGTACCTGACCGCAATTACAAGAAGGCAAGGTTTCTAAGCGTACGCTCGGGCTCCAATAAGCGGTGAAATGAAGATGTACGCCAAAGGCATAGCCGGTTTTGCCCATATAGCCAATAACGTCGCCTTTTTTTACAATATCGCCAACAGCAATGCGTCGTCCACTTAATTGTCCATAGGCGGAAAAATGGGCGTAGAGCGTGGTTAAATTGTTTTCATGTTGGATTAAAACATGCTTTCCGTACTGATAGCGTCCGTTGTCGCTAACCGCGATTACGCGCCCACTTTCGGACGCCAAAATTTCCGTGCCGGTTGGGGCGGCAAAATCCACGCCATTGTGGAATTTAGTCCGGTAAGCGCGCGCGGCAAAGGCGGTTTCGCCATATTCTTGAGAAACTCTGGGGTTTGCCACCGGCCAAGTTAATACGCCCGGCCGTTTGATTGGCAAAACCGTCGGATCAAAATTCTTTCGTAATTCCGCTTCAATTTTACCGATTTCTTGGCTGATGCCAGCTTGTTTTTCTTCCAGCTCGGCTAATTGCGCCTGATAAATCTTTTCTTGATTTTTAGTTCGCGCTAAAAGATTCGCCTGTTCGGATTTTTGATCCGAAAGAATCTTTTTGCGGACAGTCAAATTACGATTTTCTTGCTCCACCCGTTGTTTTTTACCGGTTCGTTCTTCGTATTGTGCGGTCAAGCGATCATTAAGAATTTTTAGTTCGGAAACAGAATCTAAAAGATTCTGATTAAGCTGATTAATAGTTTGAATTTCTAAAAACGCCCTGGATAAGCTCGCCAAGCGTAGAAAAGAAATTAAAGGTGTTTCCTGGTTGCGTTCCTGTAGAGTTCGAACCAGTTTTACCACCGCGGATTGCTTGAGGGCGATATTTTTTTCGGTTCCTTGAATATTTGTTCCAAGTTGATCCAATTCCAAGCCTAGTTTTTGGAGATTAATTTCCGTTGATTTAATGGTTAAATCCACCTGTTTCACCGTGGTGTCTATTTTTTTAATTTCCGTATTCAGGTTTTTCTGTTGGCCCTGAAGAGTCTCAATTTGTTTCTGGTTCTGCTTGATCTCTTCGTTAACTTTCTGAAGCTCTTGGAGTTTTTGGGTAATGATGTCGCTTAAATTGGAAGTCTGCGCGAAAGATTTTGGTAATTGGTAAATGGTAAATAGTAATTGCAGCAGGAAGAATAAAAATAATTTTCTAACCATAATTACAAATTGCTAATTACAACTTACTAATTGCTATATCAATGCGGCGCAGTGATTCCTCTTTGCCTAAAACGTCCAAAATCTCAAAGGGTCCGGGGGAGGCCTTTAGGCCGGAGAGCGCCGCGCGGAGAGGCCACAAAACATCGCCCCTCCCCTCTTTTTCCGCGAACGGCATCAGACTTTTCTCTAAATCGGGTTTTTCAAATTCTTTTTTGGTGATATTCACCAGTAATTCTTTGGTTAAAATAAGTTTTTGCTTAGTAATTTCCGCTGTAGAGTTTTTCCAGGCCAAGAGAGCGGCATCATAATTTGGCAATTCAAAGTAAAAAGCGCTTTCTGCTTGAAAGTCCGTTAGCCGATTCATTCTTTCTTTTGCCATAGATAAAACCTTACTCAATTGTTTTTTCGTTAAACCCTTCGGAATTGGCTGGATCTCGTTAATTTTTTTTAGCAAATCATCTTCTTCCATAGCGCGGAGATAGTGGGCGTTCAGCCAATTCAGTTTTTCTTTATTAAAAACCGCTCCGCCTTTTTGAATACGCTTTAAATCAAAAACTTTCAAAATTTCTTCCGTAGTGAGAATTTCTTTATTGTCTTTCGGATGCCAGCCCAGAAGCGCCATAAAATTAAACAAGGCCTCTGGCAGGTATCCTTCCTTTCGGTATTCCACGATAGAGGTGGCGGAAAAGCGCTTAGACATTTTACTGCGATCTGAATCTAAAATAAGCGGCAAATGGGCGTAATGCGGGCGCGGAAAGCCGAGCGCTTCTTGCAGGACGATTTGCTTGGGTGTGTTGGGAATATGGTCTTCGCCGCGGATTACGTGCGAAATTTGCATTTCAAAGTCATCCACCACCACCGCGAAGTTATAAAGCGGCACGCGCGGGTCTTTGGCGATGGCAAAGTCCCCCATTAAAGAAAGATCAAACGAAATTTCACCGCGAATCATGTCCGTAAATTTCGCTGTGTTATTTGGCGAGTGAAAACGGATCACGTGGCTCTCCCCCGCCGCCAGTTTCTTCTCGGTGTCTTTTAGGGTTCGGCATCGGCCGCTATATTTTGGCGCCATGCCTTGCGCCAGCATGGCTTGCCGTTCGGCTTCTAAATCTTCTTTTGAGCAAAAACAATAATAAGCCCTTTTTTCAGCGAGAAGCTGGGTAATGTATTTTTCGTAAAGGTCTAAGCGATCGGTCTGGCGGATTGGCCCTTCTGACCACTCAAGTCCCAGCCATTTTAGATTTTCTATAATATCTTGGGTGAATTTTTCGTCCGAGCGTTCTAAATCCGTGTCTTCAATGCGTAAAATAAAAGAACCGCCTTGTTGTTTGGCGTAAAGCCAGTTAAAAAGCGCCGTGCGGGCCGTGCCAATATGCAAAAAACCCGTTGGCGAGGGGGCAATTCTGACGCGAACTGATTTATTGGGAGTCATGGCTTATGCAGCAAATTGAAGCAAATCTTGGGCAATTTGTGAAGCCGCTTCTGGCTTGGAAAATTGTTTAGCGGCGGCCGCCATTTTGCCATATCTATCCTTATCGGCCAGCAGTTTTTCTATTTGGTCAAAAATCACGCTTGGTATTAAATTTTGTTCTAAAATTACCGTGCCACCGCCAGCCTTGGCGTATTCCGCGGCGTTATAGAACTGATGATTTTGCGCGGCAAGCGGATACGGAATCAGAAGCGAAGGTTTGCCGCTGGCGGCAATTTCAAAAATACTTCCCGAACCGGCGCGGGAAACTATCACGTCTGCCGCGCCCACGGCCTCCGCTAAATCTTCTTCTAAAAATGGCACCACGTGATATTTCTTTTTTAGTTCTGGACTCCAACGGACGCTAATAGAATTATATTCCGCCGAATACTGGTTAAAATTCGCGCGTCCAGTTTGATGTAAAACTTGGATACCCTTTTCGGTTAAGCCCGCCATCCCGTAGTCGGCGACAAAGTCATTGATTTTTTCCGCTCCCTGCGAGCCGCCCAAGAAAAAAACTAGCGGTTCATTCGGGTTTAAGCCAAATTTAGTTTTAGCCGCCGCCACGTCATAATTTTTGAAAAATTCAGAACGAACCGGATTGCCAACCAAGTCCATTTTTTTTGCTTTAATTCTGTCTTGCGTGGAATAAAAAGATATGTAGAGTTTTTTAGAAAACTTGCTGGAAATTCTGGTAGTTAAGCTGGGGATGGAATCCGATTCATGCGTCAGAACCGGAATGCGATACCAGCGGCAGAAAAAGACAATCGGCAGAGTTCCGGGGCCGCCTTTCGTAAAAGCCACGTCCGGCATATACCAAAAAATTTTCCACCAGCTTTGGATAAGCGACCAACCGAACTTAAAAATATCTAAAAAATTCCAAACAGAAAAATAGCGGCGCATTTTACTCGCGGATATTTTTACCACGCGCATACCCGCGTTTTCTATCGCCTGCTGATAATCCCCTGCTGAACCAAAATACAAAACTTGGAGGTTAATCCCCTGCTGGATGGCTTGTTCTTGCAGTTTTTCCGTTACCGCGATGAGCGGATAAATATGCCCGCCCGTTCCACCGCCCGCCATCAAAATCCTAACCGGATTGTTCATTTTTTAAGTATAACAAATGAAAAGACCGATGCGGGTGCATCGGCTAATGAGTATAAAGGGGTTGAGGATTTCCACATAATCGGTGGTGTTTGGTATCCTGTTGCATTTCTAACAATCTCCCGTAGTGGAAGGCTTGTGTCCACTGGTCAAACTCCGTTGAGGCAGGATACCAGTCTATTTCTTCACCTTCTGGGGCCTCACAGGATTTTATACAATAAAGTAATGTATTAGCGGAAACGTAAACGTTGTGCGGTTCACTTCCTATGATAATAAAATTTCCCGGTAAAATGATTTGAATTAAATTCAAGCCTTTTTTGTCTTGATTAGCATAAGCGATCCAGCTCTTTTGAGGAGCTAAGACTTCCTTAATCTTCTTATGAGTGTGAGATTTTTGCCAGCTACCTATGGTTGTTTTTGTCATCAAGCAACCGCTACCATCCAGAGAAATCATGCGTGTTCTTGTTTCTCCATTCTCCATAATATTTCCACTAATATTAACTTCCCTTAAGATTTCAAAGAGGCTAAGCGGCCGGTTCATGTTTTCTCCTATCTAAACCTTCAATAGATTATCAAAAAAATCTTAAAGAGTCAAATCAGCGATGTTTAGAAACATTCACAATTACGCCAGTAATAGTCATAAAGACCGCCAGTGAAGTGCCGCCGTAGCTGATGAAAGGTAAAGGCATACCGGTTAGTGGAATTAGGCCGGAGATGGCGGCGATGTTCACAAAAGATTGCAAGGCAAAAAGCGAGGCGAAGCCCACTAATAGTAATTGGCCAAAGCGATCGGAAGTTTTCTGGGCAATCAATAGAATGCGAATAATCAAAACGAAGAATAAACCAATGACTATCATTGAGCCGATAAATCCTAATTCTTCCGCCAAAACCGCGAAAATAGAGTCCCCGATTGGCTCGGGCAGATAGCGAATTTTAGTGGTGGATTGCCCAAGACCCACGCCAAAAACGCTTCCGGAGCCAATGGCGGTTAGCGCCTGACTAATATGATAGCCGCTACCATAAGGATTGCTGTCTGGTTGGAAGAAAGTCAAAACACGGCTGAAACGATAGGGCGTCAGATAAACTACGATTGAGAGCGCCAACGCGCCCAGTAGAACCACTCCCGCTAAGTAAGAAAGTTTGGCGCCGCTCGCGAAATAAACCGCGATCACCGAAAGCATCAAAATTACCACCATGCTGGTAGCCGGTTGGCCAAGGAGTAGGCCCGCCACCACGCCGCTTAAAATTAAAAAAGGCAGTAGTCCTCGTAAAAAACTGCCGCCGCGTTCGCGATTTCCCGCCGCCCACGCCGCCACGTATAAAATAAAAGTCAGTTTTAAAATTTCCGAGGGCTGAAAACTAAAAGAACCCAAGTTTATCCAGCGATCCGCTCCACTGGTTCGTAGTCCGAGAGGAGTAAAAACTAAAACCAAAAGAATAATGTTTAAAATCAAAAGCGGCATCGCCAGCTTTTGTAAATAGCGATAATAAAATTTGGAAGCGATAAAATAACCCAGCAATCCAATTAGAAGACCCTTCAAAATTTGGCTTTTCAAAAAATAATAGCTGTCGTCAAAACGGGTTTTGCCGAGATGAGAAGAGGCGCTGGAAAGCATGACCAAGCCGACAATAATTAGGAGGGCGACGGACAAAATTATTAAGTAGTCGGGTTTGCCGCTGCGACGACCTTGTAGAAATCCAAACATAATTTATAGATGCCTCAAGACTTGGCCCGCCCGCGCGTTTTTCAACTTTCCATTTTCAAAAGCCAGTTGGCCGTTCACAAAGGTGGCGGCGACCCAAGAATCTTTTAGAAGAACCAGATCAGCAAAATTTCCCTCGCGAATCTCTCCCCTTTCGGAAAGATTAAAAATTTTTGCCGGTAAAGAAGTAATTTTTTGAATAGCTTTTTCCAATGGGATAATCTGCCGCTCCCGCGCCAATTCCAAAAATTTCGTAAATGTTCTGTAAGAACGTTCTGGTTTGTGGACATTTTCTTCCGGACTGAAAGAACTGCTGTTTGTGGAAATCAGCGCGTTGGGATGGAATAAGCTTTCCGCAGCCAAGGATTCATCCACGTTTTTATAAATGACCACCGCTTTTAGTCCAGAAATTTCCATTAAAAGTAATAAGGCCTTGGCAAGCGGCAGGCCGCGGTTTTCGGCGAATTCTCCGATAGTTTTCCCAACCAGATATTCATTGCCTGTGGCGGAAGAAACAATAATGTCATCCGGCCCAAATGGCGGCAAATCTTTTAAAATATTTTCCGTGATTGATTTAGTCGCTAAGTTTTCTAACATAATCTGACGTCCGCCGTTTTGGGCCCAGCCCGGCAAAAGGGTGTAAATCGGCACCAAACTTGAATCAAAAGGATAAGAATTAAAATAAACTCCAGCACCTTCCAGCATTTCTACCGCTTTATGAAAATCTTCCACGTTGCCGTGCTTAATGGGACGGAGATGGTTAATAATAGTTTTCACTCCCGACTCTTCCCGTAAGGAGAGAATTTCCTTCACGGAATCTATTAACTCATTTTGTTCATCTTTAAGATGCGCGGTATGCGCGCCGTTTTTAGCCGCGACTGTTCGCAATAAAGAGCGGAGCTCTTCGTAGGGTGTTTTACGCGCATGCGCGTAGCCAAGGCCGGTAGAAATTCCAAAAGCGCCCTCCGTCAAAGAGCGTTGCAGGATATTTTGGAAAACTTGAATTTCCTTCGCGGCTAATTTTCTAATTTCTTCGCCAATCAGCGCGCGACGGATAGTTGAGTGGCCAACCAGAGTTCCAAAATTTACGCCAAGTTTCAATCGATCAATCGTGGAGAGAAATTCCTCCACCGTTCGCCAGTCCACGTTAGCTTTATTCGGATCAGACCATTTTTGAATGGATTCCAGCGAGCCATAAAGAAGCGGCGCGAGCGAAGAGCCGCAGTTCCCGCCCATAATTGTGGTCACGCCCTGTGAAAGAAAATCCCCTTGTTCGGGATAATCGAAAAGGTTCAAATAATGATCGGAGCTGGTATTTACATCAATAAAACCAGGCGTAAGATAATGTCCGATTCCATTAATCACCGTTTCCGCCTGTTTGCGCGGAAAGCTGCCAACCGCGGCAACGCGCCCGCCCTTCAAAAGAACGTCGGCTTTAAACGGCGGTCGGCCAGTTCCGTCAATCACTTTGACGGATTTAATAAGCACCATTCTTTTAGTATAGCAAAGTAGAATTTGGAATTAGGTCCAGAATCTACTCAAGAAGAAAATTACCAAACCAAAGGCTACGGAAACTACTGAAATAATCCAAAAACGCATTGTAACTTGGGTTTCCGGCCAACCAATCGCTTCAAAATGATGGTGAATTGGCGTGGAAATAAAAATTTTCTTGCCGCGCAGTTTTTTACTGATAACTTGGATAATAACCGAGAAAGATTCAATGACTAAAATTGGAGCGAAGAGCGGAAGCAAAAGCGTGGTATTGGTCAGCATTGCCATCACGCCAAGCGTAATACCAAGCGCCATAGAACCGGTGTCTCCCATAAAGAAACGCGCGGGATAAATATTGAACCACAAAAAAGCCAGCAGAGCGCCCACCACTACGCCGCTAAATGCCGCCAATTCATAGCGTCCGAGCGCGAAGGCTACGGCGGTCAGCGCGCCGAAAGCAAAAAGCATTACGCCGCCAGCCAGCCCATCCAAGCCATCGGTTTCATTAGCGGAAAAGGCGCTCGCGACGATTATAAAAGTAAAGATTGGAATATACAGCCAACCAATTTCAATGTTGCCTAAGAATGGAACGGTCAAAATATGCCAATCCAAACGATAATAGAACCAAAGAGCTCCAATTAAAGCAATGAGCGTGTAAAGGGAAATTTTCTGGCTCATGCGCAATCCCCCGCCATGCGGACCAATGCGCAGCACTCCCAAAAAGTCGTCAAATAAACCGAACATAGCTGCCACAAACATAGTAACGAGCGGCAAATAAGTTTGTGCGCGATCTATAAAATTAAGTTCTTCCCAAGCGCCTCCGAAAATTTTTGCCAGCAACCAGAAAATAATCGCCAAACCAAGAACGGTAGCCCAAATGATAATGCCGCCCATAGTCGGAGTCCCCTCCTTTTTTTGATGCAATTGGTTGAAAACCGGTGCGGTTTCACTGGTCCGAATTTGTTTTCGGATGCCAAAACGGAACAGTAATTTACTGACTAGCGGCGTTAGCGCGAAAGCCGTTATAAAAGAAATAACCGCCAAACCTAAAATCCGGATTGCTTCGGGAATATTTGTAACCATTAGTTTATTAGAATAAGCTCTCCGCCCAATTATGTAAAATTTCCGTTTGCTCAAAGCGATTTTCCGCGCCAAAAACTATAAACAAAAAAACTCGGTTATGAATTTTGAAAAGCGTAAGAAGATTGCCTCGCGATTCTTCTAAAAATCCGGTTTTACCGCCCAAAAAGTCTGACTGACCGGCGAAAGCATTGATATTTTTTAACGTTTGACCGGCATGCGAAACTTGAACCTGCGTGGAGAGTTCTAAAATTTCCGGATGCGTTCTATAAATATAATTAATTAGTTTTTTCAAATCTAAAATAGTTGATTGGTTTAAGGTGGAAAGCCCGCTCTCGTTAAAGAAGGCCGTTTCTATCATGCCCAGCTCCGCGGCTTTAGCTTGCATGGCATCCACGAAAGCATTTTTACCGATATATTCCGCTAAGGCCGCCGCCGCGTCATTGCTGGAAACCACCATCATTAATTCCACTAGTTTTCGCGCGCTCACTTTTTCACCGGCCGAAAGGCCGCCGCCGATTCCCTCGGTCGCCACCGCTTCCTGACTAACCGGAATTAAAGTTTCTTTGTTGATTTTTTCATAAGCGATTACGGCGGTCATTAGCTTAGTCAGCGAAGCGATTGGCCAGCGTTGTTCCGCGCGATAACTAAAAAGTGGCTGTTCACTGTCCAATTCTTGAACTAGGCCAGCGGAAATTTTAACTTTAGGAGATTCAATCGGAAAGGGCACTAAAGAATTCTCTTTGTTTTCGTTAATTGGTAAAGATTCCGCGATGGCGTCAACTTGAGTTTTAATGTCCGCGACCAAAGAAACACTGGTTTTTTCTATTTCGGAAGCGTAGGACGGCAATTTCGTCTGCCGGTCTGTTTCCGAATGACCAAAAAAAACAAGCGTAAAGAGAACGCCGGCAAAGATAAAACTATATAAATTAGTAGAAGACATTTTGGTGTAGGGTGTAGGGTTTAGCGTATAGCGTATAGCGTTTAGGGTTTAGGGATTTCTTTATTTTCTGGCTCCACTTCTTTTTTCCAAAGCTGATTCACGATTTCGCGGAATTTAGGAAATTCCGGCAGGTCGTCAATTTTAGAAAGGCCGAGATGCGCCAAAAAGTCCATGCTGGGCTTATAAACGTACGCGTTCGCTCGACGCGCGTCCGGCATGCGCTCCACCAAGCCGCGCAAAAGAAGATTGCGAAGCGTAAAACTGGAATTTACGCCGCGGATATATTCAATTTCACTGCGGGAAATCGGCCCAGCGTAAGCGACAATGGATAAAGTTTCCAGCGCGGCGGGCGTCAAATTTTCCTGCATATCTTCTTTAATAATCGTTTGCATCAAGTCGGCGAACTGCGGTTTGGTGACCAACTGCACCGAATCTTCTTTGCGAATCAAAAAGATTCCGCGTTCCTCCCGAGCGGCGTCCTCCCAAAGATTTTTTAACGCCTCCTCCACTTCTAAATCCTCAACTTTTAAAGTCCGGGCAATTTTTTTAATTTCCACCGGCTCGCCATAAATAAAAAGCAGAGCTTCAATGGCGGCAGAGAGATTATTTTGATCCTGGTTCATTCTGTAAATAAAAATGAATAAAATCTAGTTTTCCGATTCATGATTCATACTTCCTGATTCCTGCTTCTCTTTTTTAAGGATTATATCACTAAACTGGCTCCCCTGTTCAACCTGAATAAGTCGGTCTTTTAGGAGATGCAGGACTGCCAAAAAGAAAATTACTATTTCTCCTTTAGTTTTTTCTTTAGAAAGTTCCTTAAAGCTGTGGCTGGAAGTATTTTGGAAACGATGGAGCAACTCGTGGATTTTTTCTTCCAGCGTAACTACATTTCTTTTTACCTCCGTAGTTTCCGGTAAAATTTGCATCAACAAAGAGACCAAGCGTTTGGTGGTTTGATATAGACTTTCCGCTGAAGCGTTGCCGGCGGGATAAAAAATACTTTCCGAGCTAAGATTCGCGAAAAGTTCTCGGCCAAACACCACGCGCCGTTCATGCCAAATTTCTTTAATAAGTTGGGCTCCGCCTTTGAATTCTTTATAAATCTTTAATCGATATTCTAAATCATGAATATCCTTTTCTTCTTCTTGAGTTAATTCTAAATCCGGCAAGAGGGCTTTGGATTTTATTAAAAGCAGTTTGGAAGCAATTACGATAAAATCAGAAATTACTTCTAAATTACCTTCCGCTTGCAGGGACTTGATATAATCCATAAAATCTCCCGTAACTTGTGCGATACTTACCAGCGTGATATCTAGTTTCTTTTCCTCAATTAAATCCAGTAATTTATCCAGCGGGCCGGTATAAGTTTTTGTTTTAACTTCGTAATTCATGCTTTATTATTCATTTTTAAGCGCCTCGCGCGTGTAAATATTACTCGGATTCCAAAGCATCCAGCCGCCGATT
>Ga0247727_10008979_pt1 | contig 18323 bp, 19 predicted proteins | sample WisWelCaveWW1625_FD_202498 | JGI IMG/M metagenome (GOLD analysis project Ga0247727, IMG submission 202498) | Biofilm microbial communities from Wishing Well Cave, Virginia, United States - WW16-25 | ecosystem: Environmental > Aquatic > Deep subsurface > Groundwater > Cave microbial mat | place... | reverse complement strand
TGGCGGAGAAATGGACGAAAACGTCCTTTCCGCCTTCGCGCTCGATGAAGCCGAAGCCCTTGTCACCGTTGAACCACTTGACTGTACCAGTTATTCTGTCAGACATTGTATTTGCCTCCTTTGGCAATATAAAAATTTTTTAGGCGTCCTGTTCGTTCCATCGGAGGATAAAACAAAACAACCCACGGATTGAAACCGTGAGCTGTGGCTGTTCTTCTAACCAACGTAACTTACCGTTATCCTACTGAGCCAATAGTAACAGACGAATGAGGATGAGTCAATCAATTTGAGGGGCGAGATTCCGTAGTGCTATAATCCTTTTTACCTATGAACTTCCTCATCACTGGAGCCGCGGGATTCCTCGGCTCTTCGCTTGCCAACCAACTTGCCCGCGAGGGACATCAAGTGCGCGGGCTCGACGATCTCTCCACGGGCGATCCACAGGCTCTCGCGCCCGATGTCCTTTTCACGCGCGGCGATGTCAGCGACCGACCCAAGTTGTGGACTCTGCTTCAAGATGTGGATGTGGTCTATCATCTCGCGGCGCGCGTCTCGGTGCCTGAGTCTGTTTTGTATCCGCGCGATTACAACACTGTCAACGTTGGCGGGACGGTTGCGCTCATGGAAGCGATGCGGGACGTGGGAGTCAGACGCGTCGTTCTCGCGTCGTCCGGGGCTGTGTACGGCGATTTAGGCGATCAAACACTGACAGAGTCCATCACGCCGAATCCGCGCTCGCCGTATGCTGTCTCCAAACTCGCCGCGGAATTCTACATCCGCACGATAGGCGGGTTATGGGGAATTGAAACTGTCAGCCTGAGAATCTTCAACGCTTATGGACCGGGTCAACATTTATCTGCATCACATCCACCTGTTGTTCCGCATTATCTTCGGCAGGCACTGCGCGGCGGGACATTGGTCGCTCACGGCGATGGTTCACAAACCCGTGATTATGTTTATGTGGATGATGTGATCAGCGCGCTGGTTGCCGCGGCGACTGCGCCCAACATCAATGGATTGGTCATCAACGTCGGTTCAGGGGTAGAAACCAACATCCGCGATTTAATAAAATGTGTTCTCGATGTAACAGGCGGCAAAGCCGAAGTCATTTACAACGCCCAAACATCGGGCGGTGTCTCACGCATGCGCGCAGATTTGTCGCTTGCCAGCCAAAAATTAAATTATCGTTCTTCGATCTCTTTGGTGGAAGGTCTACGATTGACTTTAACGCGCGATCCGAGATTCAAATAATATCTGTAGCGCAAGATGGCATCTTGCGCTACGCTTAATCAAAATGATTCTTCCAAGAGATTTCTACAACCGCCCCACATTGACCGTTGCACGCAAACTGATCGGCGCTCGTCTGGTGCGAATTCTTGATGGAGTGAAGTTGGTTGGTCTCATCGTCGAAACTGAAGCATACATCAGCGAGAAGGACTTAGCCTGTCACGCCAAAGCAGGACTTACACCGCGCACTGCGCCGATGTATGGCAAGCCTGGTCATGCGTATGTATATTTCACGTATGGGAATCACTGGATGCTGAACGTGGTCACCGAGCGCGAGGGATTCCCTGCGGCGGTGTTGATCCGCGCGATACAGCCGATCGAGGGAGTGGAGGTTATGTCGGAAAGAAGGCAGGGGCGCGATACGTTTGGTCCAGGGAAATTGACTCAGGCAATGGGAATTGATAAGGCGTTGAATACAGCCGATTTAACGGGAACAGCCTCCGGCTTGTGGATTGAGGCGGGGCACTTTGTCCCAAATAAAAACGTGACGAAAAGTCCGCGTGTGGGTTTAAATAATACACCGGAGCCGTGGCTCTCGAAACCCTGGCGGTTTAAGGTGAAGGATTGGAAGATCAACCCGGTGTAGGCGACGTTCTCTAACGTCGCAGGGCGTTAGAGAACATCGCCTACACAAATTATACGGAGGAACAATGGGATTACTTGAAGGCAAGAACGCATTGATATTCGGTCTGGCAAACGACAAGTCCATCGCGTGGGGAATCACGCAGGCGTTTCAACGCGAGGGCGCAAATTTGGGAATCAGTTACGCGGGCGAAATGCTCGAACGCCGCGTAAAGCCGCTCGCGGAACAAGTGGGTTGCAAATGGCTTGAAGAATGCGACGTGACCAAGGATGACCAGATCGCGGCAGTCGCTGAGAAAGCCGCAAAACATTTCAGCAAGGTGGATGTGCTGGTACATTCGATTGCGTTCGCAGGGCGGGATGAATTGAGCAGACCATATTATCAAACCAGCCGCGAAGGATTCAAGAACGCGCTGGACATCTCGGTGTTCTCGTTCGTCGCGTTGACGAATGCGTTTTTGCCGATTCTGAATCCAGGCGCGTCGGTGATGTGTCTGACGTATGGTTCGGGCGCGGTGAAAGTAGCCCCTCATTACAACGTGATGGGTGTGGCAAAAGCCGCGTTGGAATCGTCTACACGGTATCTGGCTTACGATCTGGGTCCGCAAAAGATTCGCGTCAACGCGATTTCGGCTGGAGCGATCCGCACACTTGCCGCGGCAGGCGTGGCTGGCTTCCGCGATATGTACAAGCACTTTGCAGATATGTCCCCGATGCGTGAAAACGTGACGATTGAAGATGTTGGCAACGCGGCAGTGTTCCTTGCTTCGGATCTTTCGGCTCGAATCACTGGCGAAATCATGTATGTCGATTCGGGCTTCAACATCATGGGCGTGCAAATGAGTGGAAAGGAAGAGAAGAGCGAATAACCAGTAATCAGTTATCAGTCAACAGTAGGGGCGGCGTCCCGCCGCCCTTTTTGTTTTAACGGTAAAATTGACTTATGTTCAAACGCAACGCAACCCCCACTGAAACACAACAACCCGTTCAATCCGTTGAGCGCATCACATCTGTACTGGGTTCTGGCGTCATCTGGCACGGCTCGATCAATGGCTCGGGCGGCGTTCGCATTGAGGGCGCGTTTGAAGGCGAGATCGCTCTGCGGGGCATGTTGGTCGTTGGCGAGACCGGGCGCGTTACCTGTCAGAACGTGCGCGCCAACGCGGTCATCGTCGCGGGTGCGGTGCGCGGCAACATCACGACTCAAAAACTGGAAATCCGCGGCTCAGGTCGTGTGTGGGGAGACGTAGTCACCACCGCATTCGTGACAGAAGAGGGCGCGTTCTTGCGCGGTCAAATACGGATGGAAGAAACGGTCGAACTCGACCTCGAGCCTGCTCCCGAAACGACGCCTTCCGAGGCGGCTCAAGCGGAGTCCATCGCGGCGACGCCAATTGTCGTGCCTGAGCAAGTTTCAGGGGGGACAACAAAAAAAGTTGCAAGAAAGAAAAAGAGCGAAGAAAATTAATCTCTCCCTGCCCCTCTCCTACAAGGAGAGGGGTTATCATATGCCTTGCGAAACTCCACGCAGAACTCCCTTCCTTGTGACGGTAGGAGTGAAGAGATTGAAGAGGGAATGGTAGAATTGAAAGAACGAGATTCAAGAAAAAATATATCGATTTCACTTTCGCAACTTGTCAAAAAATCTCAAATAAAAATGAACATCAAATTGATTAAAAATGAAAGCGAATACGAAGCCGCACTAGCGGAAGTTGAACGTCTATTCAATGCACGTCCTGGCACACCCGAGAAAGACCGTTTGGAAATCCTAGTGAATCGTGTGGAAGCATATGAAGACGCGTATTATTCGATTCCACCCGCAAATTGGCTGGATCGAATCATTTACTTTCTAAAAAGCCGTGGTGTTATTCATCCATGAACAACACCAAAGTCGGGCATTTCCCTCCATCCAAACGATTCGGCTTGATCGTGCATGGACTCATCCTCCTCGCGCTGGCTGGCACATCCGCATGGGGATTTTGGAATCTCACACGCGAGCAAGTAGGACCAATCTTCGTAAATTTTCTTCTCGTTGGGTTGATCGCCTTTGCGCCGATTCCATTTTTCGGTTATCGCGCCTACGCTCTCCTCAGGGCAGATTACTACATTGACCGCGACAGTCTCGCCATAGTATGGGGTTTGCGAGTCGAGGATATTCCACTCACCGATATTGAGTGGGTGCGCCCTGCAACCGATCTCACCAGTCCATTAATTCTTCCGCGCTTCCGCCTGCCTGGCGCGGTGTTGGGTACGCGCCGCCATCCCGATGTGGGACTGGTTGAATTCATTGCATCGAATTCGAGAAACATCATCCTTATCGCCACATCGAAGCGCGTGTTCGCCATCTCGCCAAAGGATGCGGGGGCGCTCGTCCGAACGTTTGCGCGCGCCACCGAGATGGGCAGTCTCTCCCCCGCCGAGCCTGTGTCAGTGTATCCCTCATTCATCATTACGCAGGCATGGGAAAATTCCACCGCGCGCTTTTTGTGGGTAAGCGGACTCTTCCTCAACATCGGGTTGGTCGCGTGGGTTGGTATTTTGATTCCGTCGCTGGGGCAAATCCCATTTGGGTTCAATGCCTTCGGCGCACCCAATGACCTGACGACATCGGGTCGTTTAATTCTTCTTCCTCTCTTGAGTGGGTTGTTGTTTATCACTGGACTCATCACTGGATTGTATTTTTATCGCTGGGATAAAACACGTCCGCTGGCGGTGATTATTTGGGTGTCAAGCGCAGTGAGCGCGTTATTATTTTTGATGGCAGTGTTGTTTCTAGTGACGACGCCCGTTTAGTTTTCATTGCTGGTCGAGTAGTCCCGCATGCTCTTCGCGGGACGTATCGAGACCTAGCAGATAACTTGAAGATATAAAGTTTGAATCAAACTGGTGGTCTCGGTACGGGCTATCGCCCTACTCGACCACCACTTGAAACAAAATTATTATGCTCCTCCTCTACGGCTTTCTGCTCGCAATCGTTATCGCATCGCTTGCGTATCGCGCGCGTAGTTTGAGCAAAAGCGGCGCGTTGGCAGCGACGTTCCTCGGCACGATCGTCTTCGGCATTGGTGGGATTCCCTGGGCGGTGTTGTTGTTGACGTTTTTCTTCACCTCCTCTGCGTTGAGCCGCGCGTTCAAAAATCGCAAGCAGGGACTCAGCGAAAAATATTCAAAAGGAGATCAACGCGACGCGGGTCAGGTTTTCGGTAACGGCGGGCTGGCAGCGGCGTTCGTGTTGTTCCATGCTTTTTATCCCGAATCAAACATCGGCTGGGTTGGATTCGCCGCGTCGCTCGCGGCAGTCAACGCGGACACGTGGGCGACTGAGTTGGGAGTCTTGAATCCGACTCCGCCGCGCATGATCACGGATTTGAGAAAGCGCGTCGAAAAAGGGACATCGGGGGGCATCTCGTTATTTGGAACGCTCGCGTCGCTGTTGGGCTCTGCGCTGATCGCCTCCCTTGCGGCATTGTTCACGTATAACTGGTCACTCTTCCCGCTAATCACTTTAGCGGGGCTGGCTGGCTCCATTTTCGACTCATTCCTCGGCGCGACCGTGCAAGCGATGTATTATTGCCCTACTGACCAAAAAGAAACCGAGAAACACCCGCTCCACACCTGCGGCACACAAACGGTTCACTTGCGCGGCTGGAAGTGGCTGAACAATGATTGGGTCAATTTTGCGTGCGGCGTGCTTGGAGTTATGATTGCATTGCTATCCCTTAGGTATTTGATATGACATCAAATCTGCTCAACGACAAATGGATAAATCTTGATTCACATGAATTGAGATTGCTTTTGGATGCGCGGATTGGACACCCAGGCCAATATGATGGGCATAATCCCGATAAACTCTATCTTCCGTTGGCAGACACATCGTGCAAGATAGTCCTTAACTTTCGTGACAAAAAGATTGTATCAATAGAACCAGGACCGGCCTTCGATAGTGCCGAATGGAAGCAAATTTACGAGGAGGTCGAAACATCAATTCTAGTTGGACGAATTAAAGTAGGACGAGAATATAGTTTCAGCAGTTATCGCGTAGTAGGTTCATGGAGAGGGGATCGCTCTGGTGTTCAAATTCTTGCGCCACCAGATCATGCACCGCGCGCTCCAGTCGAAAGAGCCGAACATCCATTCATCCTTGAATTTCCAATGACAGAGAGTAATTATCTGCCAATCACCAGTTATCGACGTCTCCGAGAACACCGTGACTTAACATTGCTTCTCAACATACTCCTTAGAGCTCGGATTAACATTCAACCACGACGATTTGACCATTTTTGGGCTATTACGAATTCGGATCTAAGCGCACTAGAAGTCAAGTGGGTTCAGCAATCTTACTTTGCAACACTTGGCGAATCAGTTATCGACGAGTTGTCGCCACCTAGCAAAGAAAAGATTGAAGAAATAGAACTTGAAAAGTATTACGCAAAACTTGGATATCAAGGAAATAGCCTGAATGTTCCCGCTGATCTAGATCAATCAATTTGCCTTTACAGAAGCCTTTCACCATCTGATCGAGAAAAATTCGACCGAGCCACTTTCTGGATGGATATGGCAACGCGCCAATGGAATATTTCAATGTCAGCATCTTATGCGGCTCTCGTTTCTGCAATCGAATCGCTAATCACCACACAAGGAAGAGGCGTCACAAAGAGATTTAAATTATTCTTGGAAAATTACGCCCCAGGAGCTACTCTTAGCGATCGTCGTGATGAAATGTATAATCTTAGATCAGGAATTCTTCACGGAAGCGAGTTGATGCAGATAGATCAGAACCTAGCTTTCGGATGGGATCCTCCCTGGTGGGATCAACGAGAATTGCATGATGAATTGTGGACACTTACAAAAATTGCTTTGCGTAATTGGTTGAAGAATCCCACTATAATCTAATTGAACATGGATTGCCAATCAACAAAACAGGGACAGCACTCTACGCGCTGTCCCTGTTTTCATTTACAAATTACCAATTACGCGGCCCCACCCTTCGGCTTGCGATTCAACAACTTCCACATGCCCCACAGGATGAGCGCGGGCGGCAGGATGATGGGTAGGATCACCACGAAGAGCCAGATGAGGAAGTTCGCGATTCCCTGATACACGACAGTCACTGTTCCTGATGCTTCTTTGAATGTGTCGGCAGGCTTCCACGGAACGGGGGTTGACGTTGGGCGCGGCGTGGAGGTGGGAGTCGGCGTCAGGATCGGGAACTCAGGCTCAAGGTTGATGGTGACCGTCGAGAAGGCGGAGCGGTCGGTGAGATAGTTCATACGTCCCTTGATCTGCTCGATCTGTGCTTCGATGTTCGCCAACTCCTGGTTGACGCGCAGGGCTTCGTCAATGCTTTTCGTATCCTTGAGAAATTCCTGGATGCGCGCACGCGTGGCTTCGAGATTCACCAACTGCGATTGCAAATCCACATATTGCTCGGTCACATCATCGCCCGAAGCGGTCTCATCCACCACTTGCACGGCGAGTCCGCGCAGGCGGCGCAGGACAGTTTCAAACTCGTCCACAGGCACGCCGATCGTGACAGATGCGTATTTCAGGCTGTTGCCATAGTAATCCTGATACCACACGCGCGAACTGATGATGTACCCGCCCGCATCGCCTACAATTTGCATCGAGCGGTCAATCGCCACATCCGTATCTTCCACCATCAAACGGATGTCCGCATTTTTGACGATCATACGATTCGAACGTTCGAGCACAGTCAAATCGCCTGATGAGTTGGCAATCTCGTACGCGGCATTCGTCGCCATCGGCAACACAAGGACATCTGAACTTTGCGGGACAACCGACTCTCCCTCCCCAACCTTTGATGTGGTGTCATTCTGCGCGGCGAATTCATCGAAAGCCCCAGCAGGCTCCTCGACAAACACGGGCGCTTCAGTTGCGGCGGCACCACAGGCTGAAAGCACAAGCATCACAACAAGAACAGACAACGTGAATAGAACAGATCGAGATTTCATTTTCTCCTCCGGGTAATAAGATTTTTGTTACGGCGTTAATGAGTTGACGAAGGAGAAATTAAATAGTTCCCGCCCCACCCGCCCTTTCCTGAATTCGACGTTCGTAAAACACTTCTAACCACTGAGTCACGGAGACACTGAGAAAATAAATTCTCCGTGACTCAATGTCTCCCTGGTTATGATTTTGGAGCCCCCCTACATATTATTTCAACATCACCTCCACCCTCACAACCCCTGCTCGATCATGCTTTGCTACCAACTTAATCTTCGTTCCGCGCTTTGCCCTCACCACCCATTCCACTTTGACTCGTTCATCGGTGCCTTCGATGGTGTCATCGAGGAAGGCGGCTTTGTGCGCGCGTCCTTCGAGTTCGCCGAGTTCTTCGCGCTCTTTTCCCGAAACAAGTTTCGCGCCTTTCGGCAATTTGATCTCCGCGATTACGCCGCGCGTCACCTTTCGCTCAAGCGCCTTCTTCGAGACGTACGTGGGCAACCAGCCTTCGTTTTGGACCACGAGTCGGACGCGGAACGAATCCGCTGAAAGGGAGGTAACGCTCGTTTCCAACAGGGCAAGTTTCGGCGAGATCAGAGCGTGCCACACGATCCATTCGGGGAAGGGGCTGATTTCCTTTTCCAAAAATTCAAGCGGCACGTTCGACCACATGTGCAAAAAGTCCCAGCCGCCGAGTTCCACCTTGCCGAGTTGCGGATGGTTGTACGAATGCCAGTCCACAAATCCCGCGCCGTGCAAAACGTCATCGTTCCACTCCAACATTTTCAAATCGTCCTCGACGAGGTGTTCGCGATACCAATCAATGTATTTGAAATTCTCGATACCCGCCTGCCGTTGCGGACTCCAAAACTCGACCGTCCATGAAAACACGCCGCGATGTTCGTACGTCCATTCATCGAACGCGCCCGTGATGCTTTGCTTCGGAAAATATTTGAAATCATGATACACCGAGATATTCGGATACCCCGTGATCTCCGTGCCCTTCGCGCCGATCTTTTGAAGCGTCCGCATATCTTCTGTATTTTGTTCGTCGTCGGGTTTATCGCTGATGCCGCGCAACAACACGCCGCTCATCGTGTGGAACGAAATCACGCCCGTGATATTCGGGTGCTTGCGAACAAACTCCACAAGGTTGCGCGCTTCGGGTTCGCTGGTCGGGAAATCTCCCGCGCCAAACTGATCCGACTCTGTCCTCCAGTTGGCGGGGAAGTTGCGATTCAAATCCAGGCTTTCTTTGGGTCTGCGCACTTTGATCGTCACACCATCAAATTTTTCAACAAACCCTCGGGCAGGATGCGAAAATATTTTCCGCCTGTTTCAATCGGGTCGCGGCGGATCATCAAACGCGGCTCTTTGGGATGCGCCTTCCACGCGCCGTTCGGGTCTTCGATCCGCATTTGCAAAATGCGCCCATCGCCGTTGATGTCTTCGCCCCACACCAGACCTTCCACATGATCCTCCAAATACGGATACAGTCGCGTGCTCGAACGGATCTCCTTCGGTGAATCCGCCAGAGCCCATTCCGCGCCATCGGGGTTCACGCGCGGGACGATGTAAAAGACGCGCGTGTCAAGTGCGCGCGTGACGTTTTCATCCTTTTTGTGTTTTGTCACCAACGCGTGGATGAGATACAACGCGGCGGCTGACCCCGTCACTTCGGACGCGTGCAGATTCCCGTCCACCCACAAAGCAGGCTTCTCCGCATCTTTCCCCCGCTTGAAGTTGGTCGCGGTTACGAGCCAAACGTCGCGCCCCTCAAAACTTTTCCCGATACTCTGCAACCAAATCAGATTAGGGTATTCCCTGGCATAGGCTTTCAACAAGAGGATGAGTTCGTTATAACGATAGAAGCGATTGAATTTGATGTCTGGCATGGGTGTGCTCCTTTATATAAGGTATTTTTAGCGCAACGAAAATCCCGAAGGGATGCAAGGATTTTAGCCGCGAATTATCCGTCAGCAAAATCCCGAAGGGATGTCATGATTCGCCCAGGGTTTATGACACCCCTTCGGGGTTGTTCACATCCATTTCAAAATCTACAAACATTTTACCCCTTCGGGGTTTTCAACAATTCAGCCCATTACCTGCAAATATTCAGGGTCTTCGATTGTTAATTCGATTTCTCATTAATCATTATCGGCTCTTTCGACCATCCGTTTATTTTTGATTCTACAACCAACCTTGCCAAATCAATTGGGAAGACATTCTCGCGGGTGGATAGCTCCTCAATCGGCATCCACATCGGGATGTACATGCCAGTCTCTGGGTCGTCTGGGTGCGAGTCGGTGAACTCTTCGCCTGTCCCCGTTCCAAACTCGCCGCTGATTCGTTCGACTAAAAAGTAATGCTGCTTGCGTTCGTTGACCAGAATCTCCGCCAATTTCTGCTTGATGACGACCTCCACCCCCAACTCTTCCATCGCCTCGCGCACTGCGGCTTGCTCGGGGATTTCGCCTTCATCCACACCGCCGCCTGGGAAGGCAAAGTAATGCATCCCCGCGCGGAAACGCTCGATGAGCGCGACCTTGTTATCTTCGATGAGGACGATGCCAGTGCGGGTTCGCATGGAATTCCCAATTATTCTCGTAGCGTGATTTTGCCAACCTCGTCCGCTTCAAAGACAATCAAATTGTGCATGGAGAAATGTTTTGCGTTCGTGGTTACAAGCGCTAGGCCGTGTTGCATTGCTGTAGCGGCAATAATCGCATCCGCTTCGCCGTGACTGATGCCTTTGGCTCGACCAGAACGAACAATTTCGCCCGCCATATCTGCAATTTCATTGTTCATCATCACAGTGTCAAGAGACGAAAGCAGGTCGAGCGTGGAGTCGCGTTCTTTATCTTTCATACCGCGCACAACTTCAAAACGTGTCATAACGGAAATCAAGACATCCCCCTCATCAGTCAAACGATCGAGCAATTCTGGATACCCTTTGTGGTCGCGCAAATGGCGGATCAATATCCCCGAATCAAGCAAGTAGTCACTCATTTCTGCCCCATTCTTTTGAAAAATCGCGGTGCAGACCTTTGCGACCTTTCTTGATCCAACGATCAATATCCTTACCCGTTTTCATGTCGGGATGGTTTTCATCCTTCCATGCGCCTGCCGATGCTTTCAGCGCGGCTTTGAGTTTACGGCGGCGCAACTCGCGCGCCAACACATCCTCCACAAAGCGGGTGCGTTCGCGGGCGGGGACAGAGGTCCGCAGTTCGTCCATCAGGGACTTGGTGATATACAGGTTCATTCGTTCTTTTACTGCGCGCATGGTGTTATTCCTTTGCACTATTATTTTGCACCAATATTATACATCAACATTTATCCCGTTTCCACGCAAAGACTCCACCACGGCAAACGTGGACTTCGTGACCCCGATCAACTGTTCGTATGGAATCGGTGGTTCGCCGCCTTCACGAATGGATTTGGTGAAGGCTTTCCACTCGTTCACCCAGCCTTTGTCCTGCGCGCCTCGTTCTTCTTTCATCTTTCCATCCTTCGTGATTTGCAACGAAACGAAATCATCCAGCACTGCTACCTGCCCCCCACAAAACACTTCGACGCGTTCTTTCGGGAAAGATTTGTCGCCGTTGGAGAGATAATCTACAACTCCAATCGAGCCGTCAGGGAAGGTGAAGGTCATGGATACATTGTCCTCACGGTATTTGCCATTGTCAGGCAGGGCATGCGCGGTCACTGAGACAGGAGATGCGCCAACGAGGAAAGTGATGAAGTCAATAAAGTGACAGGCTTCGCCGATGATGCGTCCACCGCCGATGTTGGGGTCTTGAGTCCAATGGTTGGGAGGGATATAGCCTGCGTTGACGCGGTAGTGAATATGTTTCGGTTCGTGGAGGTTGGAGAGTAGAGAATTGAGAGAATTGGCGAGAGGGGCAAAGCGACGGTTAAACCCGGTCATCAGTAAACAGTTTTTAGTTTTCAGCAACTGTTTACTGATGACTGATAACTGCTCACTATTGATTGCCAACGGTTTTTCGACAAACACATGCTTTCCTGCTTTCAAGGCTTTGACGACAAGTTCGGCATGAGAGTCGTGGCGCGTAAGGATAGCGACGGTGTTGATATTCGGATCATTGATGATTTCGTCATCGGACGAAGTTGCATACTTGAATCCAAACTTCTTGCCAGTGTGTTGAGCGTGCAATCCGCCTGAGGAGGCGATGCCGATGAGTTCGATATCACCTGCTTTTTTGATAGCGGGAAGCAAAACAGCATTTGCGAAGGTGCCAGCACCCAACACACCCAGTTTGCAGGCTACAGGTTTGAAAGTTGGAATGTTGAACTTGACAACCTTCAAACTTTCCAGCTTTTCAACCCTTTCGGGATATGTGAGCAACACACCCAAAAAAGATTCTTTTTTCTTGCCAGTAATCACATCGTACGCCTGTGTCGCTTTTTCGATGGGGAAACGATGGGTGATAAGCGGCTTGACTTGCAATTTGCCTTTGGATATCAACTCCACGACAGACTCAAAATTGCGACCTTCTGTCCAGCGGATGTAGCCGAGGGGATAATCCTGTCCGTTTTCTTCGTAATTAGAATCGTAACGACCAGGTCCGTACGAACGCGAGTTGATGAATGAGATTTCTTTTTCGTAGTAAATTTTGCGCGGGATTGTTAATCCAACCGCGCCAGTAGCAACAACGCGCGCTCTATCACGTGCAATCACTCCTGCGAGTTCAACTGGGTCATTCGATGGCGTGTCTGCGCAGATGAGGATCACGTCGAAGCCGCGGTGATTTGTAAACGCTTGGGCTGAGTCCACGGCTTGGGAACGGGGAACAGATTGAAGTCCAAGAGAAGAGGCGAGGGCGATCCGCTGGGGGTCGAGGTCAATGCCGAGGACGTTGCATCCCGCGGCAGACGCAATCTGAATCGTCAATAATCCTAACAAACCCAAACCGATGACCACGACATTCTCACCGATCTGCGGCTCAGCCAGACGAAATCCATGCAAGGCAATCGCGCCGAGCGTTGTGAACGCGGCAGATTCAAAATCAACATTTTTCGGGAGCGGCGTGAGGAGATTGCGCGGCACAACGTTGTATTCAGCGTGGACAGCATATCCGCCGCCCGCGCACGCCACGCGTTGACCAACCTTGAAACCCTGCATGTTTTTTCCGAGCGCAACAATTATGCCAGCGGACGAATAACCAAGCGCCATCGGTTGATCGAGACGATTGAACGCAGATTGAAGCGTGTTCGTAAAACCTTCGCGGCGCGCTTTATCGAGAACCTGCTTGACGAGATCGGGACGCGAACGCGCCTTGCCAACAAGACTCTTTTCGGCAAATTCGACGACCATGCGCTCCGTCCCTGCGGAGACCAGGCTGGCTTCCACTTTGACGAGCGCCTGCCCCTCGCGCGGAGTCGGCACAGGCACGTCTTCGATTGTTGATTTCCCTGTTTTGATGTTTTGGAGGAGTTGTTTCATTTCGATATCAGATTTACGATGCTTCGACAGGCTCAGCACAAGTTTTGGATTTACGATTGGCAGTTTATGGTGGTCGAGTAGTCCCGCATGGTTTTCGCGGGACGTATCGAGACCAGATGAGCAATTGATGATTTATTGCAACGACGAGTATACCTTAAGTGTAAATGATATAATTTGTTGTGTCACCTTGAGCGACAGCGAAGGGTCTCTGCTTCCAAATGGGAGATTCTTCGCCGCTTCGCGGCTCAGAATGACAAGGTGATAACAGGAGAAACTCCGTGACTGATTCACGAGTTCAAAAATTCGCTAAAGTTTTGGTGGAACATTCTGCGCGCGTTGTGCCAGGTGACCGCGTGCTGATCGAAGCGACGACCGCCGCCGAGCCTCTCGTGCGCGAGTTGTTCATTCAGATCATGGAAAAAGGCGGTCATCCTCACCCGATGGTGTCCCTGCCTGGCATGATGCCGTTCAGCCAGGACGAGTTTTATCTCACCTACGCCAACGACTCGCAGTTGGATTTCGTTCCGACATTTTACAAACTTGCCTACGACCAGTTTGAGAGCCGCATCCGAATCCATTCTTCGACGAACACACGCGGCACCACGAACCTCGACCCGTTGAAAGCCCAGCGGCGAGGGAAAGCCACAAGCGTCATCACCGAAGCGCAAATGAGACGCGGCGCGGAGGGCAAGTTCAAATGGGTCACAACCCTCTACCCCACCGACGCGTACGCGCAGGACGCGGGCATGAGTTTGAAAGACTATGAAGACTTTGTGTTCAACGCCGTCCACGCGCATGAAGATGACCCGATTGCGTATTGGAACAGCACTGCGGCGGGTCAGCAAAAAGCGATTGACTTTCTGGCGGGCAAAGACCTTGTCACCCTGCGCGGACCGAATGTTGATTTAACTCTTTCCATCAAAGATCGCAAGTTCATGAACTCCACTGGTATGTACAACATGCCCGATGGTGAAATCTACACTGGTCCGATTGAAGATTCACTGAACGGCTGGGTAAAGTATATCTATCCTGCCATTTATGGCGGAGTCGCCGTGGAAGGCGCGGAACTGACATTCAACCGCGGACGCGTCGAACGCGCGAAGGCAGAGAAAAACGAAGCATATCTAGTGAAGATGCTCGAGTCAGACGAGGGTGCGCGTCGCGTTGGCGAATTTGCCATCGGCACAAATTTCGACATCAACAAATTCACAGGTAACATCCTCTTCGATGAAAAGATAGGCGGCACGTTCCACATGGCGCTCGGAGCAGGCTACCCCGAAACAGGCTCAAAGAATAAATCATCCATTCACTGGGATATGATCTGCGATTTGCGTACGGATTCAGAAATCCTTGTAGACGGGGAATTGTTTTACAAGAACGGGCAGTTTGTGTTTGGGGGGTAGGGAAACAGGTAAACAAGTACACAGGTAAACAAGGAAACAAGAGCCTTCCAAATTTTTCTGAAAGGCTCTTTTATATTCACATGTCTACTTGTTTACGAGTCTACTTGTATACTTTCCTCAATACATCCCCACCGACGAATCCACCCTCCGCGCGTAATCATCAATCCCACCGCTGACGTTGAAGACATTTTTCCATCCCTGCTGTGCGAGCCACGCTGTGACTTGTCCACTGCGGTTGCCATGATGACACATCACATAGATCACCGCGTCCTGCGACCGTGCGGATTCAGATAGCGCGTCCAAGCCTTCCTCCGCCAAACGACTCATCGGCGTGACCTCAAGCCTGCTGTCTGTTAATTTGGCGAGATCCAATTCTTGGGGTTCGCGCACATCCAGCAGGATGAATTTTTCGTCGGTTTTCATTTTTTCGGCAAGGTCGGTAGTTGTGATTTCGGGGATCATATGAGCCTCATCAGTGGTCTCGATACGTCCCGCGACCAGCGCGCGGGACCACTCGACCACCAGAAACGTTAAAAATTTATTTCAACGCCTTCACGTACAGATTCTCTACATACTCCTTCACCATGCGGCGCGTGGAGAATTGCGGAATGTTCGTCTTCAGTGAATCCTTTACGTGCGTAATCCACTCATGAGGTATTTCCTTCGGGTCACGGTCATAAAACATCGGGATGATCTCTTTTTCCAGGGTGGTATACAGACTCTCGGCGTCTTGCTCATCTTGAATGCTCTGCGATTCCATTTCTTTGTCCTCACCAATCGCCCAGCCATTGTGACCGTTATACGCTTCGCGCCACCAGCCATCCAGCACGGAAAAGTTCAACGCGCCGTTGAGCGCAGCTTTCATGCCCGATGTACCGCTGGCTTCCATGGGACGACGCGGTGTGTTCATCCACACATCCACGCCCTGAACAAGATAACGGGCGAGATTCATCTCGTAATCTTCGATGAAGATGATGCGCCCGCTTGTCTCTGCGCGCTTGACCTGACGATAAACCTGTTGAATCAGTTGTTTGCCTGCATCATCGGCAGGATGCGCCTTGCCCGCGAAGATAATTTGCACGGGCATATTCGGACGATTGATGACGTGAAGCAGGCGATCAACATCAGACAAAACAAGATTGGCGCGCTTGTACGTTGCAAAGCGACGCGCGAATCCAATGGTCAATGCGTAGGGGTTGATCAACACACCTGAGGAAACGACCTGCACGGGATGGAAGCCGCCTCCCGTCCAGCGATCGCGGACGCGCTCACGCAAGTAGAAAGCTAGTTTGCGTTTAAGATGTTGGCGCACATCCCACAAGGCATTGTCTGGGATATCGTCCAACCTCGTCCACAAATCAGAATCATCGAGGCGGTCCATCCAATCCGCGCCGAGATGCAAATCCAGCAAGAGACGCAGGCGGCGCGCCATCCAATTGGAAACGTGGACGCCGTTCGTGACGTATGTGATCGGCACATCCTCTTCATCGTTGTCGGGCCACAGGAAGTGCCACATCTTGCGCGCGACCCGTCCATGTAATTCAGAGACACCGTTGCGCCCTTCTGAATTTCGCAAAGCAAGAACACCCATGCTGAACATCTCGCCCTGCGGCATGTGATGACGCGCAACATCAAACAACTGGTCGCGCGAGATATTGAGTTGGGGCCAAAAAGCCGCAAGATATTTTTCGATAAGCCAGAGCGGAAATTCATCATTCCCCGCCGCGACAGGCGTATGCGTGGTAAAAACGTTTTGTTTACGTGTTTTTTCAAGGGCTTGGTCGAAAGCATCGCCGCCCGCGACCAATTCGCGCGCGCGCTCGAGAGTCAGGAACGCGGCATGACCTTCATTCATATGCCAGACAGACGGGTTGTAACCCAACGCGCGCAACGCGCGGACTCCGCCGACGCCAAGCAAAAGTTCCTGCATCACGCGGCGGTCAAGGTCAGACCAATACAGACGCGCGGTCAAATTTTTATCGGAATCAGAATTCGGGTCCAGATTTGAATCGAGCAGGTATAGCGGAACGCGTCCAACGCGGACTTCCCAGAGTCTCAGAGTCAGGAATCGGTCAGGGAATTCCACTTCCACAGTCATTCGTTTTCCCTGTTCATCCAAAACGGGAAGCGCGGGCAGGATACTGAAATCCAATTGATTGTTGAGCGCCTCCTGCCAGCCGTCTTCGGTGATGCGTTGAGTGAAGAAACCCTGCGCATACATGAAGCCAACGCCCGTAAGCGGCAATCCGAGATCGCTTGCCTCTTTCAAATGATCGCCAGCCAGCACGCCAAGACCGCCTGAATAGATCGGGAGCGTTTCGTGCAAACCAAACTCCATGGAAAAATACGCGATGGGCTTGCCATTTAATTCAGGATGAGTTTGACTCGTCCATGTATTTTTTTGATTCATGTACGAATCAAAATCAGCAAACACACGATCAAAGAGCGCGAGATATTCCTTGTCCTTCGCGGCTTGATTCAAACGCGGGCGGCCGATCTCGCGCAGGAATCGAATCGGGTTGTGACCGAGTCGTTCCCACAAATCGTAATCGAGCACGCGGAAAAGGCGCGCGGCTTCAGGCTGCCACGTCCACCACAGATTGTAAATAAGTTCGCTGAAGCGTGAGAGGCGTTTGGGTAAATCAAAACCATCGGGTGTTTTTGTGCGGAATGTAGTCATAGCGGGGCAATCATACCAAACTTTTGAACGAAAAAAGTAGACACGTAAACAAGGAGACAAGGAAAGACAAAACTTGGACAAACGCTTTTACTTGTTTACCTGTTTCCGTGTTTACCTGTTCCCGTGTTTACACTATTCAGGATTACAATGGACTCATGACTCGCGTCCAACTCTTCATCACCTGCCTCGTCGATTCTTTCTACCCGCAAACGGGTGAGGCAATCGTGGATATTCTCCGCCGCCTCGGCATTGACGTGGACTTCGCGCGCGACCAAACCTGTTGCGGACAACCTCCCTTCAACGCGGGCTTACGCGCGGAGGCGCGTCCGATTGCGGAACACATGATTCAGGTGTTCGAGAGACTTCCGAAGTCTTCAAAGACTTCGGAAGTCTTGCCCGATATTGTGATGCCATCGGGTTCATGCGCGCACATGATCAAACACGGCTATCCTGAATTATTCGCAGATGATCCCAACTGGCTTCCCCGCGCGCAGGCATTGGGAAATCGCGTGTTTGAATTTACAGAATATCTCGTGGACAAACTCGGCATCACCGATTTGGGCGCGCGCTGGGACGGAATACTCACCTACCATCCATCCTGTCACACCTTGCGCGGCATGAACATTGACCGCCAGCCGCGTGCGTTGCTTGATAAAGTCAAAGGCGCGCAAATTGTGGAATTACCTAACGCAGAAGATTGTTGCGGCTTCGGCGGGATTTTTTCGATGGAACATCCTGAGCTTTCAGCAGAAATGCTACAGCGAAAAATCTCCAATCTCGAATCTTCCGAATCATCCACACTGGTTGTGACAGAGGCAGGCTGTCTTATGCACATCGCAGGCGGTCTGCATCGGCGGAAGAAAAAGCAGAGGGTTGTGCATATTGCGGAAGTGTTGAATTCGCGGCAGCAAGGTAATTGACGCGAGCGCTCAAAGTT
>Ga0247727_10008978_pt1 | contig 18323 bp, 14 predicted proteins | sample WisWelCaveWW1625_FD_202498 | JGI IMG/M metagenome (GOLD analysis project Ga0247727, IMG submission 202498) | Biofilm microbial communities from Wishing Well Cave, Virginia, United States - WW16-25 | ecosystem: Environmental > Aquatic > Deep subsurface > Groundwater > Cave microbial mat | place... | reverse complement strand
AGAAGTCCGTCGGCTCCAGCTCGAAAAAATTGTGATTTGTTGTCTTTACTGCCATCGGCTTGTCGAAGTATCGCTTCACAAGCTTTTTTAAGCGCCAAATGCAGTTGTTGCAGTTTTTGGGTTTATGTAATTTGGCTTTTGGCACTTCGTCCGCGTCGAGCTCTTCGTGCATCCAAAGCGCGGCGGGCGACAACACGCTGCGGGCATTGTCGGCATTCAGCAAAGGCGTCAAGTCGCGCTGCACGTCGCGGTATTCGAGAAGATAGTCGAGCGCGACGTCATAAAGCTTGGTGCGGCTTTTCGGCTTGATCCCGTGTTTTTTCCAAACCAGCGCAATGAGCTGCAAGAGCATGGGAATGCCGGCCAGCTCGCGCAAGCTGCGATTCTCCGGTTGATCGAGATAGGCGATCACCTGCTTGGCGCTGGCCTCGGCCTCTTGCAGTTGTCGCCGCCGCCATTCCGTTACAGTCTGGTGTTTGGGCCGGCTGCTTTCCAAATAGGCGGAACGAAACCATTTCTGCAAAAACTCCTGTTTTTGTTTATGCGAGAAATCGCGCACTTCGGCGTGCAGGTGCGGAGTGCGCAGCGCGAGGCTGCGGAAGCCGGTGCTGCGGCTGGTAACGATGAAACGCGCAGCCTTGAGGCCGACACATTTGTTGTCGATCCAGTCGCACGCTTTTTTGCGATCTTCCAGCTTGTTGATCTCGTCCAGACCATCCAACAGCACGAGCGGGTCACGCTTCTGCAACCAGGAATAAAACTCGTTGGAAGTAATCGGCAGGTCGTGCTTCCCGGCCCACAGCGACAGATTTTCTGCAAGACTATTGTTCGTCTCCATGTCTCGCAAAGGGAGATAAAACGGAAAGACGGGTTGCGCGAATCCGAATTGCCTGTAGCCTTCCGGCTGGCAACAACACAACGCGAAATATTTCAGCAGGGTGGTTTTGCCCGAGCCGGGATCGCCAATGATGAGCAACATCTTGCGGCGATACTCGTGAAACGCGCGCTTCACCACCTCTGCGGGCGACAGATCTTCGTGCTCGCCGTGAGCGCGCCCCTCTTTGCCGAATTGCGGAAAGTCTGCGCCGCGATAGTACTCCGATATATTGAGATGCACGAACGTGTCGTCCAGGCTCACCGTGGTTTCCTCCACGCCCAGCGTGGTCAGGTGAATCTGGCAGAATTCGTTTTGCAGCGTATCGCGGTAGCTTTCTTCGGCGGTTTTGGCTTTCTGGGTCTTCTTTCGTTGTTCCCGCTCTTCCTCGCCATCGAGCAGCGCCAGATGATCTTCGACTTTGCGCAGGCGATCTTCGAGCTCGGTGCGCTTCCGATGCTCGCGTTCGGCGCGCAGCTCGGCTGCCCTCTTTTTGTACGCAAAGTATCCTGTGAAAACCAAGCTAGCAAGAACGATAAGGAGGGCAATCGGATCGACCTGAAAGGTAAACCGATCAAAGATTGAGCGTGGCGAGCCGCCCGTTTCTTTATCAACGTTCTCCTCGGGCATGGCCGCCTGTTTTGCAGCGACGGACGAATCGGATAGGACTTGTGGGCTTGCTGGTGGGAGATCGGTCTTCGAACTATCTTGAGCAGCATTGGCCACGCCGAAGAGGAGCGCCATGACGGTGAGAAGAATTGAGATACCGAATATGGTTTTTCTAACAGAAATCAACATCCCAACCTCCGTTGATCATGTTATTATGCACGGACGGTCGCCGTTAGGGGCAATAAACTAGAAGATTGCCATGTGAGTTCAATGCGTTTTTCTTCAGGTCAATTAATCCTACAACATTGGGTCGATACAGCCCCTCCGGTAAGGACGATATGACAATAGCCACGCCATTCATGGCGTGGTAAAAAGGCCAGGAAGAAATTCATCGTCCCGTTAGGGACGATTGAAAACGATTCAAATCGTTCACACCTCAACCACGTAATTTCAACCGTCCCTTCGGGACGTTGAGGAAATTTCCTTCTTCATTTTTCCAGAGATGAATCTCTGGGCTAGCATCATGTTGACCCTACGGGACGTTAAAGACGCTGAGGAGAGTCATCGCAATTCAGCTTAAAGTTGTAGGATCAAACAGCCCAATCTAAATCATCCCTTGCGCCACCATCAGCTCCGCGTTCAAAATCGACGCGCCGGCGGCGCCGCGAATGGTGTTGTGGCCCAAGATCACGAAGCGAAAATCGAAAATCGTGCACGGGCGAATGCGGCCGACGATAGTGGCCATGCCGTTGGCCAGCCACACGTCGCGCTTGGGCTGCGGCCGGTCGGGTTCGTTCATCACGATGATCGGCTGCGGCGGCGCAGAGGGCAGCTTCAACTCTTGCGGCAGTCCCCGGAGATTTTGCAACGTGTCTTTAATCGCTTCGACTGTAGTTTGCTTTTGAAATTTCACCGAAACGCATTCGGTGTGGCCGTCTTCCACCGCCACGCGATTGGTCTGCGCGCTGATGACGAAGCCTGCCAACTCGACACGATCATGCAAAAGCTTTCCAAGAATTTTACGCGTCTCGATCTCCATCTTCTCTTCTTCACCGGAAATAAACGGAATCACATTTCCCAAAATATCCAGCGAGGCCACGCCCGGATAACCCGCGCCGGAGACCGCCTGCATGGTCGCCACAAAAACTTTTTCCACGCCGAAAGCATGGTGCAACGGCCCGAGCGCCATCGCCAGAAACATCGTCGAGCAATTCGAATTGGTGACGATGAAACCAGGCCAGCCGCGTTTTTGTTTTTGCAGCTTGATCAGTTCAAAATGGTCGGCGTTGATCTCGGGAATCACCAGCGGCACGTCATCGGCAAGGCGATGGTTGCGGGCATTGCTGAACACGGCGTATCCCGCGGCGGCAAATTCGGCTTCGACTTCACCGGCCACGCTGGCGTCGAGTCCGGAGAAGACAATTTTGCAATCAAGCTCAGGCTTGCAGGGTTTGACGTTGAGATCGCGAATGCGCGGCGACAACTGCGAGGTTTGCAGCCAGCGTGCAGCCTCGCCGTAAGTCTTCCCAGCCGAGCGCTCCGAGGCCGCCACTTCGGTCAACTCAAACCACGGATGATTTTGCAGCAAGTGAATGAATTTTTGCCCCACCGCGCCGGTAGCGCCAAGCACGCCGACTTTGGTCTTTTCTTTCATGCAATCTCCCTATGATGAGCAAATGTAAAACGTAATGCGTAAAGCGTAAGAAGCTGTTTTACGAATTACGCATTACGCCTTACTTTAATAATTTGCGCGCCACTTGACAATACAACTCGACAGCGCGATCAAGTTCTTTCTTGCCAATGCGTTCTCTTTGCGTGTGCGCGTCGAGGATCGAGCCAGGGCCGATCAGAAACGGTTTGCCCCAATTCGTCAGCAGGGGGATGTCAGTCGTAAATGCGACGACTGTGGTTTCAAATCCATCAATGGATTGCAAACGAACCGGCTCGCATTCGAATGTGTATTGCAACTCAGCGCGCCCGCTGGCGATCTCCTCGATTTTGTTTTTGATGTCATTTGCCGAAGTTACCAACCGAAACATTAACTCGGCTTCCGCCGAATCCGGAATGACGTTGGCCTGAATGCCACCGGAGATCGTGCCGATGTTGCAAGTGGTTTCTCCAAGCACAGCATCAGTCGGCAACGAAAGCGTACGCACTTCATTCAGCACATCGAGGAGTTTTATAATTGCAGATTCGCCTTGTTGTGGATACGCCGAATGTGCCGCCTTGCCGACCGTCTTAATCTTAACCCGCAGCGCGCCCTTCGAACCGAGCGCCATTTTATTTTCCGTCGGCTCGCCGTTGATCAAGTACCGGCAACGATTCGGCAGATCGTTGGCCGTACACGCGCCGTCGCTGCCGCTCTCCTCTCCGACGACAAACAACAGGCCGATATTTTTTACTCCAACCGCCTGCAGTTTTTCTGCGGCTTTGATTTGCGCAGCGATAATGCCCTTGGCATCGCATGCGCCGCGGCCATAGATAAAATCTTCATCCTCGCGCGCAGGAAGATGCGGCGGCACGACATCCGTGTGCGTCGAAAAAACGACAAGCGGCTCGCCGAGGCGCGCATAAATGTTCGCCCGATCTGCGGAGACATGTTGTAGCTGAACATCGAAGCCGGCCTTTTCAAGATACTCCTTCAGAAACTGCACAACCTGCCCCTCGCTTCCAGTCGGCGAGGCGAGATCGATGAGCGCTTTTGTCAGATCGAACAGATTCACGATCCAAGATAATTTTGATGAGAAGCCGATGTCAAAAATTTTGTCGTTATCAAACGGAAAGAAGCTGCTTCCAACGGATAGAAATAACCCACTGATTGAAGAAGCCCACGGATAAAGCATAAAAACCTAATCGGTGGGATTCTTCAATCAGTGGGCATTGTTAGTTTTTTTCTATTGTCCCTCTGCTATTCCGAGTTACGAATTAGTTCTTCCAAGTCCCGCGCCTGCTTGATGAGCTTCTCGCAGCGCTTGCGATCGTCGTCATTGACGGGGATGGCATAGAGCGCCGCCAACTGCTCGCGGCTCGCGGCATAATTCGCCTGATTGAAATGAATTTCTGCAAGACGTAGGTGACAGGTCAACGAATTGTAAGACGATTGGTAATTTTCTTCGACAAAAGTTTCGAGAATGAGTTTATAATAGCGCCCGGCTTCGCTCCATCTTTCCAAACGATAATTCGCCGCCGCTGCGCCCCACAGAAAAAATCGGCTGCGCGGATATTCCGCGAGCGCCGAATCGGCCAACGCCAGTGCCTCCTGATTGCGATCTTCTTCGATCAAAATCCACGTGAGGCCGTTGATCGCCGCCTCTCGCGAATACTTTCCATGATAGATGGCTTTGCGAATCAGCGCGATGGCCTCTTCGCGATTGTCCTCGATGAACGGCAGCCACGCAAAATTTTTTCCGAGGCTGGCTTGATAATAACGAAAAGTGCCGATGGCGAGGTAGGCGTCGTAAAGATCGTGATCGAGCTTGAGCGCCGCATTCAACTCTTGGATGCAGCGCCAGCCGGTGCGAAAGCCGTCGAGTAAACGGTCTCTTTTGCCAAAATAAAATGCCTCGTAGCCATAGGTTGCGCCGATGAAGAAATGGCAAATCGCCGAGCGCGATTTTTTTCGCAGACTTTTTTGAAAAAGCTCACGCGCTTGCTTCGAGGCGTCAAGAAATTCATCTTTTCCTATGTCGTTTTCATGGTCGAGAATGCGCGATTGCAAAACCGCGGCTTTGAAAAAATATCCATACGCCAGGCCGCCCGGCATCCGCTCCAATCGCGCACACTGCGCCAGCGCCGAGTCATACTTCTGATTGATGGTGAGGGGGATAATCCGCTTGATGATGGAATCCATCGGCGCTGTGATCGTCTCTTGACTGCGCAGAGGCGTCGCCGCCAGCAGAAGAATCAACATCAGCCGGACAACGGGGTGGACCGTGGTTTTAGTTGCTTTGGGTTTTTGCATAAAAGACAAAAAAACCTCACGCAAAGAATGCGCAAAGGATTTTCTTTGCGATGCTTTTGCGGCTCTGCGCTTTTGCGTGAGGCTTTTTCTTTTTTGGCGCCGGCTTTTATGACGTGCCAAACTGCCGGTCGCCTGCATCGCCGAGCCCTGGAAGAATGTAGCCTTGAGCATTGAGTTCTCTATCGAGCGCCGCAGTGTAGATGGTGAGATTTGAGTATCGCCGGTGAACGAAATCAACGCCTTCCGGCGCGGCGATGAGTGTGAGCGCAGAAATATTATCCGCGCCGGCTTTTTTGACGATCTCGATAGCCATGACCATGCTGCCGCCGGTGGCCAGCATCGGGTCGATGATGAAAACCGGCTCGCCGCTTTTTATCGGCGACAGCCGTGAATAATATTTCTGAGGCGCCAACGTTTCTTCATCGCGATAAATGCCGATGTGCCCGACATCGACGTTGGGCACATGATCGACGATGCCTTCGATCATGCCGAGCGCCGCGCGCAAAATTCCGATGAGATGAATTTTTCCCGCGACCGCCGCGCCTTCGATTTTTTCCAGCGGGGTCATCACCTCGAGCTTGTGCACCGATAAGCTTCACGCGGCTTCATAAAATAGAAACAAAGCAATTTTTCCCAACGAGCGGCGAAATTCCGCGACCGGCGTTTCGTGGTGTCGGAGGGTCGTGAGATAATGCCGAATGAACGGGTGTTCGATTATCTTCAGCATGAGTTTTCCTTCCATGGATTTTGGGTAAGCTAAGAGATTTATGGAAAAATGCAAAAGCTTTGTCGGCTTACTTGTAAGCGGATTGAGCAGATTGAGCGGATGAAGAAGTCGATTTTTATAAAAACTTTATATCCTGCCATGCTTTCTTTGCACTTCCTTAATTGCGTTACGTCCCGGCCATCGATATATTTTCTGCGAGATCTAAAACAGGACATTCGAGATTTTTCCTGTTGAATGCCAATACCCCTCAAACCGAATTTCGGGAAGGAGATCAAATCAATGGACATCATTTACATCGCACTCAGTCTGATCTTTTTCGGACTGAGTTGGGGGTTGGTGGTTTACTGCGAACGATTGGAAAAATAAGGCCCCGATTGTGCCTTGTAGTTATTTGAGACCAATGCTGGTTGAATCTTTCCGTTCGTTCTCAAACCCCAATTCGATCTCAGAAGGCAAAGGAGAATCGGGGTTTGGATTTCGTAATTCAAAATCAAGGAAGAAGGCGCATCATGAACTGGCTTTATCTCATCAGCGGCGTTATCGCGCTCGCATTGTTCGTGTATCTGTTTGTCGCACTCTTAAAACCGGAGAAGTTTTCATGACGCTGAATGGTTATCTGCAAATCGCATTCTACCTCGCTGTGCTGATCGGACTCGCCAAGCCGCTCGGTTTGTACATGGCGCGCGTTTACGAAGGAAAATCTTTCGGGTTGGACCGCATGCTCGGCCCGGTCGAGCGGTTGATTTATCGCTTGTGCGGTGTGCGCAGCGGCGAAGAGATGAACTGGAAAACATATGCGCTGGCAATGCTGCTGTTCAATTTCGCCGGATTGGTGGTGGTCTATGCGCTGCAAAGATTTCAAGCGTGGTTGCCGCTCAACCCGCAGGGCTTCGCCGCGGTCACTCCGGACTCGTCTTTTAACACTGCCGTGAGTTTTGCTACCAATACGAACTGGCAAGGTTACGGCGGCGAGACCACGATGAGCTACTTAACACAAATGCTCGGCCTCACCGTGCAGAATTTTGTTTCGGCAGCGGCCGGGATGGCGACTCTGGTGGCGCTCATTCGCGGTCTCACTCGACGCAGCGCACAGACCATCGGCAACTTTTGGGTCGATCTCGTGCGCACCACGCTCTACATCCTGTTGCCGCTCGCAATAGTGTTGTCGCTGATTCAGGTTTCGCAAGGCGTGATTCAGAATTTCGACGCGTATCATAGCGTGCCGTTGCTGCAACCGACCGTTGACGGCAGCGGCAACGCTGTCACCGAGCAATTGGTGCCGATGGGACCGGCCGCTTCGCAAATCGCCATCAAGCAGCTCGGCACGAACGGCGGCGGATTCTTCAACGCTAACTCGGCGCATCCATTTGAGAACCCGACGCCGCTTTCCAACTTCTTCGAGATGCTGGCGATTCTGGTGATTCCAGCAGCGCTGTGTTACACCTTCGGCAAAATGGTCGGCGATACGCGACAAGGCTGGGCCGTGCTCGCGGCGATGACAATTATTTTCGTTGCAATGCTCGCGTTGTGCGTGTGGGCAGAGCAAGATAGCAACCCGGCTTTCACAAAAATGGGCGTCGGTCAACATGCGAGTGCATTACAATCCGGCGGCAACATGGAAGGCAAGGAAGTACGTTTCGGCATCGTAAACTCGGCGCTGTGGGCGACGGCAACGACCTCGGCCTCGAACGGTTCGGTTAACGCGATGCATGATTCGTTTACCCCACTCGGTGGATTAGTGCCGATGTGGCTCATGCAACTTGGTGAAGTGATTTACGGCGGCGTTGGTTCAGGATTGTACGGCATGTTGGTCTTCGCCATCATCGCAGTATTTGTTGCCGGACTGATGGTCGGACGCACGCCTGAATATTTGGGCAAGAAAATCGAAGCGTATGAAATGAAGATGGCGTCGCTGGTGATTCTCATTCCGCCAATCGTCGTGCTCGGGTTCACCGCGCTCGCCGTGGTTACCGACGCCGGCAAAGCGACGATTTACAATCCCGGTGTGCACGGTTTCAGCGAAGTGCTCTACGCGTTTTCATCGCAGGGTAACAACAACGGCAGCGCGTTTGGCGGATTGGGCGCGAATAATCCGTTTTACAATTTCACCGGCGGTTTGGCCATGCTGTTCGCGCGCTACTGGCTGGCGATTCCTACTCTGGCTATCGCCGGTTCATTGGCGCGCAAGAAGATCGTCCCAGTCGGCCCCGGCACATTGCCGACACACAACGCGCTGTTCATTATTTTATTGATCGGCGTGGTGATCATCGTCGGCGCGCTGACGTTCATTCCGGCGCTGGCGCTCGGTCCGATTGTGGAGCAGTTGATGATGATTAATTCGTAAAATGTGATTCGTAATGCGTAAAACGTAAAAAAAAAATAAGCTACTTACGCATTACGTTTTACTCTTTAGGAGAACCCATGTCTGACAAACCCAAAGCCCGTCCTCTATTCGATGCAAAAATCGTTAAGCGGGCAATCGTCGACTCATTTGTTAAACTCGATCCGCGTATTCAAATTCGCAATCCGGTGATGTTCGTCGTGTTCATCGGCAGCGTATTGACGACGGTCTTGTTTGTTCAAGCGTTGATCGGCAAAGGCGAGGCCGCCGCAGGATTTATTTTTGCCGTCTCGCTTTGGCTGTGGTTCACTGTTCTGTTTGCCAACTTCGCGGAAGCCATGGCCGAAGGTCGCGGCAAAGCGCAAGCAGAATCATTGCGACGAGCGCGACGCGACATTAACACGAAAAAGCTTTCGGAACCAAAACGCGATGGCAAAGTGACCACGGCCTCAGCAGCGACCTTGCGCAAAGGAGACCTCGTGCTCGTTGAAGCCGGAGATTTTATTCCTGGCGATGGTGAAGTGATCGAAGGCATCGCTTCGGTTGACGAGAGCGCCATCACCGGCGAGAGCGCGCCGGTCATTCGCGAAAGCGGCGGAGATCGTAGCGCGGTTACTGGCGGCACAAAAGTATTGTCAGATTGGCTGGTCGTGCGCATCTCCGCCAATCCCGGCGAAACGTTTTTGGATCGCATGATTGCAATGGTCGAAGGCGCTAAACGGCAAAAAACGCCGAACGAAATTGCGCTGAATATTTTGCTCGCGGCGTTGACGATCATTTTTCTCTTGGCTACCGTGACGCTGCTGCCGTTCTCGATTTACAGCGTTGAATCTGCCGGACACGGCACGCCGATCACCGTTACCGTGCTGGTTGCGTTGTTAGTCTGCTTGATTCCCACAACTATCGGCGGCTTGCTTTCTGCAATCGGTATCGCTGGAATGGATCGGATGATTCAAGCCAATGTCATCGCGATGTCGGGTCGCGCGGTGGAAGCGGCTGGAGATGTCGATGTTTTGCTGCTCGACAAAACCGGCACTATCACGCTCGGCAATCGTCATGCGACGACTTTCATTCCTGCCGATGGAGTGAGCGCTGAAACGCTCGCCGACGCGGCGCAGCTTGCCTCGCTTTCTGATGAAACACCGGAAGGCCGCTCCATCGTCGTATTGGCGAAAGAAAAATATAGTTTGCGCGAGCGCGACATTCATGCGTTGGGCGCGAAGTTCGTGCCCTTCACTGCGCAGACGCGCATGAGCGGCGTTGATCTTGATGGTCGCAAAATTCGAAAAGGCGCGGCGGAGGCAATCGAAGTTTATGTCAAAGGCCGCGGCGGAAACTTTCCCAAAGAAATTCAATCCACTGTCGAGTCTATCGCGAAAGCCGGTGGCACGCCGCTGGTCGTGGCTGATGGCCCCAAAGTGCTTGGCGTGATTCAATTGAAAGACATCGTCAAGCGCGGCATCAAAGAGCGCTTTGCAGAATTGCGGCGCATGGGAATAAAGACGGTCATGATTACAGGCGACAATCCGCTGACTGCGTCGAGCATTGCCGCCGAGGCCGGCGTCGATGATTTTCTCGCGCAAGCCACGCCCGAAGCAAAACTGAAACTCATTCGCGAGCATCAGGCCGGTGGCAGATTAGTTGCCATGACCGGTGACGGAACCAACGACGCACCTGCATTAGCACAGGCTGATGTCGCGGTGTCGATGAACTCCGGCACACAGGCCGCCAAGGAAGCGGGCAACATGGTCGATCTCGACTCCAACCCGACCAAGCTCATCGAGATCGTTGAGATCGGCAAGCAACTGCTGATGACTCGCGGCGCGTTGACGACGTTCAGCATTGCGAATGACGTGGCGAAATATTTCGCAATCATTCCGGCGGCGTTTGTGAGCACGTATCCAGTTTTGTATGCGTTGAATATCATGGGCTTGGCGACGCCACAAAGCGCGATTCTCTCAGCGGTCATTTTCAACGCGCTGATCATCATCTTTCTGATTCCGCTGGCGCTGCGCGGCGTGCGCTATCGCGCCGTCGGCGCGGCAAAAGCCCTGAGTGACCATCTGTTGATTTACGGCGTGGGCGGATTGATCGTGCCGTTCATCGGCATCAAATTGATCGACATGATTTTGGCGGCGTTGGGATTGGCATAAAGTTCAGTAAAAGCCTCAAACCTCCAACGGATAGATTAAGACCAACGGATGAAAAGCTGCCAACTGTTTTAACAAAAGATAATTTTGTCACAAATTGTTTTGTCCGTTGGTCGCTCTTCATCCGTTGGGAAATTTTGAAAAAGGAAAAATTCTCATGCGTTCTCTCATCAAACCTGCTTTACTCATGCTGTTCATCTTGACCCTCCTCACCGGTGTCGCCTATCCGCTGCTGGTCACCGGCATTGCGCAGTTGATATTTCCGGCGCAAGCGAACGGCAGTTTGATTTATCAAAACGGAAAAGCCATCGGCTCTGAGCTTATCGGCCAGCCGTTCGATGATCCGAAATATTTTTGGAGCCGATTGTCGGCAACCGGACCGTTTCCCTACAATGCCGCGGCTTCATCAGGCTCCAACCTTGGACCAACCAACGAGGCGCTGCTCAAGGCCGTCGATGCTCGAGTGCAAGCATTGCGGCAAGCTGATCCGAACAATACACAACCGATTCCGGTTGATTTGGTCACATCCTCGGGCAGCGGCCTCGATCCGCACATCAGTCCGGCGGCGGCTTTTTATCAAGTTTCTCGCATCGCACACGTCCGCAATCTGGAAGAATCCGTCGTGCACCGGCTTGTCGAAAAACACATCGAAGGCCGACAACTCGGATTCTTGGGCGAGCCGTGCGTCAATGTTTTGAAATTGAATCTGGCCATGAATAGAGTTCAGGTGAACAAATAAAAAATGACAAGCAAAATTTTATTTCGTAAATTCAATCCATGAATGACGAACGCCCCGATCCCGATAAATTGCTCGCTGCCGTCGAGCGCGAAGAAAACAAAGAAGCGCGCGGCAAGCTGAAAATCTTTTTCGGCATGGCCGCCGGCGTCGGGAAAACTTATGCGATGTTGCAGGCGGCGCACCAGCTCAAAGAGCGCGGCGTCGATGTCGTTGCCGGTATCGTCGAAACGCACGACCGCGCGGAAACACAGGAGCTGCTCGACGGCTTGGAGATTGTGCCTCGCCGAAAGCTCTCGTATCGAGAAGTAACATTGGATGAATTTGATCTCGATGCCGTGATTCAACGGAAACCCGAATACGCACTTGTCGATGAGCTGGCGCACACGAACGTCGAAGGCTCGCGCCACCAAAAGCGCTATCAGGATGTTTTGGAATTGCTCGATCACGGCATCAATGTCTACACGACATTGAACGTTCAGCACGTCGAGAGTCTCGTTGACACGGTGAGACAAATCACCGGCGTCACCGTGCATGAAACCGTGCCCGACAGCATTCTCGATCGCGCCGATGAGATCGAAGTGATCGACTTGCCCATCGACGATCTCCTCAACCGAATGGAAGAGGGCAAAGTGTATGCGCCGGAGCGGTCGCACGTCGCCATGAGCAATTTTTTCCGCAAGGGAAATTTGACGGCGCTGCGCGAGATCGCCCTGCGCAAAACCGCCGAGCGCGTCGGCATGGATCTGCAAGAGTACATGCAGGCGCATCACATCGCCGGTCCGTGGAAAACCACGCAGCGATTGTTGGTGGCGGTCGGCAGCAGCCCCTATTCCGAACAGTTGATTCGCTGGACACGGAGATTGGCAACAACATTGGAAGCGCCATGGGTTGCGGTCTCCGTGCAAACTTCTCACAAGCCGACCGAGCTAGAAGAAAAGCGGCTCAAACAAAACATTGCGCTGGCGCGAGAGCTGGGCGCCGAGCTAGTGACGACCGTAGACGTGGATGTCGTCGCGGCGCTGGTGCGGGTGGCGCGCGAAAAAAATGTCACGCAAATCGTCGCCGGCAAGTCGCGCTCGAATCTCGTTGCCGATCTTTTCAGCGGCGGCTCGCTGGTCAATCGTCTGATTGCCGAAAGCGGCGAGATCGATGTTTACGTCGTTCATAGCGATGCGGCGGCAGGCGAGAACGAGAAAAAACCGGCTTTCCGTTTTCGATCAACCGCACAACAATATCTCTTGACCTGCGGAGCGGTCGTCGTCGTTTCGGCGCTGTGCTCGATCTCAACGGCAATCATCGATTATCGCGCCGTCGGCATGTTTCTGCTTTTTACGGTAACAGTGCTTGCCCTGCTCGTCGGTCGCGGGCCGATCCTTGCCGCGGCGCTGTTGAGCGCGGTAGTCTGGAATTTTTTCTTCATCCCACCTTTATATACGTTTCAGATTCATTCATTCACCGACGCCCTCATGGTGGGCATGTATTTTATCATCGCGTTGGTGGGCGGCGTGTTGACGGCCAGAGTGCGCGCTCGGGAGCTTGCCATGCGGCATCGCGAAGAATATGCGACGGCGCTTTACGCGCTGGCAAAAGAAATCAACAACGTCAAATCGCTGGGGGATATTCTTCGGGTCACGGAGCAGCACATCGGCAGAATTCTCAACGCCCGCGTCGGATGTTTTCTCTCTGCGCCGGCCGGTGGAAATTTTCTCGCCTCACATCCTGCGAATAGTTTCACGCCAAAATCCGAAAAGGAATGGAGCGTAGCCTTGTGGGTTTATCAAAACCTAAAACCCGCCGGCCGCGGCACCACAACTTTGCCTTTTGCCGAGGCGGCTTACTTCCCTCTGCTGACCACGCAGCACGCTATCGGCGTGATGGGCATCGCTTCGTTTTGGAAGCGTCCGTTCACAATCGAAGAAGAAGGGTTGCTGCAAACGAGTCTGCATCAAATCGCCATCGCCATCGAGCGCGAGATTTTGCGCACGACGGCTGAACGGGCGAACATGCTCACCGAATCCGAGCGACTCCATAAGACATTGCTGAACTCTATCTCGCACGAACTGCGCACGCCGATCTCGGCGATTCTCGGCGCGTCGGATCATTTGCTCGACGGATCGACTTCACAGAGACCGGAAGTCAAAAACGAATTGCTCGGCGAAATTCATGTTGCCGCCGAGCGCTTGAATAGATTGGTAGAGAATTTGTTGGACATGAGCCGTCTCGAATCCGGGTTGATCAAGCCCAAGCTCGATTGGTGCGATCTTCGCGATGTGATCAATGGAGCAACCAAAGATTTGAAGAGCAAGCTCGCCGGCCGCGCTCTTTCAATCAATGTCCCATCGGACGCACCGTTAGTCAAGCTCGATTTCGGTTTGATGGAGCGCGTGCTATCGATTCTTCTGGACAACATCTGTGAACATACGCCGCCCGGCTCGGCGATAGAGATTCACGTGGAGAGTTTGGAAAACGAATGTGTGATTATGATTTCCGACAACGGCCTCGGTTTGCCGCAGGAAGCACTCGATAAAATCTTCGAAAAGTTCTATCGCGTCAACGGCGCTAAAACCGGCGGCGTCGGTTTGGGGCTTTCGATAGCGCGCGGCTTTATCGAAGCGCATAGAGGAAAGCTCTCCGTCGCCAATCACGAAAAAGGCGGCGCACGATTTACGATTCGATTGCCGATGAAGTGATCATGCCGAGTGTGCGCGAAAAATAACTGGTGGATTGTATGTCCCCAAACAAATGAAGCCATCGTACAAAAAATCAAAAAATGAGCAACGGATTTCGCTGATTACACGGATTGATTATTAATCTGCGTAATCCGTGTAATCCGTTGCTATACAGACTTCATCCATTCTCATCGGGATAAGTTTACATGAATAATAAATCTTCGATCTTGATCATCGATGATGAGTCGCAAATTCGCCGCTTGCTGCAATTGGCGCTGGAATCGAACGAATACAAAGTGATTCTGACCGAGAACGGAAACAACGGCATGACGCGCGCCGCGATGGACAAGCCGGATTTGATCATTCTGGACTTGGGACTTCCCGACGCCGACGGCATCGACATTCTCAAAAAACTCCGCGAGTGGGCTACCATGCCGATTCTCATTCTCTCCGTCCGTAATACTGAGGAAGACATCGTCGCCGCACTGGACGCCGGCGCAGACGATTATTTGATCAAACCTTTTCGCACCGGAGAATTGCTGGCGCGCGTACGCACAGCGCTGCGCCACCAACAGACAGGGCAGGCGGAGCATATTTTTACTTTTGGATCAGTCGTCGTTGATCTCGCGGCGCACACCGTAAAGAAAGACGAAGAGTTCATCAAGCTGACGGCGACGGAATATTCGTTGCTCTCGCTATTCGTCCGCAACGCCGGCAAAGTGCTCACGCATCGCTACATCTTGGAACAGGTGTGGGGACACGCTTACGCAGGTGAAACGCAATACACGCGCGTTTATCTTGCGCAGCTTCGCAAGAAGCTCGAAGATGATCCTACCAACTCCAAGCTCTTCATCACGGAATCGGGAATTGGTTACAGATTGACGGCAGTGGGGTAGATTAGGAAGCACGAAAAGAATTCGCTTGCTGTTGAGCAGACTTTTCAATTATCTTTGACCATGCAAGTTATCACGATACGAAAAGTTTCTTTTCTCTTAGCCTCGATTATTTTGATGAGTCAGATGATGGGACTCCTTTTCTGCGGTGACGTGGATTGCTTACGAGGCCAATCTAATGAAAACTGCGCTACTTTGCTCTGCAGCATCCTTGCCAAGCACGCGGCTCCGGCGTCTGCGCCAGATCATGGTTCCGAGACCACCTGCGATTGTTTCTGCCATCTTTTGATCGATCTTCCCAAGATAGATCTTAGTGCGACGCTGCTGGATGTAACAGCTCTTCACGCCACAGAGGTGTTGCATTTCTTCGCCGCCCCGACTTATGACATCGACCATCCTCCGTTAGCCTAATCTCTTTCCACCTTTCCTTCTCTTTCAAGTTTTGATATTCTCTTCCGTTATCAGAAAGGACTCGGAACGTGTCTCCATTTTTGCGTTCCTGCGTGGCCGTGCTGTTTTCTTTTTTATTTTTACTTGAGAACAGCAGCGCGCAGGAGAAATTGTCTTTGTCACAGGCCATTGCATTGGCGACGGCCAACCATCCCGAAATTTTAGCGGTGCAAAAGGAAATCGACGCGACTGCCGGCCGCATTTTGCAAGCCGGACGAATTCCCAATCTGGAAGTCGTCATCACCTTTAACGAAACGCCGACGAATTTCAATCCTGGCGATGCCGGTGAAAAAGACCTCGGCATTTTTCAGCCTATCGAGTTTCCCGGCAAGCGCGGCGCTCGGATCGAGGTTGCCACGCATGACCGCGCCGTCACGACGCTCGCACTGGAACGCTTCAAGACCGTCATTGCTTCACGCGTCAAGAAAGCCTATTACCAAGTGTTGCTCGCCGATGAGTTTGCGCAGAACTTGGATTTCAACATTACCCTGCTGAAAGATTTTCTCAAGGTCGTCACCGAGCGTTATCAAACCGGCACGAGCACGTATTTGGACGTGATCCGCGCCAAAGTCGAATTGGCGCGTCTACGCAATGAGTTTGTGGAAGCGCAACGCGATAATGTCTCAAAGATTGGCGAGCTTAACCTCTTGCTCGGACGCGGCGGCGAAACGCCGGTGACACTCACCGACTCACTGGCCTACCAACCTTTCACATTGCCGCAAGATTCCGCCATTGCGATGCTCTCAGCGCAGAGCGTTTTTCTGAAAATCATCGAACGCGAATCGATGCGAAGCCGGTCATTGTTGAATCTGGCGCGAAAAAGTTATTTGCCTGATTTTGGCCTCGGCTTCGCGTGGCAAAATCGCCGAGGACAACTCCCCTCTGCCGGCTCGGCGCGGTATTTCGGTTTCGAGCTGGGCGTTAGCATTCCGCTTTATTTTTGGCAAGCGCCGCGCGGCGAAGTGCAGGAAGCGCGCGCGATGGTTGATTTCGGCGCATTGCGACTCGAAGCGGCGCGGCGGCGGGTGCGTCAGAGCCTCGTGAACGCTTATCGTTTGGTCGAGGTGGCAAATCAACAAGTGCAGTCGTTCGAGACCGCGCTGCTGCGAGACGCGGAAGACGAGCTACGCGCCGGAATTTCCGCTTATCAAAACAATCAAATCGACGCGCTCAATTTGTTCGACATCTATCGCACCTATCGCGCGGCGAAGATCGAATACGCCCGCGCGCTTTATAATTATGCCGCAGCGCGTGCGGAGCTTGAAGCCTCGGCGGAAGTGCCGGAGTGATCAAAAAGGCAAAACGATTGCGGACAAAACTATTGAAAAGCTTTGAGAATGGTTTTGCCCTAAATCGTTTTGCCTTTCACTTTACGCCTGAAGAGTTACAATTTTTCCCAAACGGAGAAACCATGAATTCCCCCTTCATCAAAATCACCATCATCTTATGCGCGCTCGTGCTCGCCGGCTGCGAGAAAAAAGCCGAGGAGCAGCAAGTCGATTATCCCGAGCGCACGCACAATGACGAAAAAGCTACGCTGGTGTTGACGCAACATCAGCTTGAACATATCGAGTTCGCCGTCGAGGCCGCGGAAATCAAAACGGTCACGACTCCGCTGTCGTTGCCCGGACGCGTCGCGCTCAATGAGCGCACGACCGCGCACATCACCGCGCGCGTCATGGGACGCGTGGAAAAAGTGCATCGCGTGGTCGGCGACCGCATGAAAAAAGGCGAAGCGCTGGTGGAGCTTTTCAGCCAGGAATTTCTCGCCATGCAATCGGAGTTCGTGCAAGCCGAAGAGCGGCTGAAGCGCATGACCGCGGAGCAACCTGAATACGGCACGACCAAAGCGATTTATGAATCCAGCCACAACAAGCTCCAAACCCTCGGTTTGACGAATGCAGAAACCGATCAACTCGCGGACACGCATGCGCCGTTCGCTTTACTGCCGGTGCGCGCGCCCTTCGACGGCACGTTGCTTTCCGGCGAGGTGCGCCTTGGTGAGTTCGTGGAAGTGGGCAGAGAATTTTTTACCATCGCCAATCTGCAAAAGCTTTGGGTGATTGCCGACGTGTTCGAACATGATTTGCCGCTCATTCACGAAGGCCTTGCCGGCGAAGTTTTGGTCACGCCTTACCCGACGGAAAAATTTCCAGCAACGCTTACGACCATTTACGATATGGTCGATGAAAAATCGCGCACTGTGAAAACCCGCTTCGAGGTGGACAACCGCGCCGGCAAACTCAAGCCTGAAATGTTCGCCACCGTCAATGTCGAAGCGAAATTCGGCGGCAGCAGTCTGAAGATTTCTTCGCTCGCGGTGATGAGCAACAACAGCGCAGCGTTTGTTTTCGTCGCGGTCAATGACACCACATTCGAGCAGCGCGCCATCAAAATCGGCTTCGAAACCAAGGCCTACACTGAAGTGCTCGAAGGCCTGGCCTCCGGCGAGCGCGTCGTCACCAAAGGCACTTTCTACTTGAAGAGCGAGATGGCCAAAGAAACGTTTGTGGAGGAGGAATAATGGTTGACAAAATCATTCTCTTCGCCACACGGCAGCGGCTCTTCGTGCTGCTCGGCGTGCTCGCGCTTATCGTGGCCGGCGTCATCGCGGTGCAGCAATTGCCCATCGACGCGGTGCCGGATATCACCAGCAATCAAGTGCAAATCTTCACGGTGCAGCCCTCGCTCGCGCCGCAGGAGATCGAGCGCCTCGTTACTTATCCCATCGAAGTGGCGATGCAAAATTTGCCCGACGTCGAAGAAGTACGCTCGGTCTCAAAGTTCGGCCTCTCCGCAGTGACGGTGGTGTTCGATGACGACGTCGATATTTATTTTGCGCGCCAGCTCGTTGCGCAAAAAGTGCAGGAAGCCAAAGCCGATTTGCCGCCCGGCATTCCGGAGCCGGAG
>Ga0247727_10008977_pt1 | contig 18325 bp, 15 predicted proteins | sample WisWelCaveWW1625_FD_202498 | JGI IMG/M metagenome (GOLD analysis project Ga0247727, IMG submission 202498) | Biofilm microbial communities from Wishing Well Cave, Virginia, United States - WW16-25 | ecosystem: Environmental > Aquatic > Deep subsurface > Groundwater > Cave microbial mat | place... | reverse complement strand
GGACCGAGGACCGACGAGCCGTACTCGACGTACGGAGAGGAGGCCGCAGGGAGCATGGCGCGGAGATTGCCCCGGATCGTCGGCCGCAGTAGGCGGCGTTTCACACCAGCCTCCTAGGAGGGGAGGCGCATCCCGGGCGATGCGTTGAGGTCCAGGCGGGATCGTTCGCCGGCGGCGAGCCGCAGCGCGCCGGCGTAGGCGATCATCGCGGCGTTGTCCGTGCAGCTCGAGATCGGAGGAACGTGCAGCGACAGGCCCGCCTCTGCGGCGAGTTCGCCGGCGCGCGACCGCAGCGCCCCGTTCGCGGCGACGCCGCCGCACAGGACGACGTCGCCCACGCCCTCGATTCGCGCAGCCCGGACGAGCTTCGTCGCGAGCGTCTCGACGACGGACGCCTGGAAGCTCGCGCAGACGTCGTGGACCGAGATCGCGCGTCCTTGTTCCCGCGCGCGCCGCAGCTCGAGCGCGACCGCGGTCTTGACGCCGCTGAAGCTGAACTCGAGGTTGTCGGCCTCCCGCAGCGCGCGGGGGAACCGGATCGCCTTCGGCGAGCCCTCTCGCGCACTCGCCTCTACCAGAGGACCGCCCGGGTAGCCGAGTCCGAGGAGCTTGGCGACCTTGTCGAAGGCTTCGCCGGCCGCGTCGTCGCGCGTCTCGCCGATCGTTCGCATGGAGCCCGGCGCGTCGACGCGGACGAGGCTCGTGTGCCCGCCCGACGCGAGAAGCGCGACGAAGGGGAAGCGCGGCCGCGTGGAGCCGCCCTGCCGCAAGAACGCTGCCAGGACGTGCCCTTCCAGGTGGTTGACGCCGACCAGCGGCAGCCCGGTCGACCACGCGATCGCCTTGGCCGTCTGGATCCCGACGAGGAGCGACCCGACCAGGCCCGGCCCCGCGGTCACGGCGATTCCATCCAGATCGGCGAACGTCGTCCCCGCCCGTGCCATCGCCTCGCGGATCACCGGGACGATGGAGAGCACGTGCGCGCGCGACGCCAGCTCGGGGACGACGCCGCCGTACCGTGCATGGACCGGGAGCTGGCTGTGGACGACGTCTGCCTGCACGTTGCCGTCGCCGGTCACGATGGCCGCGCCGGTCTCGTCGCAGGAGGACTCGATGCCGAGGACGCGCAAAGCGGGTTAGAAACACCCCGCGCGCTGGCGCCGCAGGTGGAACAGCCCGAAGAGCGCCGTCTCGGGCAAGTCATCGAGGCCCGCGTCGGGCCCGCCCGTGCACGGAGGCAGGCCCGGTCCTGCGTCCTCGCCCGAACCCGCCGGCGCCTGGGCGGCGCCGAGGAGGCGCACCTCGACGGAGCCGTCGTGCATCAGCGAGACGACCGCCAGCAGGTCCTGCCGGCGGGTCGAGCGAATGAAGTACATCTCGTTCTCGACCCGTCCGTCGCCGAACTGCAGCTGCGAGAGCGGGTCGTGCGCTAGCACTTCGATCGGCCGCAGCTCCGAGACCGACCCTTCGAGGGTCCCGTCGTCCGTCGTGAGCGTGCCGGCCGGGCAGGCGGCCTGCCTCGAGGTGTATCCGTGAAGTTCCATGCGCACGGTGTCGCGGTCCCAGCCGCGCGTGAGGAAACCCGCCGACGAGAGGTATCCGCAGTACGACTCGTCCGTCCCGAGATCGAAATCGCGCTGGCTCTGGCATCCCCCCAGCACCATCGGCAAAAGGAGCATCGGGCGCATTCGGACGGTCAGCCTACCACGCCATGCGGGCCCCCTCGGTGAAGCTCCAGCTTCCCTCCGCGCCCACGATCACGTGATCGAGCACGCGGATCCCCAGCAGCGTCCCGGCTGCGCGGAGCCGCTCGGTGATCTCGCGGTCCTCCTCGGACGGGGTCGGATCGCCCGAGGGGTGGTTGTGCACGAAGACGACTGCGGAAGCGGACTCGCGCACCAGCGGGCGGAAGGCCTCCCTCGGGTGCACGGGACAGCTCGACAGCGTCCCGACCGCAATCTCGATCTCCGCGCGCACCCGGTTCTTGGCATCGAGCGCGAGTGCGAGGAACCGCTCGCGGGGTTCGGCGGCCAGACGCGGCCCGTAGATCGCGGCCACGTCGCGCGAAGTCGCGATCCGGTCGCCCGGCTTCGGGAAGCGCGACCGGACCCGGCGCACGACCTCGGCCGCAGCCAGGAGCCGGAGCGCCGCCGCCGATCCGACCTCGCGCCGCGCTTCGCGGTAGGGGACGTCCAGGATCGCGCCGAGCCCGCCGCGAGTCTGCAGCCATTGGCCGGCGCGTCGCCCGGCGGCTCCGCCGATCCAGGCGGCGACGAGGTCCAGGTCAGTGGTCGGGATGGGCGGCGCTTCCTGCATTGCCGACTCGCAATGCGAGCGCCGTGCCTGCGCCGCGCCCCGTGGACCCTCGGGAATCCGGACGTCCGGCGGCGGATCGGCGTAGGGTCCGCCGCCCTCGACGCCGGTCCTTCGCCGTCGTAGTTCTCCCGCGGTGGATCGACGGCGCGCGGCGACCTGGCTGTGGATCGGGGCCCTGTGCGTAGCCGCCGTCGCGGTGTGGCTCTCGCGCTCGCAGTTGCAGGAGGTCGATGCACCGGTCCGGGCGTCGACCGACCGGGGCGTAACAAAGCGAAGGCCAGGGTGGCGCCCGGGGCCCGCGCGCCCGCCCGAGAAGGTCGCACCCTGGATGATGGGGGGATCGCCACGGCACGGCGGGCAGAGCGCGTTCGTCGGCCCGCTCGAGCCGCGCCGGGCGTGGTCGCTGCCGACCCAGGGCGCCGTCCTCGCGCAGCCGGTTTTCGGGCGCGACGGAACGGTGTACGTCGGATCGCTGGATCACCACTTCTACGCGATCCGCAAGGGTGGCGCGCTGCGCTGGAAGGTCGACGCGGCAGGCCCCATCTACGGGGCCGGCGCGGTCGGGCGCGACGGCACGGTCTACTTCGGATCCGACTCGGACCGCGTGTACGCGGTCTCGCCGGGGGGCGATGTCCGCTGGGTCGTGGAGACCGAACGGGACGCCGACACCGGCGTCGCGCTCTCGGCGGCGGGCGAGATCCTCATCGGGTGCGGACCCGAGTTGCTCGCGATCCGGCCGACGGGCCGGCTCGCCTGGCGCTTTCGCGCTAGGGACAAGGTGTTCTCCTCGCCGGCGATCGCAGACGACGGAGCGATCCTCTTCGGATCCCAGGACGACCACCTCTACGCGCTCAACTCGGACGGGACGCTGCGGTGGGCGTACCGGACGGGGGGCGACGTGGACTCGGCGCCGGCGATCGCGGACGACGGAACGGTCGTCGTCGGATCCGACGACGCGCGAGTGCATGCGGTCGCGCCGGACGGCACGCTGCGATGGTCGCGCGAGGTCGGGGGAGCCGTTCGCGCAGGCATCGCATTCGGCATCGACGGCAGCGTCCTCGTCGGAACCTACGGACCGCGGCCGCGATTCGTCTCGCTCGACTTCGCGACGGGGGAAGAGCGCTGGGCGCACGCGCTGCGCCCGGTCGCCTCGCGCGACGTGGGGATCCAGTCCCCGGCAGCCGTGGACGCCGAGGGCTCGATCTACTTCGGTGCGAACGACGACTTCCTCTACTCGCTGCGGCCCGACGGTGGGCTGCGCTGGGTGTTCGCGACCGGGGCGGACGTGGATTCGGGGCCTTCCATCGCGACGGACGGGACGCTCGTGTTCGGTTCGGCGGATCACGTCGTCTACGCCTTGGGAGGCGGCGTTTCACCCCCGCCTCCTTGAGGCCGAATCCTTGAAGGGCCGGGGGCGGTCCCCTATACTTCTCGTCGTGATCCGGATTGCGTGCGCGACTCTCTGCCTCGCCCTTTCGGCCGCCGGATGCGGCGACGAGCCGTTGCCGGTCGCCGCGCCGGAGCCCGGCGGCGCGTTCGCGGTCGCCTGGGCCCGCCGGCAGCAGGTGCTCGGCGACGTCGCCGAAGCGCCGCTGGTCGACGTCCTCTTCGGCGCGCGCATCGTGCGTCACGGCGGGATGGACCGCACGACCGTCGCGGAGGTGCTCGAGCTGTCGGCGTTCGAGACGGACGACGTCGCCCCGGGCGAGTGCTCGGATCCGGTGACGGCCGCGTCCCTCGAGGACGTCGGCGGGGTCGAGAGCGGTGCGTTCGTCGAGCTGGTGGACGTGGGCGCCATCGTCTTCCATGGAACCGATGTCCGCGGAGCCGGGGCGATTCGCCTCGAGCCGCGCAGCTTCCCCGATCTCCTCTCGGTCGTGTCGGGCGTCGTCTACGCACAGGACGCGGAGGGATCGTCCATGGCGGCGGGCGCCGAGATCTCCTTTGCCGCGCGCGGGGGTGCGGGCGTGGGATTCCTCGAAGCGACGGCGATCGTCCCGGAGGAGATCGCCGGGCTTCGCGTAGGGCGTCAGGATCCGCTCTTCGGCGCTCCGGTCCTCACGCGAGGAGCCGACCTCGAGGTCGCGTGGGATGCGGGCGCCGCGGGCAACGAGGTGCGGATCGAGCTCGGATGGCTCGAACCGGCGGGCCCGGTCGTCGTGTCGTGTCGCGCCATGGACGACGGCGAGTTCGTGGTGCCCGGCTCCCGCACACGGCTCGTCCCCGAGCTCGGGAGCACGGATCTCAGCCTGACCGTCAGGCGCGTCCGGCGCTCGGCCATCGCGGCATCGGGGCTCGACGAGGGCACACTGGTCGTGGAGCAGTCGGTCACGTTCGCCGTCCGCCTCTAACGACTACTTCTTCCCGAAGAGCTTCCCGAACAGGCCCTTCTTTTCCTGGTCGTCCCCCTTCGCGGCCCGCGCGGCTCCCCCCGGAGGGATCGTGGATCGCTTGCCCGGCGCGCCGGCCTTCTGGTCGCGCCGCATCTCGAAGAGCCGCACCTCGCGCAGAGCGTCGAAGTTGCGCGGGTTGATCTCGGCGGCGCGCCGGAAGTACGTGACGGCCGCACTCTCCCCGGTGCGCTTGAGGGTCATGCCGATGTAGAAGTTGATCCGCTCGCTCTGCGGCGACAGCTCCACCGCCTTCTTGAGGATGGCGAGGATGTCCTGCACCGGCAGGTCCGTCTCGCGCCGCGTCAGGAGGATCCATCCGAGGAGGCCTTGCGCCTCGCCGTCATCGGGGTTCCCCTCGATGGCGAGGCGGCAGTACTGCTCGGCTTCTTCGTAGTTCTTCCGGCGCAGGCAGACCTCGGCCTTCTGCGCGTTCATCGCGGCATCCAGGATCGTCTGGATCTTCCGTTGATCCGCCGGCGTTCCGGTTCCCTCGCGCACCATCTCCAGATACCGCTGACGCTTCTGCAAATCCGTGAGGGTGCCGTACGCCTCGGTCAGGTTCGCGAAGATGTACTCGAACGTCGGGCGCAGTTCCTCCAGCCCGGCGTGCAGGCGATCCGGGTGCCACTTCTTCGCGAGCGCGAAGTACCTCGCGCGAAGGTCGTCCTCCGAGTCTTCGCGCGTGGCCCCGAGCATGATGAAGTAGTCCTCGGAGTCGATCTCCTCGGCACGCTTGACGATCTCTTCGCGGGTCGCAATCTGCTCGGGCGAGGTGCCCGGCGGCGCGGCGGGCACGTCTGGACGCGAGGCACGCTTGCCCTGCGCGGGAAGGCGCGCGGCGGAGGGGATTCTCGGAGGCTTCGCCTTCGGTGGCGGCGGAGGGGGAGGCAACACCGAGCCGCGGGCGGACGGGGCGGCGGGCGGCGGGACGGGGGCCGCGTCGGGCCCCGCCGGCGGTGCAGCGGGGAGGGCAACCGCGGCCTGGGTCGCGCGGCTCAGCTCGGCCAGCCGGGTCAGCACGAGACAGTACGCGAGCGTACGGACGTCGCGATCGGACGCGATCTTCGCGGCCACGATCGCATCGAGGGTGAGCGGCTGCGCGCGCAGGCACGCGACGATCGTTCGATCCTCTTCCCGCAGGTCGAACCGCTCTTCGACCTTGGCCGCCTCCGGAACGCGCAGCGCCTGCCCCTCGATGCGCGCCAGGACGGGAGCGAGCCGATCCTCCTGGTAGGCGTAGCGGACGCCGGACAGAAGGATCGGATAGGGGTCGACGCGGATGCTCTCGCCTCCCCCGTACGCCTGCAGCAGGTTCAGCTCGTCGTAGTACGCGTACCGCGCGTCTTTGATCGCGAAGACCTTCACGAGCTTTCGTCGGAGCTGTTCGCGCAGCCCCTTGACGAGTCCGGGCAAATCGAGCGCTCCCTGCTCGATCAGGATCCGGCCTTGCAACCCCTTCCCCCCACCCAGAGCCATCAGGGACTTCGTGAACGCCTCGTCCGTGATCAGGTTCATCTCGAGCAGGACGCGGCCGAGCGGCTCCGTGGGCTCGTCGACGCGCACGCGCGCGGGGAAACCCTGCTGGAAGTAGATCTGATCCGTCCGGCCCTCGCTCTCGACCTCGACCGTCCCCGAGAGCTTCCGGTCGTGCATGTAGACGAGCACGTTGGCCAGCGGCGTCTTGTCGAAGGAGCCCGACGCGGTCGGCTTGGGCTTGGGGGCCGTCGCGTCGGTCACGTCGCGACCTTCCAGGTGGTGCCCCCGGCGCCGTCCATGATCTCCACCCCGGCCGTTCGCAGCGCGTCCCGGATCCGATCCGCCTCCGCAAAGTCCCTGCGCTTGCGCGCTTCGACCCGCGCGGCGATCTGGCCGCCGATCCAATCCTCGTCGAGGCCGCGGCGCGACACGGCACGGGCCTCGCGGGCCGCGAGGAACTCCGCGGGCGACCGCTCCAGTACCCCGAGGACCGACGCGGCATGGCGCACCTCGCCGAGTGCGAACGCGAGCGCGGCCCGCCGCGCCGGCTCGGCAAGTCCGCCGGCGTCGTGGGCGAGGTCGTTCGTCACGCGCAGCATGTCCGCGAGGGCTGCGAGGCACTGCGCGGTGTTGACGTCGTCGTCCATCGACGCGTCGAAGCGCGCGCGGAAGCCCCGTATCGCGGGGACGTCCGGAAGGGCGTCAGGGTCGGGAGGCGAGGCGCCGGCCACGGCCGACGCCCGGCCGAGCGTCTCGTAGCAATAGAGCACCCGTGCCTCGGCGTCCTCGAGGGCCGGAAATCCGACCACCTGGCCCGCCTCGTCGAGGCGAACGTCGAAGCTGATCGGAGATCGGTAGTGCGTGCCGAGGTAGTGGTAGCGCAGCGCCTCGGGTTCGGCCTTTTCGAGCACGTCGCGCACCGTGAAGAAGTTGCCGAGCGACTTCGACATCTTCTGTTTGTCGATGTTCACGAACTGGTGGTGCATCCAGATCGTCGAGAAGGTCGTGCCCAGGACCGCTTCGCTCTGCGCGATCTCGTTCTCGTGGTGAGGGAAGATGAGGTCCATGCCGCCCGCGTGCAGGTCGAGGCCCGCGGGCGCGTAGCGCAAGCTCATCGCGGTGCACTCGATGTGCCAGCCGGGGCGACCGCCGCCCCACGGGCTCGGCCACTGCGGCTCGCCAGGTTTCGCGCACTTCCAGAGGGCGAAGTCGAGCGGATCGTTCTTGCGCTCGTCGACCTCCACCCGTGCTCCGCACAGCAGGTCGTCGAGATTGCGGCGGGACAGCTTGCCGTATCCGGGGAACTTGCGGACGGAGAAGTAGACGCTCCCGCTGCTCTCGTAGGCGAAGCCCCTGGCGATGATCTCCTCGATCGTACGGACGATCTCCGACATGTGCCCCGTGACGCGCGGCTCGACGTCGGGCGGGAGGATCCCGACCGCCCCCATGTCCCTGGCGAACTCGTCCGCGTAGCGCGCAGCGAGGGCCTGCGGTTCCTCTCCTGTTTTCGCTGCGCGGGCGATGATCTTGTCGTCGACGTCCGTGACGTTGCGGATGAAGAGGAGCGGCACCCCCTTCGCGCGCAGGTACCGGACGAGGACGTCGTAGACGAGCACGGCACGGACATGGCCGACGTGCGCCATGTCGTAGGTCGTCGGGCCGCACAGGTAGAACGCGATCCGGTCCCCCGACCGGGCGACGAGGGGCTCCTTCACCTGCGTCAGCGTGTTGTAGATGCGCACGGAGGAGGAGATTCCCATCGCGAGGAGGGGCAGTTTGCCCCGCACCCCGGGGCCCGGCAAGGCTGGCCTGACGCCCTTGCGCGACTGGCCGCTCCACGGATAGTCTCGCGTCATGAGGGGCACACGGGCTCTTCTCGCGGTCGTCGTGTTCAGTGGGCTCGGCTGCGCGGCCGAGCCGGTGCCGGTCCGCACCCACGAGCTCGCGGCAGACGTCGCCCTGGACGTCGAGGAGATGGACTTCCTCGGGATCATCAACGACTACCGCGCCGACAACGGCCGCGGCGCTCTCACGGCGTCCCCGACCCTGTGCGAGGCCTCCGACGGCCACAGCCACGACCTCGCGGACCAGGACTACTTCAGCCACACGGGCCTGGACGGGCGCGACCCGTCGGACCGCTGCGCGGATGCGGGATACCCGTCCTGGTGCGGCGAGAATATCTTCGCGGGCGACGCGACCGCGAACGGAGCGTTCGACGCGTGGAGAGACTCCCCCGGCCACAACGCGAACATGTTGAACGCCGACTACCAGGCGATCGGGATCGGCCGCGCGTTCAACGCCGGCTCGACCTACGGGTGGTACTGGACGAACAACTTCGGAAACGAGGTCGACGGCGACGTCGGCTGCCCTTGCTCCGACGGAGAGCTGCTGGCCTGTGCGAACGGCGCCTGTGCCGGCGAGCAGGTGTGCGCCGACTGCGGGTGGGGCGTGTGCGACGCGCCGGCGCCGGCGGAGGAGACCTGCAACGGCGTGGACGACGACTGCGACGGCGAGACGGACGAAGGGCTCGACTGCGGCGGCGACGCCGACACGGACACGGACACGGACACGGACGTCGACGCGGACACCGACGTGGACGCCGACGCCGACGCCGACGCCGATGGCGACGCCGACGGATTCGTCGACGCCGACGGCGGTGGCGACGCCGACTTCACGGGCGAGATCGGCTTCGACGGCGGCTGCGCCTGCGCCGCAGCGGGTCCGGGCCACGGCGGCTGGCTGCTCTCTGCCCTGCTGGCGTGCCTGCCGCGCCGCCGCCGGGTACAATCGAGGGCATGAGCGACTTTCGCGGTTCTTTCCTTGCCCTGCTGATCGGACTTCTCGCGACAGGCTGCTCCTGCGGGAGCGAGTCGAACGGAAGCGACGGACAGATCGACCCCGACGCGGGGGGCGACACGGACGTCGACACGGACGCGGACACGGACTCCGACTCCGACTCCGACACGGACACGGGATCGGACACGGATACCGGGACGCTCGAGGGTCCGCCCGACACCGACTTCATCATGAATTCCGTCCTGTACGGGGACGACGACGACGGGTTCGACCTCGACGGCCACGACACGGCCTCCGCGGACGACGTCGTCGGGTGCGGACACATCGACGGCCCGGGCGGGATCGACAACCAGCTCGGACCCGTCATGCAGGACATCGACCTCTTGACCGGCGAGAACTCCGAAGGCCTGCTCGGAGACGCGATCGAGGACGGCATCTTGCTCATGCTCTTCCGGCTCGCCGGGCTCGACGATCGGACGGACGACGACGCCCTCGACGTCCACGTCTTCAACGCGATCGACGCCGACGATCTCGCCTCGAACAACCTCGAAGGGGAAGGCGAGTTCTACATCTCCCCGGATTCCGTCGTGGACCGGGACGAGACGCAACCTGTCATCGCGTTCGGGAACGGCGCGCTCGTCGAGACGATCTTCACGGGCGGGCCGGTCGACTTCGCCGTGACGCTGCCCCTCGGACCGGACGTGGTCATCCCGATCACCATGTACGACGCACAGCTCACGTTCCGACTGCGCGAGCACGACTTCGTCGAGGGAATCGTCGGCGGGACCGTCCCCGTCGAGGACGTCGTCACCGCGGTCGAGGGGACGGCATACGCGGACAAGGTCGGTTTCATCGAGATTATTCTCTACAGCCAGGCCGACATGGACGTGATCGCCGCGGGCCCGACCGGGGTTCCTTGCACCGGCGAGGACGACTGCACGCGCGGGCAGGACTGCTTCGATGACAAGGGCGGGACGTGCGACGCGGGCGACGCTTGCGAGTGCAACGAGCCCGCGGACCACTGCGACGCGCTGTCGGGCGCCGTGAAGTTGACCGGGATCCGCGCGACGATTCTCGGCGTCGAGCCCGAATAGGCTGCAACGGGTCGAGCCGGATGGCGCGCCGTTTTCCGATCGTCCTGCAGGGGACTCCCGCGTACGAGGCGGCGCTCCGCCGTCTGCTGGAGCGAGCCGCCTCGTCGCTCTCCGACGTCGAGCCGTCCGTCAGGCTCACGATCGCGGACGTGCGGGCGAGGGGCGACCAGGCGCTGCGCGATCTGACCAGCCGCTTCGAAGGGCGCTCGCTCGGCGCGATCGAGGTGCCGGCCGCGCGCTTCGACGAGGCGGAGAAGAACGTCGCCCCCGATGTCGCCGCCGCACTGAGGCGTGCGGCCGACCGCATTCGCAGCTACCACGAGGAGCAGTTGCGGCGGGAGACGGGGTTCACCGTCGACCGGGACGGCGTGCGGGTCGGCGTCCTCGTCGTGCCGATGGAGAGGGTCGGCCTGTACGTCCCCGGAGGGAAGGCGCGCTACCCCTCCACCGTCCTGATGACTGCGATTCCCGCCATGGTCGCCGGCGTTCCCGACGTCCTGCTCGCCTCGCCTTCCGTGGCCGACGAGACCCTGCTCGCGGCGAGGATCGCGGGCGTCTCACGTGTCTTCGACCTGGGCGGGGCGCAGGCGATCGCCGCGTTCGCGTACGGCACCGAGTCGATCCCGCGGGTGGACCTCGTCGCGGGCCCGGGGAGCCGGTGGGTGACCGCGGCGAAGAAGCTCGTCTACGGGGACGTCGGAATCGACGGGCTCGCGGGACCGTCCGAGGCGGTCGTGCTGGCCGACGACTCCGTCGATCCCGAGGTGGCGGCCGCCGATCTCCTGACGCAGGCGGAGCACGACGAGGCGAGTTCCGCCGTGCTCATCGCCACCTCCGAGCCCGTGGCGAAGGCCGTGGTCGAAGCGCTCGAGCGGCGTCTTGCGCAGCTTCCGCGCAAGGCGGCAGCGGCACGGGCGCTGTCGGAGCGCGGCGGCGCGTTCGTCGTCCGCTCCATCGACGACGGCCTCGCCCTCGCCGGGCGCATCGCGCCCGAGCACCTCTCCTTGCTCGTGCGCGGGCCCGACGCGGCGCTGCGGCGAGCGGGACCGGCGGGTGCCGTCTTCCTCGGATCCTCGACGCCGCAGGCCGCCGGTGACTATCTGGCCGGTCCGTCCCACGTCCTGCCGACCGGCGGCGCCGCACGCTTCGGATCTCCGCTGGGCGTCTGGACCTTCCTGCGGCGCACCTCGGTCATCGAGTACACGCCGCGCGCGCTCGCTGCGCAGGCGGCGGACATCGCACTGCTCGCGAGGGCGGAAGGCTTCGAGGCGCACGCGAGGGCGGTGGAAGCCAGAAAGAAGTGAAAGCAACAGGAGACGGGCAACAGGCAACAGGCAACGGGCAATGAAATGCGGAGCCACCCGCCCCACTCTCGCAAGCGGCACGGCTCGTCATTGCCCGTGGCCTGTTGCCCGTGGCCTGTGTCCTGTTGCCGTTTCTTCTCTCCGGCTTGACCCACTCCACGCTTCGCGCCACGGTAGCGCCGCGAATGCGCTTGGGAATCGTGATCGTGACCGTATTCGCGGCCGGTTCCGCCTTCGCGCAGCCCGAGGACCCCGTCGAGGCACTGCAAGAGGCGCGGCGGCACATGGAGGAGGGGCAGTCGCTCTACGTCCAGGGCCGGTACGTGGAATCCGCGCAGGAGTTCCTGCGGGCGCACGAGCTGCAGCACTACTCGGCCTTCCTCTACAACGCCGCAGTCGCGTACGAGCGGTTCGGGCACCTCGGCCTCGCCGCGACGAACTTCGAGCGGTACCTGCGAGACGACCCCGGCGCTCCGGACCGCGCGGAGGTCGAAGCGCGGATCGCGCGCCTCCGAGCTGCTGCGGCGGCGCAGGGCGGCACGCCGCCGCCGACACCGACCCCGGGGCAGACCGCGGCGCCCGCTCCGCTGCCCGAGGCAGCGCCGGAGGACATCAAGTCCATGCTGACCGTGCAGACCAATCCTGCCGGCTGCCGGATCGTCGTCCGGTCCGTCGCAGGTCAGGTGGTCGCACAGGGCACGTCTCCGCTGCTCTCGACGGTCGACGCCGGCGAGTACACGCTCACGGCGACGCACCCGGATTTTCGCCCGGCGACGACCGACCCGATGCCGGTTCAGCCGGGAAAGGTCTACGTCGTTCGCGTCGAGATGGCGCAGGGGGCGTTTCACGCGTTTCTGCGCGTCGTGTCGAACGTCCCGGGCGCGAGCGTGTTCGTCGACGAGCGGGACGTGGGTGCCGTGGGCCGGACGCCTTACACGAACCCGTACCCCGTGGGGCGCCACGAGATCTGGGTGGAGAAGCCGGGCTACCGGACGGTCGAGTCGGAAGTGGACCTCGCGCTCGGGGAGGACCTGACGTTGCGCGTCGATCTGCAGCGGGTGGACCACGGCTACCTCGACCTGCGTGCGAACCTGCGCGGCTCGCGGGTGTTCATCGCCGAACGGCTGGTCGGAAAGGCGCCGATCGATCACCAGCTTCCCGCGGGCCGGCACGTGGTCCGCGTGGAGTCCGAGGGGTACAAGCCGTTCGAAGGGCGCGTCGCGATCGAACGGGGCCAGCGTACCCGGATCGACGTCCGCATGCGGCCGGCGCCGAGCCGCGTGCCCGCGTACGTGTCGACGGGTGTCGCGGCGGCGCTGCTCGGGGCGGGGATCTACCTGGGGCTCGAGGCCAACGCGCTCTACGAGGACCTCGAGAGCGAACAGCAGCGCGGGACGCTCGCGACCGACGACCCGCGAATCATGGATGGATTCGTCTACTCGCTGGCCGCCGACATCGGGTTCCTGGCGGCAACGGTCGTCGGGGGGTTCGCGATCTACTACTTCCTGCGGGACCCTCTGCCCGACTCCAGCGCGGAGGCGCAGCGGCCCGTGGACCTTTCGATCGCGCCTGTTGGCGGACCCGGGCTGGCCGGCCTTTCGCTGGGAGGCACGCTGTGAGGCGCGCGCGGCTCGCCCTTGCCGTGCTCGCCACCGTCCCCTGCTGGGGGTGCCTCTTGACGAACGACTTCTTCGCCTTCGAGGACACCGCGCCCGTCGTCGCGGTGACCGAACCCGACGGGTTCCCCGGCTCGGGGTTCGGCGCCTTGCTCGCGGCCTACGAGAGCGAGTCGCTCGGGGGCCTCCTGGCCGTCGGCGGAAACCCCGGGACCGACGTGTTCGTCTTCCAGACACTGACCGCCTCCGGCGACCTGACTCCGGACGCGGAGTTCTCGCGCGCGTGCGGCGGGCGAGAGGGCTGCGACGGACTCGGGGTCGGCGGGTCCGTCACGTGGCTCGCCGCGTTCGCGAGCGGAACCGACTGCCTCGCGATGGGCGCGCCGGCCACCGACTCGGTGATCGCCTTCTGCATCGGGGGAAACCAGATCGCGCAGGTCCCCGGCGTCGGCTCCGTGGGCCGATCGGTCGCGAGCGCCGTCGGGGGCTCGGAAGTTTTCGTGGGCGCTCCCGACAGCGGCGAGAAGGTCTACGTGTGGGCCGACCGTGCGCCGGATCTCGTCGGCGTCGGACTCGGACTCGGACTCGAGGGCTCCATCGGCGAAGCCGTTGCGGTGAGCCCGGACGGCGCGCTCGTCGCCGCGGGGGGCGACGGCCAGGTGGCGATCTTCTCGTGGGACGGCTCCGCGGCGGCGCTCGTGGACACGATCGCGGGGGAGCCGGGGTTCGGCCGCTCGCTCGCATGGGGCGACACGCAGGACGACGCCGGCGTGGAACTGCACGCCGGTGGGGACGGGCGAGTGACGATCCTGTCCGGCGACGGAGCGGAGCTGGGCCTGCTCGAGTGTGGCGAATCGCCTTGCACCTCGTTCGGCGACGCCCTCGCGACGGGCGACCTGGACGGGGACGGCCGCGACGACCTCGCCGTGGGCTGGCCCGCGCGTCGCAACTTCGCGGGCGCCGTCGCCGTCTTCTCGCACGGCGAGATCTCGGGACCCGTCCTGCAGCACTCGACTCCGACTGCCGACCAGCGCCTCGGACGATCCGTCGCGATCGTCCCCGTCGGCGACCGGGGGGAGCTCGTCGCGGGCGCGGCCGGCGAGATCTACTACTTCTTCTGTTCCCTCTTGCCCGGCGACACCGCCGCCGTCGGCGAGCGCTGCAGGCCGTAACCATGGGAGAACGCAAGCAGGTTCTCGTCGCGGACGACGAGCCCAACCTTCGCAAGGTGCTCGCGGCGATGCTCGCGCGGGACGGCTACGAGCCTCACCTGGCGGCAAACGGGCAAGAGGCGATCGAGGTTCTCAAAGACAACCACATCGACACGGTGATCTGCGACCTGCGGATGCCGAAGCTCGACGGCCTCGGCGTCCTGAGGCACTGCGTGGAGGCCCATCCCGGGATGCCGGTGATCCTGATCACGGCACACGGCACCGTCGATTCGGCCGTCGAGGCGCTCAAGCTCGGCGCGTTCGACTACATCACGAAGCCTTTCGAGCAGGCGGAGCTGCGCCACGTCGTCGCCAAGGCGCTCAAGACCGCGGATCTTCGCGATGCCGAGGTACGGATCGAGGGAAGCGAGGCAGGCCGCTACCGGATCATCGGAAACGGCCCGAGGATGCAGGAGATCTACTCGATCATCGATCGCGTCGCCGACTCTCCGTCGACGGTCCTGCTGACCGGCGAGAGCGGGACGGGCAAGGAGCTCATCGCCCGCGCGCTGCACGAGAACTCGTCGCGCCGCGAGGGACGTTTCATCCCGGTCAACTGCGCCGCGATCCCGAAGGACCTCATGGAGAGCGAACTGTTCGGCTACGAGAAGGGGGCCTTCACGGGCGCCGTCACCTCGAAACCCGGCCGCTTCGAGCTGGCCGACGGCGGGACTCTCTTTCTCGACGAGATCGGCGAGATCCCCGTGGAGATGCAGGTCAAGCTCCTGCGGGCACTGCAGGAGAGCGAGTTCGAACGCGTGGGCGGGGTCAAGACGATCAAGGTCGACGTGCGGCTGATCGCCGCGACGAACCGAGACCTCGAGAAGCAGATCGAGGCCGGGACTTTCCGCGAGGAATTGTTCTACCGGATCAACGTGGTGCACATTCACTTGCCGCCGCTCCGAGAGCGCAGGGAGGACATCCCGCTGCTCGTCGAACACTTCATCCGCAAGTACGACGAACGCCTCAAGAAATCCGTGCTCGGAGTGGAAGAGGCGACGATGGAACGGCTGGTCGCCCGCTCGTGGCCCGGCAACATTCGGCAGCTCGAGAACGTGGTCGAGCGATGCGTGCTGTTCTGCAACGAGGACCGGATCGGAGAGGCGGACCTGCCTCCCGAGCACACCGCCCCCGCAGCCGAGGCGACACCCCCCGAAGCGCTCGCGGAGCCCACCTCCCTTCGCGAGGCCGTCCGCGAGGCATCCTTGCGCGTCGAGCGCGAGCTGATTCTGCGGGCGCTCAAGCAGACGAGCGGAAACGTCACGCACGCCGCACGGTTGCTCAAGATTTCCCGGAAGGGACTACAGGTGAAGATGAAGGAACTGGGCCTTCGGGAGATCAAGGACGAGTAGGCAACCTTTCTGCTTCCTGACCGATAACTCGTCCGTCCATGAACAGACTCCTGCTCTCCCTCGGCGACGAGGTGCTGCAGTCCCTTCCCTTCGACGACCGTCCGGTGGAGATCGGGAGGGCCCGAGGGAACGATCTGGTGATCCCGGACGCGGCGGTCGCCGACTTCCACCTCGTCGTGCGGCACAGCCCGGACGGGCCCGTCGCCATCGACCGGACGGGCCGTGGAATCCCCAGCGGCGATGCGCGTCTCGAACGCGTCCGGCTGCAGCGGGGCGTGAGGATGCCGCTGGGGCGGTTCTCGCTGTCGCTCGCACAGGTGGCGGAGGTAGGCGAGGCGGCGGCGCACACGAGGCAAACGCTTCTGGTGCACCTTCCCCAGAGCCGAAGCCTCCCCGCTCTCATTCTGTGCGACGCGAAGGACCCGGCCCTCCTTCATCCGATCCGCGATACGGAGACCCGGATCGGCTCCGATCCCGACAACCACGTCGTGCTCGCCGATCGATTCGTGAGCGCGCGGCACTCCCGGATCCAGGCGGATCGATCGGTGTACGTCGTCCGCGACCTCGACAGCCGCAACGGGACCTGGGTCAACGGCGTCCGCGTGGCCGCGGCGGAGATCCACCCCGGGACTCGGCTGCGGCTCGGAGTGACGGAGCTCGTCTGCCGCGAACGCGGGGACGGGAACGACCTGGGCCTCATCGGCGAGTCGGAGGGGATCGCCGCCGTCCGGCGCGAGGTCCTTCGCCTCGGGCCCCTGTCCGGATCGGTCCTCGTCACGGGCGAAAGCGGGAGTGGAAAGGAGATCGTGGCGCGGGCTCTCCATGCGGCGAGTCCGCGCGCGAAGGGCCCCTTCGTCGCGATCAACTGCGCCGCGCTGTCCCCCGAGCTCGTCGAGTCCGAGCTGTTCGGTCACGAGCGAGGCTCCTTCACGGGCGCGACCACACGGAGGCGGGGAGCGTTCGAGACCGCCCACGAGGGGACCCTCTTCCTCGACGAGATCGGAGACCTTCCCAAGGAGCAGCAGGCGAAGCTCCTGCGCGCCCTCGAGGAGCGTGCGATCCGGCGCGTGGGCGGCGAGACCCGGGTCGCCGTCGACGTGCGGATCCTGGCCGCAACGCACGTGGACCTGCGCAGTGCCGTGGCCCGGGACTCGTTCCGGGAGGATCTTTTCCACCGTCTCGCGGTGCTGCGGATTTGCGTTCCCCCGCTGCGCGACCGCGCCGAGGACATCGATGCGCTCGCGGCGTTCTTCCTCGAAGCGGTCGCAGACGAGCTGGGCGTCCGCCGCCTCGGCCCTGGCACGCGCGATCGGCTCCGGCGCTACGTCTGGCCGGGCAACGTCAGGGAGCTGAAGAACGTCCTGTATCGCGCAGCCGCGGAGGCATCCGGCGTGGAGATCGTACCCACGGATCTGCGCCTCGAGGACTGGCTCCCTGCCAGGGCGCTCGATCCTGAAGCCGCGCGGATGCAAGACGCCCTGCACCGGAGTGGCGGGGTGGTCGCCCGGGCCGCGCGCGAGCTGGGCGTGTCGCGTGAGACGCTGCGCGACCGGATCCGGAGCGCGACGAGGAAGGTCCGGGGGACGGACTGAGAAGCAACAGGAGACAGGCAACGGGCAACAGGCACCTGGCAATGAACGCGCTGCGACGGTCCGTCGAGCGATGCCCTGCGAGCGGGCTGCGAATCGTTGCCCGTTGCCCGTCGCCTGTTGCTTCTCGCCTTGCCGTGCAACGATTCTGCCCTTGATTCGGACTCCCGCCGTCGCCGGTTCGTTCTACCCATCGTCGCCGGACGTGCTCGCGCGGACCGTCGAGGAGTTGCTCGGACCGGACCGCGAGCAGCGGCGCGTCCGCGCGGTGGTCGCGCCGCACGCCGGCTACGTCTACTCGGGCCGGATCGCCGGCGAGGTGTACTCGAAGATCCGCGTGCCCGACCTGTGCGTCGTGCTGTGCCCGAACCACACGGGCGCCGGTGTGCAACGATCGCTGGACCGCGACGAGACCTGGCGGACACCACTCGGGGACGTGCCGGTCGACGCGGCGCTGGCGGACGCGCTACTTGGACGTGCAGGGCTCGCGCGTGACATCCGCGCCCATGCGCGCGAGCACGCCCTCGAGGTCCACCTTCCGTTCATCCAGGCGCGCAACCCCGGAGCCCGGATCGTCCCGATCTGCCTGGGCCGTGTCCCGCCCGACGGGTGCGTCGAGATCGGGGAAGTTCTCGCCGAGGTGGTGTCTCGCGCCGGCGAGGACGTGCTCCTGGTGGCTTCGACGGACATGAGCCATTACATCCCGGCCCGCGACGCGGCGGTGCTCGATCGGATGGCGCTCGACCGGGTCGAAGCCCTCGACGCGATCGGCCTCTACCGGACGGTCGCGGAGCACGACATCTCGATGTGCGGCGTCATCCCGACGACGACCGTTCTCGCGGCCGCCCGCGCTCTCGGTGCGACCGCCGCCGAGCTCGTCCGCTACGGCCACAGCGGCGAGACGAGCGGTGACCTCGAACACGTCGTCGGCTACGCGGGGCTGGTCATCCAATGAGCCCGCAAATGCAACGCGCGCGTGAGCGCGCATCCTCACGGGCCTACGGCCCGCACCCCGATGGTGGGGCGAGCAGCGGAGACTTCGGGCCGTGAACCCGCAAATGCAACGCGCGCGTGAGCGCGCATCCTCACGGGCCTACGGCCCGCACCCCGATGGTGGGGCGAGCAGCGGAGACTTCGGGCCGTGAACCCGCAAATGCAACGCGCGCGTGAGCGCGCAT
>Ga0247727_10008976_pt1 | contig 18326 bp, 15 predicted proteins | sample WisWelCaveWW1625_FD_202498 | JGI IMG/M metagenome (GOLD analysis project Ga0247727, IMG submission 202498) | Biofilm microbial communities from Wishing Well Cave, Virginia, United States - WW16-25 | ecosystem: Environmental > Aquatic > Deep subsurface > Groundwater > Cave microbial mat | place... | reverse complement strand
CCATTCTGTCGGTCATTGCCTCGACGAAGAAACTGCCACCGAGCGGATCAACTGTGTTCGTCACGCCGGACTCTTCCGCGATAATCTGTTGCGTGCGCAGAGCAATCGTCACTGCATGTTGGGAGGGCAGAGCCAATGCTTCATCCAAAGAGTTTGTGTGCAGAGATTGTGTTCCACCAAGCACAGCGGCAAGAGCCTGGATGGCAACGCGCACAACATTGTTCTCAGGCTGTTGCGCCGTGAGACTGACTCCAGCCGTCTGTGTATGGAAGCGCAGCAGCCACGAACGCGGGTTCTTTGCCTTGAACGTCTCTTTCATTTCACGCGCCCAAATGCGGCGCGCGGCGCGATACTTTGCGATCTCTTCGAAGAAGTCGTTGTGCGCGTTGAAGAAGAACGAGAGGCGCGGCGCGAAGTCGTCTACATCCATGCCGCGCGCGATGCCCCAGCGCACGTATTCGAGTCCATCGTCGAGTGTGAACGCCAGTTCCTGCGCGGCAGTGGAACCTGCTTCACGGATGTGATATCCGCTGACCGAGATCGTATTCCATTGCGGCACTTTCTGCGCGCCAAATTCCATTGTGTCCACAACGAGTCGCATCGAAGGTTCGGGTGGGAAGATGAATTCCTTTTGCGCGATGAATTCCTTGAGAATATCGTTCTGGATTGTGCCGCGTAGTTGATCTGCGCGCACGCCCTGGTTCTCCGCTGCGGCGATGTACATTGCCCAAATGATCGCGGCGGGTGAGTTGATCGTCATGCTCGTGGACACCTTGTCCATAGGAATGCCATCGAACAGAATCTCCATGTCTTTCAATGAAGAGACTGCCACGCCGCACTTGCCGAACTCGCCTAATGCTTCGGGCTGGTCGGTGTCGTAACCCATGAGAGTCGCAAGATCGAACGCGACAGATAAACCAGTCTGACCCTGCTCCAATAAATATTTGAAGCGCGCGTTCGTTTCCTCCGCGGTGCCGAAGCCGGCGAACATACGCATCGTCCAGAGTTTGGAGCGATGAAGCGTCGGGTGGACTCCGCGCGTGTAGGGGTATTCGCCTGGAAGTCCAAGAGAGGAAGCGTAATCTGAATCCGGGACATCAAGCGGAGTATAGAGTCGGTTGATCGGTTCAGAGGAGGTCGTGATGAACGTATCGGCCCGTTCAGGGAGTGAGGCGAGCGCCTTGCTCAGGCTGGTCTCCTCCCATTTTTGGAGATCGTTTTTCAACTCATCCAGTTTGTTTTTATCGTACATGGTTCTCTCCTTTGGTGATGGCGAAATTATAACCCCCTCCGTCCCTGCCTTCGGCGGGACACCTCCCCCAAATCCGACGAACCCCAGTCGGATTTGGGGGAGGCTGGGTGGGGGTTCTGGTATACTCGACTCATGCCACGGTTTGAAATTGATGTTGACCCCTGCGACCATATCACCGCTGACGCCATCGGCAGGCCGGGCCAGCGGGTATTTTATCTGCAAGCCTATCAGGACCAGCGCACGATCACGGTGATCATCGAGAAGGCGCAATTGCATTCGCTGGCGATCGGGGTCGAGCAATTCCTTTCGCAGATCAATGAGCAGAACCCGAATGTTACAGAAGCCTCAGGCGATTACGTGGAGGAGGTCATGCGCATCAACCCGCCCGTAGACCCGCTCTTCCGCGTCGGTGAGATCGGACTCGGCTACGACAAGGACCGCGACCTGATCGTGCTATTCGTCAAGGAAGTGTTGACGGAGGAGGAAGACCCGGAGAGCGCGGCGGTCGTCCGCTTTTGGGCGTCGCGGACACAGATCCGCATGATGGCGCGTTGGAGCATAGAAGTCGTCTCACGCGGACGCCCAATCTGCCCGCAGTGCGGACAGCCCATGGAGCCTGAGGGGCATTTCTGTCCCAAGAAGAACGGGCATTTGCATTGATGCCAAATGTCTGATTTTGCGGTTCGCCATTACAACCCTCAAACGGATTTACACACTCTCTCGCAAATGATGACCGAGATCGAGTCCATTGATCGCGATGGAGAAGATACGTCGGAAGAGTACCTGCTCGCCTCGTTACAATGGCCGAATTACCGCCCAGATCAGGACGTATGGGTGGCGGAGAAAGACAGGGTCTTGGTTGGGTATGGTCTTGCGCTTGGACAACCCTCGCAACGTTGTACGCTCTACGTGGTCGTTCATCCGTCACAACGACGAAAAGGACTGGGGAGTCAACTGCTGGACCTTACGCTCGGGCGCGCACGCGAAGTTGGCTCGAAGACCATCCTCATTTACGCCAACGAACATAATTCTGCATCAAACTCCTTTTTGAAGAATCATGGATTTGTTCCGGTGGGTTCATCGGGGGCAATGAAAGCGCCCGCCTCTCTTGAAGTTCCTCCATTTGAATTTCCCGCAGGTTTTACACTCAAAAGATATTCGGAAGTCAACGACCCGTTGATTCTTTTATCTGCGTTGAATCATTGTTATCTGGATATGTGGGGACACCAGCATAATGACAAGCCGACAGCGGAAGAGATCCAATCCCCCCGGTTTCTGAAGTATTATGACGCAGAGGATATTCTTTTGCTCTTCGATTCCAAAAATGCCATCGCTGGAATTTGCTCATTAAAATCCGAAGGCAAAAGGGATGAGAAAGACAACGCGACCAATCTGCTCGATGCTCCGGGTGTGATAAAGGAATATCGCGAACAGGGCTATCAACGCCAGCTTGTTCTCGCGGGGATCCAACACTTACGCAGGAAGGCAACGCGTCCCATTACTCTTGAGTTTTGGGGAGATAATGAGAATGCGCTCAATATTTACCGCGCGCTCGGCTTTGAAATGGGCAATCATTACATTGCCTATCACAAGGAATTGGAATGAAGTTTCTAATTGCCGGGCTGGGCTCCATCGGGCGAAGACACTTTCGCAACCTGATCGCCCTCGCTGAGAAAGATATTGTTCTCTTACGAAGCCATCGGGCCACATTGCCCGATGACGAACTCGCAGGCTATTCTGTTGAAACGGATTTACATGAAGCATTGAAAAAGCACAAGCCCGATGCAGTCATTGTTGCCAACCCAACGTCATTGCATCTGGATGTCGCCATCCCTGCCGCGGAGGCGGGGTGTCACATTTTGCTTGAGAAACCAGTTTCGAATTCACTGGAAAGATTGGATGAATTACAACAAGCCGCGCAAAAAAGTGGAAGCAAGATTCTTGTTGGCTTTCAATTCCGCTATCATCCCACGTTCAACAAAGCGCGTGAACTGATCCAATCGGGCTTGTTGGGCAAAGTGCTGACAGTCCATGCGCATTGGGGTGAGTATCTTCCGCAATGGCACCCATGGGAGGATTATCGTCAGAGTTACGCGGCGCGCGCAGATCTGGGCGGGGGAGTCATTGTCACTCTTACACATCCACTCGATTATTTGCGTTATTTGATTGGCGATGTCGAATTGTTATGGTCGCTCAACGGACATATTTCCCCTCTTGAAGTGGATGTGGAAGATGTTGCTGAAATTGGATTGAAATTCAAAAACGGAGCAATTGGAGGCGTTCACCTGAATTATTTCCAGCGCCCGCTGACTCATCGCTTGGAAATTGTTGGGACAAACGGGACGTTGCGTTGGGATAACGAGGATGGGATTCTTCACTTCCACAAGATGCCTGCGCCCTTCGCCTCCTACTCGGATGTTCCGCCTGCTCCCGTTGTCGAATCGTTTTCCCCGCCTGATGGCTTTGAGCGGAACCAGCTTTTCGCGGCGCAGACTCGGCATTTCATTGAAATCGTTCGCGGCGAGAAAGAGCCGGTCTGCAGTCTTGAAGATGGTATTATGGCTTTGCGTCTCGCATTGGCTGCGAAGGAGTCGCAGGAAAAGAAAAAGATAATTTCGTTGGTCGAGTAGGGCTGAGTGCAAGTTTCAGCCCATATCGAGACCAGTCGTTAATTCTTGATCGTCACTTTGTCCCACAACACATTTGGGGAATCTTTTCGCAAGTACACAAAGATCTTCTCTCCGATTGCAGCATACACATAATCCTTCAAATATGGCGCGGCTTCATCATTTGTGCCCTCCCAGATCGAAACGATCACGTCGGGCTTGAGTACGCCGAACGTATGGGCATAATCCCATTTCATATGACCAGGTCGCATGAACGGCACATCGGGAATCCCCATCGAGGTGCGTACAGGTCCGCGCGCAATGGCAGGATCGGTCTTGCCAAGGATATCAATCGCGTAACGGTCAGGCAGGAGGTAGGGAATCGTCCCTGCGCCGATTACGGCTACCGATGTACCGGGCCTGGTCGTATTCTGTAAAGCAAGTGCGATGTACAAATTGTTTTCATTTCCCGCTACATAATCCGGTTTGCGGTTGAATTGCCAGCGTTCGATATATTTCCAATCCCCAAGCAGAAGATTGAAATTCAACATGGCGATAATAAAGATAAACACATACGCCAGACGCGACCCAATCATCGCTTCCCTTTTGGACCCCAGGCTTGCCACTGCTTTCTGCAGCAATTCATGCACTGACAGCGCGAACAGCGCAAAGAATACCGGCATGGCAAGCGCTATATAACGATTCGCGCCGCCATGATTCTCCCATGCGTCCCCGCCGACATAAACGCTGTAAGCCATTTGACCAAGCAACACCACCAGGAGCAGAATGATCTTCCAATCACGGCGGAAAAGCAACAATGTGAATGGCAAGAGCATGAAAGCCCAGTTGCTGTAATAGGCGAACCAGATCAATGTATAAAGCCCGCGCATGATCCGCAAGGCAAAGGGCCAGCCTTCCACTTTAAGATAATAGGTGTTGGGTAAAAAATCCCCGTAATAAAAATATCTTGCCAGGCTCTGCCCACCCAGGAAAAGAACAAACAAGCCGAGTCCCCAGATCAAGTGCTGTCTCCGATACTCATTTTGCACGATGAACATGAGGACCAAAATGACGATGAACGGAACTGCCATATCCAGGCGGATCAGCGTCGAAACGGCGAGCAGGATATGGGTCCATGGAGAGAAGCGGGAAGTTCCGTTTTTGAGAATGATCCATAAAACCGCAGTCAGAATCAGGGTCAGGATGCTGACTTCCATCCCCAGTAAACTCCACGAGATAAGCGGGCTGTAAAATGCAGTGAATGTCACTGCCGCGAGCATGGGAAGATAATCTTCAGTGAACTCCTCAACAAGCCGCCGGACAAAATACAGCGTCCCCCCGAGGAAAATTGCGCCGCTCCATTGAATGTAAAAACTGATCTTCGATGCCGCAATGGGGAACAGGTGAAAAAGCGCCATAAACCCAACCCAGAGCGGATTTGTAAATCCTTCCACCCGTTCACCGGTATTCCAGACCAGCGCATTGCCATGCGCGAGGTTATAGGCATAACGCATGGAAATCATGGCGTCATCGAAGAGAATGTAATGTTTTTCGTTATTTACCGTTATGGACGTAGCTTCAATATACCTGTGCGCATAATAGAAATACCCCAGAATTATGAACGTGAAGAGGAGATGGCGGAGGGTTTTAGATTTCATTAAACATCCACGGTGTAACCAATCCTATAATTCAGCGTCTGAATTATAAAGCAATTGCGCTATAATAGCGCCTTGTTTATCTTGCGAAATTTTCATTAAGGAGTAAATACATGTCGAAAGCAAAACTCATCGCCCCTTACGGGGGAAAACTGGTGAACCTGGTTGTGGATGAATCGGAGCGCGAGCAACTGATCGCCAGCTCCGCCCAACTGGCATCCATCAAGATCACTATGCGGAATCTTTGTGACTTGGAATTGCTTGCCACAGGGGGCTTCTCGCCCCTCACAACTTTCATGGGCAAAGCCGATTACGTACGTGTCCTGCGAGAAATGCGCCTTGCAGATGGGACCTTCTTCCCGCTTCCCATCACGCTGACAGTTGATCCCAAGGAATTGCCGCCCGTCGGCGAAGACGTCGTCCTGCGCAACTCGAACAACGATGTGATCGCCATCATGAATCTCGACGAAGTCTATCACTGGGATCTCGCAACCGAGGCTGCCCTGGCTTACGGTTCCAATGATCCCCGTCACCCTATGATTTCAGAAATGGAACGCTGGGGAAAGGTCTGCATCTCGGGCCCGATCAAGGTTGTGAACCTGCCAAAGTATCACGACTTCGTGGAACTACGACACACACCTGCGCAGGTGCGCGTAATGCTCGAGACCATGGGGCATGAAAATGTTGTCGCCTTCCAGACGCGTAATCCATTGCATCGTATTCACGAGGAACTCACCAAGCGCGCCGCCGCGGAAGTGAAAGGCTCGCTCATCATTCATCCCGTGGTTGGCATGACCAAGCCCGGCGATGTGGATCACTACACCCGCGTTCGTACATACAAAGCGCTGGCGGATAATTATTATGACAAGAAAGACACCTTGCTCAGCCTGCTCCCGCTTGCCATGCGCATGGCTGGACCGAAAGAAGCGCTGCTTCACGCGATCATCCGTCGCAACCACGGAGTTAATCACTTCATTGTAGGACGCGATCACGCGGGCCCCGGAAATGATTCCACGGGCAAACCGTTCTACGGTCCGTATGACGCGCAGGAACTGATGAAAAAACACGAAGCCGAACTTGGCGTCAAGATGATTCCTTTTGAAATGCTCGTTTATCTTCCCGATGAAGATCGCTATGTGGAAGAGAAGGATGTGCCGAAGGGCGCGAAGACTCTCAATATCTCAGGCACACAAGTGCGCGATGATTATCTCGCCAAGGGAAAACTTTTGCCTGAATGGTTCACCCGCCCTGAGACTGCCGAGATCTTGCGCGAGATGTATCCGGCGCGTAACAAGCAGGGTTTCTGCATCTGGTTCACCGGTTTGAGTGGTTCTGGTAAGAGCGCGACCACGCAAGTGCTAACTTCTCTCATGCTTGAACGCGGACGTGAAATCGCCATCCTGGATGGTGACGTTGTCCGCACGCATCTATCAAAGGGACTCGGCTTCAGCCGCGAAGACCGCGACATCAACATTTTACGCATCGGCTTTGTGGCAGGCGAGATCGCCCAGGCAGGCGGCGCGGTGATCTGCGCAGCCATCAGTCCATATCGTTCGGCTCGTGAAGAAGCCCGCAAGATGGTCGGCGAGAACTTCATTATGGCTTATATGGATACGCCGATTGAGATCTGCGAAGAACGCGATGTGAAAGGCTTGTATGCAAAAGCCCGCCAGGCAATGGAGGAAGGCAAGCCGATGGGCTTCACAGGTGTGGACGATCCCTATGAGCCGCCGATTGATCCTGAGATCACGCTCAAGGGTTATGGTTCATCACCCGAAGAGAATGCCCGTACCATCATCAAATACCTCGAAGAGCAGGGATATTTGAACAATCACTAAGCAAGAGACATTAACATTAATATGTGGTATATAGTGGTAGGGGCGGGCACATCCTGAGCGTAGACGAAGGAACCCGCCCCTGCCACTTTTCTATTTATGGACCTGCGCCCCTCCCTCCGCCTCGCATCTTTTCTAAGCCTGCTGCTGCTCGTTGTTATCGGGACTCTTCTCGTCCTCAGGGTGACTCCCGAGGGGCTGGGTCTCTCCGATGACTCCATCGCCTATATTGCGGGCGCGCGCAGTATGCTGGCAGGGCAGGGCTATCGCGAAGCCTGGCTGGCATCCAACCAGCCTGTCACGCACTTTCCCCCCGCTTTTTCATTTACCCTTGCGTTGCCTGGCTTGTTCGGCATTGACCCGTTGCGCGGCGCGCGCCTTGTCAACGCGTTGTTGTTCGGCTTGAACGCAGGCTTGCTTGGCATCCTTGCCTGGCGGATGACCCCGTCGTTGTCCGCAGGAGTTGTGCTTGCCGCGTTATTCGTTTTGAACAGCGAGATGCTGCAGGTTCATGCGGTTGCCATGAGCGAACCGTTATTCATCCTTCTTTCCATCCTTTCATTATGGATGTTCGACCTGTATTTTGAACGCCACACCCACTGGTTATGGCTCCTGCTCTGCGGGACGTTTGTCGGTATGGCGTATCTCACTCGCTACGCCGCACTCGCGCTTGTTACAACCTTTATCGTTGCGCTTGTTGTTTTGCATGATGGCTGGAGGAAGAGACTCACCAGCATGGGGATATTTCTCGCAGCTGTCCTGCCATGGGTGCTGGGCTGGGCGACTCGTAACCGCCTTGTGGCGGATAATGCAACCAATCGGGTCCTGGCATGGCATCCCATCACTGCGGATAATATTCGGATGGGCATTCGCGTGTTCACAGATTTTTTCATGCCCGTTGAGTCATGGCGCAGGGCAATGGTCAAACAGCCGGGAATTGTCGAGGGAATGATTATCCTGATCCTCGGCGCGGTGCTGGTTTGGGTTGTGGTCAAAGCGTGGAGATATTTATCGGAGCCTCAGCAGATTTCCACCAAGGAAAGAATCGATGCAGGGTCCAGGGAGATCATCCCCTTTATCACAGGTTTATATCTCTTTTCATACCTCGCATCCATTGCCGCATCCATGACCATATTCGACGCCGCAACTAAATTCAAACTCCGAATCCTATCGCCGGTATTTGTTTGTTTGCTGATCCTGCTGGTATACCTTGGCATCTGGCTTCGAGGTAGACGTCGCGAAGTTGTGATCGTCCTGACGATTGTTTTTCTCGGTTTTTCTTTTTACAAGCAATTCATCACGGCCAGCGAATTGTCGAAGGGCGGGATTGGATATGCGTCCTTCCAATGGTACGATTCGGAAGCGATGGCGTATCTGCGCGAACTGCCCGATGATGTGATGATCTATACCAACGAGCCTGGCGCGGTTTATCTCTACACCGGGCGCGGCGCTTATGTTTTGCCCGATCGTTTCGACTCTGCCACCGCGCAGGTGCGTTCGGGTTTTGAGGAAGGTGTGGCGGCCATGCAGGATGGAATCAACTCGGGCAGGGCGGTGCTTGCGCTGTTCGATGGCGGTGATAATGTTTCTGAGGATGCAGCTGTGCTAAGCGACGGCTTGCATCTCGAGTACAAGTCTGCGGGCGATGAGATCTATACGGCAAATCCGTAGTGCAGCGCGCTACAAGGAGAAAGATGACGATCCAAGAAAAATTCGATCTAACAGGACGCGTGGCAGTTGTGACCGGCGGAGTGGGATTGCTCGGCGCGGAGTTTTGCAGGACTCTCGCCGAAGCCGGCGCGGCAGTCGCGGTCGTGGACTTGAACGCCTCTGCTTCGCAAGGGATGGCTGATACGCTCACGAAAAGCGGATTCAAATCTTTAGCTGTATCTGCCGACATCACCCAGCCTGATTCCGTCAAAGCGATGGTCGAAAAAGTACTGTCCACATTTGGTCGGCTTGATATCCTCGTCAACAGCGCCGCGCTCGACCCCAAGTTTGACCCGGATGCGATGAAAAAGGGAATTACACCCGGCGCGTTCGAGGATTATCCGCTTGACCAGTGGACCGCGGCTATGAATGTAAATCTCACAGGGATGTTTCTGGTCACACAAGCCTGTGTAAAACCAATGCTCGCGCAAGGCAAAAAAGGCAGTATCATCAACATCTGCTCAACGTACGGCTTGAACGGGCCCGACCAGCGCATTTACATCAAGGATGGTGAGCGCGTGGCATATAAACCCGTATATTACACAGTGACGAAGGCGGGCGTGATGGGTTTTACCAAATATCTTGCCGCATACTACGCCGGGACGGAGATCCGCGTGAATGCGCTTACTCCCGGCGGCGTTTTCAACAATCACGAGGATTATTTCGTCAGGAACTATTCTGCAAAGACGATTGCAGGGCGCATGGCAAAGAAGGATGAAATGAACGGCGCGCTGTTATTCCTTGCATCAGATGCATCGTCTTACATGACGGGCAATAATGTCGTAGTGGACGGGGGCTGGACTGCTTGGTAAAAAAACCGGTTCGTTGGGTGCATGATTTTCGGCTGCGTTCATGAAAGTTTTATTCATTAAACAACATTCCAATTCTGTTTTTTTTCTCACGCTGGGATCGATGGCGCTGGGCTTCATGTGGCTGTTGAGGAACAGCACCCTGAATGGATCTGGTTTGATTAACGACTCAATTGCCTATATTGCCGGAGCCAGGTCGATTCTCGCGGGCACGGGTTACAGTCAGGTCTGGCTGGCGACCGAGTTACAGCCAATTACCCATTACCCTCCGTTGTTTTCCCTTGTTCTATCCTTTGTTGGGTTGTTTGGTGTTGATCCTCTTCTCAGCGCACGGATGGTCAATACCCTTCTCCTGGGCGTAAATATCGTGTTGACCGGAATTCTTGGGTGGAGGATATTTGAAGATAGATTCGCGGGATTTTTGCTCGCATTTCTCTTTACGATCAGCGGCGCGATCTTTCGCGTCCATTCCTATGCCATTAGCGAACCGCTCTTTCTCTTTTTCTGCCTGGCAGGTTTTCTCTTCCTTGAATTTCATTTTATGAACCGTGGAAAGGTCTGGATCGTTTGCCTGGGCATCACCGTGGGGTTGGCGATCCTTGACCGCTATGTAGGATTCGTTTTATTCGGCGTAATAGCGGCAGTGCTTGTTCTATTCGAAAATACCTGGCGCTCCAGGTTGAAAGGGCTGGGTATTTACCTGATAAGCAGCGCCCCCCTGCCGTTTGCATGGTTGATTTATAACTTTACGCTTACGGGAATTATGGCTGACCGAGGGTTGAATTGGCATCCGGTCACAACTGAAAATCTCCTTTTGGGAATTGCGAATTTCTCCCACTGGCTGCTCCCCATGGACGGACTGGAGGCGGACCAGATCATGTTTTTCCTCCCAGGGGCATTCCTGTTGATTTCTTTCGGCTCCCTTTTGCTGGTATGGCTGGTGGTTGGAACAGTGAGGATGCTAAAGGGATTGTCTTCGAGCCTGCATTTGAATCCGGTTGTTTATACAGCGGGAGCCTTTGCATGGATTTACCCTCTATCGGTTTTAATTTCAATAAGCCTGTTCGACCCCACCACGAAATTGCAGGACCGAATCCTGACGCCAGCCTATCTATCACTCATGATAGTCCTTGTTGGATTTGGCATTTGGCTATGGCGTTTGGGCAAACCGATGGTACGAGCGTTCGCCATCTTTGCGGGAATCCTGTTGCTGGGATTCTGGTCCCGGGATTTCCATCAGACCGTTCAGTCCATGCAACGGGATGGCCAGGGTTACGCCAGCCGCCGGATTCGCGAGTCTTCAGTGATCAGGTTCATCGATGAGATCCCCTGGAATATCGCGATTTATACCGATAGCCCTCCATCTATTTACAGCGGAACAGGGCGGCCGAGTTTTGTAGTATCGTTGGGCAGTGAGGAAGAACAACACCTGAAATACTACCTGTTGATCAACGAGAAAATCCGCAGTGGTGAGGCAACGCTTGTTTTGTTCGATACCAACAAGTATCATGACCCTGTTTCACAGGCAAATTATCACATGTTGACCATGGGTAGCAAAATGATCATCAAATTTGGCACACAAAGAGCGTTTATGGGGGAGGAGGAATGACCCAAATCCTCGCCCTCATTCCCGCGCGTGGCGGCTCGAAAGGCATTCCGCGCAAGAACATCCGCAGCTTTGCGGGTTATCCGTTGATCGCGTGGAGCATCGCGGCTGGCTTGCAGGCGCACTCTGTAAGCCGCGTCATCGTCTCGACGGATGATGATGAGATCGCGGCGGTCGCGCATGAATATGGTGCGGAGACTCCCTTTATGCGCCCGCATGAACTCGCACAGGATCGGACCGTTGACCTGCCTGTTTTTGAACATGCCTTGAAATGGCTTGAAGATATCGAAGGCTACAAACCCGATATCGTTATACAATTACGGCCCACCTCGCCGATCCGCCCGAAAGACTGCGTGGATGGCGCGGTCAAAACCCTGGTCGAACATCCGGAGGCCGATTGCGTGCGCGGCGTTGTGCCTGCGGGACAAAACCCGCATAAAATGTGGCGTTTCAATGGCTATGACAAACCGATGAAACCGCTGCTCGAAGTGGAAGGGGTCAGCGAACCGTACAATGCGCCGCGCCAGATCCTTCCGCCTGTTTATTGGCAGACGGGGCATATTGACGTAATCCGCACGTCAACCATCACTAGAAAACACTCGTTGACAGGCAGAATGGTGTTTCCACATGTAATCGATCCGCGTTACACTGTGGACATCGATACACCGTCAGATTGGGCAAAGTATGAAGCGCTCGTTTACAGCGGGCTGGAGATGGTAACTCCTGATAATAGACTGCGCCGCCCGATGCCCAAAAAGGTCGAACTGATCATCTGTGATTTCGATGGCGTCATCACTGATAACCGCGTCTGGACGGACCAGGATGGCGAAGAATCCATTGCCGCTTACCGCAGTGACAGCCTCCGCGTCAAGGAAATGAGCGCGATGGGAATCGAAGTGATGATCCTTTCCTCGGAGCCGAATCCTGTTGTGGCGGTGCGCGCGAAAAAAATGGGAGTGGAGGCAATTCATTGGGTGGGGATCCAGGATAAGGGGCGCGTGATGCGGGAAGTCCTGGAGAGGAAAAACGTCCGCGCGGAAAATACCATCTACATCGGCAATGACCTGAACGACCTCCCATGCTTTGAGATCGCGGGGTGGTCGGTGGCGGTGGCGGATGCGTATCCTGAAGTGATCCGCGCGGCTGATCATGTCCTTGTGAAAGCTGGCGGGCACGGCGCGTTGAGAGAGTTATGCGACCTGGTTTTGGGAAGGTCTCAAAATAAAAGGAGAATGGGTTGAATTGTTTTTATCATCCACAGGTATCTGCAGTTGGAATCTGCAAATACTGCCAGAAGGGATTATGCGCAGAATGTGCTGTTGACCTTGGACATGGCATGGCTTGCAAACATCATCAAGCCGAAGTCAATGAACTTTATGATATTCATTTTATGAACAAGCAATCGGCGCAAAATATGAGCAGGGTATACAAACAATCTTCCGTGGCAATGAGCTTCATGGGAATTGCCGGCGTCATAGGTGGACTGGTCATTGGCCGAACAGGGTTAATTCTGGTGGCGATTGGTATTGGTTGCATTTTTCTTGCAATCGCTTTTTCCATTTATGGGAATCGCATGAACAGGGAAAAAAACAAAAAATAATTTTCAATTCCGAAAACGATCAAAGGAAAAATACAATGGCTCGTGAAGTAAAAATTGGAAATCGCGTGGTCGGTGACGGGCATCCAGCTTATGTCATCGCGGAGATCGGCATCAATCATAACGGCGACCTGCGGATCGCCAAGCAGATGATCGACGCGGCAGTTCATGCAGGCGCGGACGCGGTGAAGTTCCAGAAGCGCACACCCGATGTCGCCACGCCGCCTGAGCAACGCAATCAAATGCGCGAGACGCCGTGGGGCTACATTACCTATCTTGAGTATCGTTATAAGGTGGAGTTCAACGAGGAACAGTATCGCGAGATCGATTCATACTGCCGCCAAAAGGGAATCATGTGGATAGTTTCTGTGTGGGATGAGCCTTCAGTGGAGTTCATGGAGCAGTTCGATACGCCCGCGTATAAGATTCCCTCCGCTTCGCTCACGGACTTCAACCTGATCCGCAAAGCCCGAGCCACCCGCAAGCCTCTGATCCTGTCTTCGGGCATGTCCACGATGGAGCAGATCAAAATGGGAATTGCGATTGCGGGCGAGGAAAACCTGCTGATGATGCACTGCACGAGCACGTATCCATGTGAACCCGAAGAGTTGAATCTAAAAATGATAGAGACGTTGCGAAATGAATTTCCAAACCTGCCAATCGGATATTCGGGGCACGAAGTGGGTCTCGTGCCGACAGCAGTGGCTGTTGCCTTTGGCGCCTGCATGGTGGAACGCCATCTCACGCTCGACCGCGCCATGTGGGGTTCGGACCAAGCCGCGTCTGTGGAGCCCAGTGGCTTCGAACGGCTCGTGAAATACATTCGTGTCACTGAGGCTTCGCTGGGCGATGGCGTGAAGAAAGTCTATGAGAGTGAGAAGTCTTCGATGCAGAAGTTGAGAAGGGTTAAGGGAAACGAGTAGCAATATACGGATTATATAATCCGTAAAAATACTCATTCGCAAGCCATGCGACTCGATCAAAGAATTCGCCGCATTTTACGACCTGCCGGAAAAACCGCTCAAGCTATTTTGCGATGGAAGCGGTTTTCTTTTCACGACGCACCGCCCATCTTCGGCAACTCCAAGCCAAAGAGTGGGTCTCACCTGTTGTTGCAGGTGCTGGCTGGGATATGCCGGGTTGCGCCATACAAGTATGTGGCGAGGGAGCCGATTCGGACGATCAAAAGGCGCGGAGGGCGGAGGGCGGAGAACGAAATTCTGTCCGACTTACGCAGCGTGCCAAGCAGTGTGATTGGCTGGGGATATGTTGAGCCTTCACCCGAAAATATCGCATTCCTGTGCCAGCCTGACCGGGTGAATTATTTCATCTACCGTGACCCGCGTGATCTGCTCATCTCGCAGGTGTTCTTTGCCACCGACATGCACGAAGAGCATGGGATGCATGACTTCTATCAATCTCTGCCTGATTTTGGCGCGCGGCTCAAGGTGGCGATCACAGGCATCGATAAAAATGGCCTTTTTATGGTCAGCGTAAAACAACGTTACGAAGGGGTGTTTCAATGGCTGGAACAATCGCATATGATGTGCATCCGCTTTGAGGATTTGATCAACAACCGCGAAGCGACACTCAACGCGATGCTCGATGAAGTGGAGAGTACGGGGTATAAGATCCCGACACCACGCGAGAAGGCGCTATCCGTTTTGGTGGAGGCGATCCAGCCGAAGAAGAGTCACACCTTCCGTTCGGGGAAGACGGGCGGGTGGAAGGAACATTTCACAGATGAGCATAAGAAGTTGTTCAAGGATGTAGCGGGGGATTTGCTTGTGAGATTGGGGTATGAGAAGGATGATGATTGGTGAAAGATTGAAAGTAAAAGGCTTCCGGGTTTCCAAAAAAACCGGAAGCCTTTTATGATGTTTATTTCAATTCAAATTCCGCCTTCTCGTATCTCGCACCATTGATTTGAATCTCAAGCAGGTGTTCACCTGCATAATATTTGCGCGTGCTGATCCTGCGAAACGAATGTTTCTTTGAAATCTGAACGGTTTCGCCAGCCTGAACTTCCTTTTGAGTCAGTTTGAATACTTTGGGCGCGAGTTTTCCATTCGCCTTGACGTGATGGATGACATAATCAATTACCAGGTCTTGAGCCTGTTTGGACGTTGATTTGACCTCGAACGAAAAATTGAGATCATCGCCCATTTTCACGACAGACTTGTCGAGTTGAATCCTTGAGACAGTTATCCCTACTTTTGTGTCGTATCCCAAAACTGCAAGGACTTCCCTGTTCCCCTGTTTAACCAGTGTGCGCGCGGCGTGACGGATCAACCATTGAGTGCCTTCGTTGCTGATTTTCATCCACCTGTTCAAGGTTTTCACAACGAGTTCTGGATGATCCTTGGCAATGTCGTTGAGGTTGTTTGCCACTGACCGGCGCACCATTAACTCGGGGTCGGTTTTGAGTTTTTCAAGCAGCCTCAAAACAGGTCGCGGATTGTCAATGAATTGTTTCAGTTGCATGGTCCATGGAAGACGCGGGCGAGTCCCTTCTGAAGCCAGTCGCCGAACATGACAGTTCTTATCCTCCGCCCATTTGGAAAGGATAGCAAGGGTTTGGTCTGGATATTTTTGCAGAAATGGGCGAATGGCTCCCTCGGCAGTGAAACGCTTCGTCATTTGGTAAAGCGCCTGCATGGAAAGATCGTAATGCTCCAGCCCATATTTCGCTACGAATTCATTTTGCGGCAGTATGATGAAGCCGCCAAAGCCAGTGACTTCGTGATTTGGGAGTTCGGGCGGCAATGCTTTCAAAATGATCTTCAGCGCGCGGCGATAGTCTTTTGGAAGATATTCCCAAAGACTATCGCGGATCAGGTTGTTTCTCTCGCCGAAACTCAATGAGTTTAATTGCGAGTTGATTGAGTGGCTAGATCCTTTTGTATCAAATTCAGACCAGGCTTGTGCCAGATTCGCCGCAAGCTGATTCACCCCGTGTTCAGTGAAAACATTTCTTACTTGAAAATTTTCTTCCATTTAACTTTGCCTTTTAGACCGGGAAGTAACTAGACCGCGCCAGCGGAGTATTGTTTTGCAAATTCTTCAGATGGAGGGATAATCTGAATGATATCGATCAAAACGCCGTTTGGGTCTGATGTGATGAAGTGACGTTGACCGAAATCCTCCGAGCGGATTTCAAGATGGATGGGCAAACCAGCGGCTTTGAGGCGAGCATATTCTTCGTCGGCGTTGTCCACTTCAAAGTTGAGGATCAAGCCTCCGTTAAGCGCGAGGCGGAAGTCTGCGGGAATGGTGGAATGATTCGGCTCCAGTAAAGCCAGTTCAAACGGAAATTCCTGTTTGGCTTTCAGGCTCACATACCAACCGCCATCGAATGTAATCTCAAAAGGGAAATGCTTTGTATAGAAATCCCTGGTGCCTGCAACATTGTTTGTGAGGATAACGGGGTAAAAACTGTTGATTTTCATGTTATCTCCTGTTTAAGTTTTCCTCATTTTACAAAACAGGTGTGACAACCCTATGTCAACAAGTTTGCCATTTTTAAAGAAGTTTCGCGCAATGTTTTTCTAAGTTCTTTTGGCGAAATTACTTCTGCGCTTGCACCCCAGCTGAGAATCCATGGAATGATTTCTGATTCATGGTTGACATGATACGTCATAATCACACCATACGGCGTTTGCTTTTCATCTTTTTGATAACCGTAATGTTGTTGCTCATGCACCCAACGCGCAGCATTTTGTTCAAAACGAATTTTTATAACAATGATGGCTTGGATTTGTATTTTCCCCGTGCGTTTTTTGCCAAAGGTTTCATTCCGAAGAGTCGCTTTGTCCATGCGCGATAAACGAAAATCTCTCATCCCTTTTCGCTTGCGGCAATACGCTTCAAGATACCAAAGACCATCCGCATAAAATAGTTGATGCGGCTCAACATCGCGCTCGCTGGCTTGCTCTTTTTTATATCCATGATAATGCAGATGAATGACACGCTTTTCCTGAATTGCTTTTTGGATGAGAAGCAGTTGTGGGTCGTCGAGATTGAATTTTGCTTTCGGAGTGACGAAACCGATGATATTTGTCAACGCTTCAGACTTAACCCTAACCTGCTCGGGTAATGCAACCTTGATCTTGGCTAAAGCGGAGTCTGCGCTTTGGGTAACTGAACCAGCCGCCTGTTGAGCCAGGAGGCGCGAACCAAGCAGGAGCGCAATAGCTTCATTCTCATTAAACATCAATGGAGGAATGTAATAACCTTCCACCAATTCAAAGCCTTCGCCTGGCAAAGCCGAGATAGGAACCCCCATTTGATTCAGCGCGGACATGTCCCTATAAATAGTGCGCTTGCTGACTTCAAATTGCCCTGCCAGATCCTGCGCTCGGACGCGGCGTTTGTGCTGTAGTGTCAGCAGGATGGCAAAGAGGCGGTCAATGCGGTTCATGGTCTGTTACCGTATAATAAGCGGGAGTATAACTGAATCCGCTGGAAATCAAAAATACATGAATGGACTTCCTGAATTCTTCACCCAACGCCTCAAACGCGGACTCGTCCGCAGGCTCAATAATTTGAAGATTGCGCGCATAGCGCAACTCGTCACGCGTAACTCGCCTCCTCCTGCGGGCGCGCCTGTCGCGTTCTTCAAAGCCTCCACAGGCATCGATGACCTGTCATGGAACAGCGGATTCCACCTGCTGGCATCCTGGGGATTCCGTTTGCAGGGGATTCCCGTTGTCTATTTTGCCTGTAATTCTGGAATGAGTCATTGCGTGTTGGGCACAAATCGCGAGAACGTGCATAAAGCGCCGCCATGCAAGTCTTGTGTCTATCAATCAAAAACGCTTTATAAAAACGTTCCAACGGTCGAACGTTCCAACGGTCAACATTCAATGTCAAGTGTCGGCTGGTTCGACTACCAAATCGACATACAGCTCACAAATGCCATCGAAAATTTTTCTATACAAGATCTCATGTCCTTCGAATGGAAAAATACTCCGCTCGGCGCATTATGCCTGCCCGGGCTGAGATGGATCCTGAGAGTCCATAATTTAAACGATGATGAATCGACGCGGTACCTTTTGCGGGAATATATCTTATCGGCGTGGAATGTGGCGCAGAAGTTTTCGCGTTTTCTCGATGAAACGAAGCCGCAGGCTGTAGTCGTGTTCAATGGTCAATTCTTCCCCGAAGCGACTGCGCGTTATGTGTCGCAAAAACGCGGCATCCGTATGATCACACATGAAGTGGGATTACAACCCGCGTCCGCGTTCTTCACCGATG
>Ga0247727_10008975_pt1 | contig 18326 bp, 19 predicted proteins | sample WisWelCaveWW1625_FD_202498 | JGI IMG/M metagenome (GOLD analysis project Ga0247727, IMG submission 202498) | Biofilm microbial communities from Wishing Well Cave, Virginia, United States - WW16-25 | ecosystem: Environmental > Aquatic > Deep subsurface > Groundwater > Cave microbial mat | place... | reverse complement strand
GTGGTCGGCGAGATTGCCGACGCAGGAGAGGATGCGCCGCGTTTCCTTGCTGTCCGCAAGCCGGATGCCATAGCGCTTCTGCAGCGCCATCGACAACTGCAAGGCATCGAGCGAGTCGAGCGCGAGGCGCGAGTCGCTGCCGAAGATCGGCTCGTCGGCCGCCAGGGCCGCGCCGTCGAGCGTCGTTTCCGTGGCTTCGAGAATCAACGCCGTCAGCTCGGCGATCATCGCCTCGCGCTCGCTCATGCGCGGCGGCGGTGGTGGACCCACAGCGCCGCGCCCAGCAGCGCCGCGGCGAGCGCCAGCAGCTTCAGGCAGGGCGCGGCGATGTCCGCCGCGCCGCCCTGCCTCAGCATCACGGCGTGGAAACCGTCGAGCGCCCAGGCCATCGGCGAGGCGTCGGCCAGCGTCTGCATGCTCTGCGCCATGACGAAGCGCGGCACCATGATGCCGCCGATGGCCGCCGCGAGGATGTTGCCCACGCCGCCGATCACGGTGGCCTGCTCCATCGTGCGCGCGCAGACCGCCACCAGCAGGCCCCAGGCGATCGCGGCCAGGCTGGTGCTGAGCGCCACCGCGGCGAGCAGGTCGCCGCGCGCCGGCAGGGCCAGCGTCTCGCCGCCGAGCCACGGCACCAGGGTCACGCCGGCGAGCAGCATCAGCGCGGCCTGGGCGAGATTCACCACGCAATACGGGCCGATCCGGCCGAGCAGGAGCAGCGAGAACGGCACTTTCTGGCTCACCAGGCGCGCCAGCGTGCCGTCGCGGCGCTCTACGATGAACAAGGACGAGATCGGCATCACGACGAAGAACATGCCGAAGATCAGCCACGCGGGCACGTTCTGCTGCACCGAGGAGGGGCGTCCGCCGCGCGGATTGCCGACCACCTCGACCTCGAAGCTTGCGGCGCTGTTCAGGTCGAAGCCGAGCGAGTCCGCGAGCACCACGCCGAGAACGCGCTGCTGGAAGGCGGCGAGCTGGATCGCAGGCAGCGCCGGGTCGGCGAGCAGCCTGAACGACGGCGGCGTACCGGGTGCGACGACCAACACCAGGGCGGGTTGCCCCCGCCGAACGCCTTCGCGGGCGGCCGCTTCGCTGGCCGGCGGTTCGACCGCGCGAAAGCCCTCGCTGGCGAGCCTCGCGGCGAGCTGCGCGCCGCCGTCGGCCGGAAGCACGGCAAATTCCGCGCCGCGCCCGCCGCCGGCGCGCAACTCGTCGCTCAAGGCGAGCGTCATCACGACGATGAATGCGGCGGGCATCACGAAAAGTCCCGCCAGGCCGTGGACATCGCGCGAGAGCGCGATCCATTCCTTCTGCCACAGGGCGAGCAGGCGCCCCATCAGTCCCGCAGCGACCGGCTGGTCAGCTGCATGAAAAGCTGCTCGAGATTGCGCTGCCGGCGGGGAGGCGGCGGCGGTTCGCCCGAGTTCTGGAGCAATTCGTCGAGCGTGCCCGAGATCAGCACGCGGCCGGCGTCGATGATCGCCACGCGGTCGCAGATCGCCTGCACTTCCTCCATGTAGTGGCTGGTGTAGACGATCGTCCTGCCGGGCCGGGCGAGGGAGCGGATCGACTCCAGCAGGAAGGCGCGCGATTGCGGATCGACGCCCACCGTCGGTTCGTCGAGCAGCAGCACCTCGGGCTCGGTCAGCAGGCCGATGGCGAGATTCAGGCGCCGCTTGAGCCCACCGGACAGCTGCCCGGCGCGGCGCGCCAGCACGCCTTCGATGCGGCCGAACGCGGCCACGGCGTCGACTCGCAGCCGGAGTTCGGCGCCGCCCAGCCCCTGCACCGCGCCAAAGAAACGCAGGTTCTCCAGGCAGGTGAGCATCGGATAGAAAGCGTGCTCCTGCGGCACCAAGCCGACGCTCCCCTCGACGCGCACGCTGCCGCGCATCTCGTCCCGCTTGCCGCGCAGCTGGCCGGCGAGGACCGAGATCAGCGTCGTCTTGCCGGCGCCGTTCGGGCCGAGCAGCCCGAATACGCCGCCCTCCGGGATATCGAGCGACATCGCGTCCAGCGCCGGCTCGGCGCTGCCGGGGTAGCGGAACGAAAGGCCTGCGACGCTCAGGCCCATGCGCGCTCGGCGCCGTGCAGGTCCTGGAACAAGCGCTTCTCGTCGGCAGCGAGCGCGCGCAGGCGCTCGGCCAGCGCAGGCGGCGCTAGCGGGACGCGCCCGCGGATCATGCGCGCTGCCGCCAGTGCGAACTCGCGCCAGCGATCTCCGATCACGACCAGGCGGGCCGACAGCGCGTCGAGCGCGGCGAAGCCGGTCTTCGCCGAGAGCTCCTGCAGGAACGAGGCATACATGAAGCGGAACCCGCCGCCGCCGGTGCCGATCTCCTCCTGCATGCGCACGATGTTGCCGATATACAGGCGGGTCGTTTCCGCGCCGTCGCCAAGCGGCAGGCGCTCTACGCTGCGCGCGAGCAGCCGGATGCCGCGCACGCCGATCATCGGCAGCGGCGCATGCAGCATGATGTGCGCGGTGCGCGCCAGCGCGCTGCGGCCGAGGCGCGCCCAATCGGGCTCGGCCGGTGCCCGGGTGGCGTAGTACAGCAGCCCCTTCGGTGCCAGCACGCCCTTGGCGAAACGCGCCCTCTGCAGGTCCGGGCGGGCGCAGCGCACCGGCGCTTCCGCCACGGGATCACTGATCAGGTAATCGTCGCCCTCCCGGCCATAAACCAGCAGGTTGTGCGCGTTGAAGTGAAAGCGCAGGTCCGGCGGGAAGTACGGCAGCCAGAACACCGAGGTCTGCAGCCCGACCAGCTCGCCCGCGTCGAGCAGCGCGTCGAGGCGCGCCATGCCGTCCGCGGGCCGGCGGAAAGTCTCGAAGCGCATGCCGAGCCCGAGCTGGCGGTGCAGGCCCTTGACGATGGCGCGCGGCGGCATGCGGTAGGCGATGAGCGGCAGGCCGTTGATGCGGATGCAGGGCAGGTAGGCGAAAGCCAGCGCCGAGGCGAGACCAAACGCCATCGCCTCGGAGACCTGCAGGCCGTGGTGGCGCAATAGCGACGACATCACGCCGGACTCGCAATGCGAGGCGTGCGTGTGGACGAAGGCCTGCGCCATCGCTAGTCGGCCCGCGACAGTGTTGCGACAGAAATGCCGAGCGCCTCGGCGTAGCGCTCGCGCAGGGAAAGAGGAAGGCGCGCGAACACGCGGGCACGGAAGTGGCGCCGCACGCGCCAGCGCCATAGGCCGGTGGCCTGCGCCAGGAGCGCGAGATCCATGCGCGCGCGGTACATGTGGTATTCGAGCGGCGAGGCGGCGCCGGCCAGCGCCCGCTCGCGCGCCGCGCGCGCGCGTCGCCGCAGGTCTTCCACCGCGAGGCGGTTGCAAACCTCTTCGGCTGCCCATCCGCTCGAGGGCGTGAGCCGGAGCCGGCCGTCGTCGGCGACGGCGTACAGCGCCTTGCGGTGTCCCGCCAGCGAGGTGCTGTCCTCTTGCGGTACATCGCGCTCACGCATGCATCGTTGCCGTGAGATAGATGAACCCGCTGGAGAAGCGACCGCTTTCCGGCACGAAGCACAGCAGGTGCTGGCCGTCGCGCAAGCGGCCGCTCCTCAGCAGTTCGTCCAGCATGAGGAAGACCGCCGCCGAGCCGGTGTTGCCGACCGACTCCAGGTTGGTGAACCACCGCTCCCGCGGGACAGGCAGGCCGGCGCGCGCCAGCCCGTCGGCCAGCGGCCTGCGGAAATACTCGGAGGACATGTGCGGCAGAAACCAGTCGACGTCCTTGAGGCCCAGCGCGCGCCGCGCGACGACGCGCTGCAGCGGCCGCACGGCGGTGTACTCCACCACCGCCTCGTTCAGCAGCCTCACGTCCTGCTTCAGCGCGAACAGAGAGTTTGCCTCGCGCTCCTGCGCCGGGTAGTCCATCCAGCCGCGCAGGCTGCCGTCGGCCTGCCGCTCGGCGCCAAGGTACATGCACACGGGCAGCTCGTGTGCATAGGAGAAGATGTCGATCCATTCGATGCGCAGGTTCAGCCCTCGGCGCGGCGCCGGCTCGATCAGCAGCGCGCCGGCGCCGTCGGACAACATCCAGCGCAGGAAGTCCTGGTCGAACGCGAGCTCCTCACCGGCCTCGTGCGCCGCCGCGCCGCCGGCGCGCTCGGTGTCGAAGCCCTGCGCGCGCAAGACGAGCGAGGCAGCCTCCGAGCCGGTGACCACCGCGTTGGGCGCGCTGTCCGACACCACCGACATCCAGCCGTACTTCATCGCCGTGGCGCCCGAGAGGCAGACGCCCGCCGTGGCCACCACCTCGCACACCGACCCGCCGAGCTCGCCGTGCACCATCACCGCGTGGTTCGGCAACAACTGGTCCGGGCTCGAGGTGCCGCAGGCGAGGCAGGCGATGTCCTCGATGGCGAAGCCGTCGCCGGCCAGCCCGCGCACGGCCGCGGCGGTCAGGCCGGCGTTGCTGTGCGTCGACCTGCCGGTGGCCGGGTCGATCGCGTAGTAGCGCTGCTGGATGCCGTTGCTCCGCTGCACCACGCGGCGCATGCGCGAGGGCCGCCCGCCGATCTGGCCCAGTACCGCCTCGACGCGGTCGTTCTCGACCGGCGAGTTGGGCAGGAACACCGAGGACCGGGTGATATAGGCGCTCATTCGCTTACCGGCCGGAGGGCAGCTCGAAATAGGCCTTTCCGCTTTCGAGCCGGCGCGCGAACAGCGGGCGCAGCAGCCGCTGCAGCAACAGGCTCGCCGGCACCACGGCGATGATCATCGCCACCAGGTACAAGCCGAACAGCGCCACCAGCGGCATGCGCCATGGCGAGCCGGGGGCTCCGCCGAGCCGGATCAGGCGCGACCAGAGCGAGAACGCGCGGTGCCCGGCGCGCTCGATGAAGATGAGTCGCGGATCGACGCGCGCCGCGCCCAGGCCGGCCAGCATCGGCCCGGCGTCGCGCTCGCGGCCGGCGCGCATCGCGCCGAGCAACGCGCGGCCGAAGCGATCGGCACCGGCGATCTCCGCCGCGGCGACGCCGGCCGGCGGCAGGCCCCAGAATCCGTCCCGCCGCCCGGTCAGCAGCCAGCGCGGCGTGGTGATGAAGCTGGCGAGCGTGCTGCCGCCGTCGATAAAAACGACGTTGTCGCGCAGATCGCCGCCCGCCTGCCAAATCAGCCGCTTGACCGATTCCTGCGCCGTGAGCCACATGTTGCGGCAGGCGATGACGGTGACCACCGGACGGCCGCGCAGCAGGCGCCTGCCCTCCTCGCTCCCGAGAAATGCGACCATCGGCCCCGCCGGGGCGAGAAACCACACCTGGTAGGCCAGCACGACGAGATCGAAGTCGCCGCGTGCGCCCGGCGCCTCGATTTCGGGCGGTTTGAGCAGCACCGATTCCGGCATCGCGTCGAAGAAGCGCCCGATCGGCCACGGAAACGGGTAGGCCGGGCGCGGGCGCAACACTTCCTCCACCAGTTCCATGTCGTCCGCGCCGGCCAATGGTGAAACCAGCTGGCGCGCGATGCGGGCAAGCTGACCTGTCTGCGAAAAATGGACCAGCAGGACGCGCTTCATTCTTTCCTTCCGGCCGGCCCCCCTGGCGGAGCGGCCTGACCCCTCGTGCAAAAATCGTAACACGAGCAACCCTTGACCGTACCGGTGCCCGACTGCCTATAATTCGACGCGTGACGGCGTTGACGCCGATCGCACGGCTTTGCTGCTAATCCGAATAGAGGAGAGGAATCTCATGAATGCTATCGAACGCGCCCTCCGCGCCCTCTTTGTGGGCGCCTTGCTGCTGGTTACCTGCGGTGCAGTTCAAGCTCAGGTGCCCCCGTACAACGTAATAGACGCTCCTGTCGTCACGTCGAGCCAGGGTTCGTTGACCGTCGACGCTGTAGCCAAGGCGATCCTGCGCAGCGGAATCAGGCTGGGCTGGAGATTGGAGCCTGCGGGACCCGGCGCGATAACCGGCACGCTGGTGCTCCGTACGCACACCGCCGTCGTGGATATCGTCTACGACTCGAAAACCTATTCGATCAAGTACAAGGACAGCGTCAATCTCAAGTACAACGGCACGACCATCCACAAGAACTACAACGGCTGGATCCAGAATCTGGACAAGGCCATTCGCGCGGAGTTGGTGAGTCTCTAGGACTGGAACGCCCCCGCTGGAACTGGTAGCATTATTCAGCGGAAAAACGATACCTGGAAAGAAGCGCTTCTGACCTCAGCCTTGAATGCACGCACCGAAACCGCGCCGGCCCTGGCGCAAACGGCGTTCGAGCTGGAGCTCGCGCGCGCCATCGCCGAAGTCACCAACCTCGAACTGCCGCCGGAGCGCATCGATCCGGCGGCGGCGCTGTTCGGCGACCAGGGGCTGGGACTGGATTCGATCGACCTGCTGGAATTGGCGCTGGTGATTTCGCAGCGCTATGGCTTCTCGTTGCGCTCCGACGACCCGGATAACCGGCGCATCTTCGCCTCGCTGCGCAATCTCGCCGCCCACATCGCACAGCACCGCGGCAAGTAGGCCGATGACGGCGCGCGCCGCCGTGCTGCTCGCCTGCGCCTGGCCGCTGTCGCTGCATTGCGCGGTGCTGCTGGACGCTGCGCAGTGGGGCCCGCGGCTCACTGCGATCGCCATCGTCCTCGCCGCCGCGCTTTGGGCGGCCGCGACGCGGCGCGCCCTGCCCGCCATCGGCGTTGCGCTGGCCGCCGTCGCTGCAGCGCTGGCGGCGCCGGCAATCCTGCTCTACGCCCCAGCGGTCCTGATCAACCTGGCGCTCGCCTTCGCCTTCGGCCGCAGCCTGCGCGCGCCCCGGGAAGCGGCGATCACGACATTCGCCCGGATGGAGCATGCCGAACTGCCGGCCGACCTGGCGCTCTATACTCGCCGCTTGACCCTGGTCTGGACCGCATTGTTTGCCGCGATGGCGGTGATCGCGCTGGTCCTGGCGCTGGGCGGTTCGCTCGCAGTCTGGTCGACGTTCACCAATGTGGTCAGCTACCTGCTGGTTGCCGTTTTGTTCGCCGGCGAGCACGCGGTTCGCCGCTGGCGCTTCCGCCAGTACCGGCACGCGTCCTTGCTCGAACTCGTGCGTAACGTGCGCAACGCGGGACTGTTTGCCAGACGCTAGAGCGCGCCATGACTGAATTTCCGCTGGTCAGGGGCCATGCCCCGCACGACCCGGTCGGCTGGCGCCACGGCCGACCAGTGGCGCTGCGCGAACTGCTGCAGGCAGCCCATGCGCTCGCCGGCCGCCTGCCGCGCGGCGGGCATTGCATCAACCTGTGCGAAGACCGCCTGAATTTCATCCTGGGCTATGCCGCGGCGCTGATTGCGCGCTGTACCACGCTGCTGCCGCACAGTCGGGCGCCGCAGTTGCTGGACGGGCTGCGCCGCAGCCATGCCGGCGCGCAGACGATCGCCGACCACGACGACGCCGAGCATCCGGGCGGATTGCGCATCGATGCGCGCGCATGGCCGGGCGCAGGCATGCCTGCGGCCGTGCCGTCGATTCCCGTGGACCATGCGGCGGCGATCCTGTTCACCTCGGGCAGCACCGGGGCGCCGCAGCCGCACGCCAAGAGTTGGGGCTCCCTGGTGCGCGCCGCGCAGGCGGCGCAGGCGCGCCTGCCGGTCGCCGCCGGCAGCGCCTTGCTGGGCGCGGTGCCGGCGCAGCACATGTGGGGCTTCGAAATGACGGTCATGCTGCCGCTGCAGGCCGGCTGCGCGGTGGACGCCGGCTGTCCGCTGCTGCCGGCCGACATCGCGGCCGCGCTCGGGCGCCTGCCGGATCCGCGCTGGCTGGTGGCCACGCCCCTGCACCTGCAAGCCTGCCTGACATCGGGGCAGCGCATGCCGCCGCTCGGCGGCGTGCTGTGCGCCACCGCCACCTTGAGCCCCGAGTTGGCGCTGGGCGTGGAGCAGGCTTGGGGCGGCGCGCTGTGGGAAATCTACGGCAGCACGGAGACCGGGGCGCTGGCGACGCGGCAAGCTGCGCGCGAGCTGCGATTCCGGACCATGGATGGAGTGATCCTGCAACCGCGGTCCGAGGATACGCTGGCGCGCGGCGGGCAGCTCGATGCGCCGGTGACCCTGGGCGACCTGATCGAGCTGCACGACGAGTCCAGCTTCGCGTTGCGCGGCCGCACTTCGGATCTGGTCAAGATCGCGGGCAAGCGCGGCTCGCTCGCCGCGCTCAACGCCGAACTGCAGCGCGTGCCGGGCGTGCTGGACTGCGCGTTCTGGCTGCGCGATGCGCCGGGAGAGCAGCGCGTGGCCGCCTTCGCAGTGGCCCCCGGCCTGACGGCGGCGGAGATTGTCGGTGAGTTGCGAAAGCGCGTGGACCCCGTGTTCCTGCCGCGGCCCCTGGTGCTGGTCGACGCCCTGCCGCGCGAGCGCACCGGCAAGCTCAGCCAGGAGAGCGTGCGCGAGCTCGCCGCGCGCCACGGCCTCGCCGTCGGCGTGCCGGACGGCGCCGCGGGCTGGCCGCAGGTGCCGCATGCGCATCCGGCCCTGCCGCACCATTTCCCCGGCGATCCGATCGTCCCCGGCGTCTGGCTGCTGTCCCTGGTCGAGCAGGCGGCGCGCGAGCGCTTCGGCGCCGCGCTGAGAATCGAGGGTGTGCCGGATGCGCGCTTTCGCCGCGTGCTGCGGCCCGGCCAGCCCTATCGCATCGAGCTCACGCGGGTCGCGCCCGGCCGGCTGGAATTCACGGTCGATTCGCGCCAGGCGCGCATCGCCGACGGCACGCTGATCGTCCAGGGAACGCCGTGAGCAGCGCCTGGATGGAGCAGCGCGAACGCGGCAGCCTTGCCGCGCTGCGCTTCATGACCTGGCTGACGCACTCGCTCGGCTACCACGCCGCCAACCTCCTGCTCGCCCCGATCTGCCTGTACTTCCTCGCCTTCGCGCCGCGGGCGCGCGCGGCTTCGCGCGGATTTCTCGGACGGGTGCATGGCAGGCCCGCGCGGCTCGGCGAGGTGTACCGGCATTTCAACGCTTTCGCCGGCACGCTGCTCGACCGCATCGAGGTGCTGCGCGGGCGCGCCGCGGACCTCGAGTTGCGCGTGCACGGCGGCGAAGCGCTCGATGCCGCGCTGGCGCCGCGGCGCGGCTGCCTGCTGCTCGGCTCCCACCTGGGCAGCTTCGAGGTGTTGCGCGTGCTCGCGCAAACGCGCCAGGGGCTCGCGGTCAACCTGGTGATGCACGAAGCCAACGCGCGGCACGCGAGCCGCTGGGGGCGCGCGCTGGCGCCGGAACTTGCCGCGCGCATCATTGCGCCGGGCACCCCGGAGACGCTGCTGCGCGTGCGCGAATGCATGGAGCGCGGCGAGCCCGTGGCCATGCTCGGCGACCGCGTCCTCGACGGCGAGCGCGCGGTGGGCTGCGATTTCCTCGGCGCTCCGGCGCGCTTTCCCGCCGGCCCGCTGCACGCGGCGGCGCTGCTCGGCGTGCCGGTGGTGACTTTCTTCTGCCTGCGCCGCGGACCGCGCCGCTACGACGCGCATTTCGAATTGCTCGCCGAGCCCCTCGAGGCGCCGCGCGCGCTGCGCGACCAGGCGATCGCGCAGCGGGTGCGGGCCTTTGCGGCGCGCCTCGAGGCGAGAGCGCGCGGCGCGCCCGACAACTGGTTCAATTTCTACGATTTCTGGGATGCGCGCTGATCCACGCTGGCTCGCGGCCCTGCTGCTGCTCGCCGCATGCCGGCTGACCTCGGGGGCGGAGTTCGGGCCTGCGCAGCTGATGCAGGCTTTCGCTGCCGTGCCCGCCGCGCAGGCGCACTTCACCGAAGTGAGGCGCTCGGACGTACTGCGCGCGCCGATCGAGCTGAAGGGCACGCTGCACTACCAGCGCCCCGGCAGGCTGGAGCGCCGCGTGGTCTTGCCTTATCAGCAGGTCATGCGCATCGAGGGGGACCGCGCCACGATCGAGAACCCCGCCCGCGGCCAGCCGAAGAGCTACTCGCTGGCGGCCTTGCCTGCCGCGCTGGCGCTGGTCGAAGCCCTGCGCGCCACGCTCGCCGGCGATCTCGCGGCCCTGGAGCGGCATTATCGCGTCACTCTCGAAGGCGGCCGCGAGGCCTGGACGCTCAATCTGGCGCCGCGCGACCCGGCGCTCGCCGGGGCGGTGGCGGGCATCCGGTTCGCGGGTTCGGCGGCGCGCCTCGAGCGCGTGGAGATCGAGGAAACGACGGGCGATCGCGTCACCATGATCCTCGTCGATCATCAGCCTTGAGCCCGCGCGCGCAGGTCGCGGTGGCGGTCTGGCTGGCGGCGCTCGTCGCCAGCGGCACCTGGCTCGCGCGGCATGCGACCGTCACCACCGACCTGGGCGTTTTCCTGCCGCCCGCGGCGACCCGCGTGCAGGAAATCCTGGTGGACCAGTTGCGCACCGGCCTCGCTTCGCGGCTGCTGCTGATCGGCATCGACGGCGTGGACGAGGCGGCGCGCGCCAGGGCGAGCCGCGAGCTCGCGCAGCGCCTCGACGCGAACGGCGTCTTTGTCAGCGTCGCGAACGGCGAGCCGCAGCGCCTCGCGCGCGAACGCGAGCGGCTGTTCGCATTGCGCTACGCGCTGAGCCCCGGAGTACGGCCAGAACGCTTCGGCACCGCAGGCCTGCGTGCCGCGCTGCAGGAGGAGCTCGAGCTGCTCGCCTCGCCACTCAGCTCGCTCAGCCGGCGCACGCTCCCCGCCGATCCCACCGGCGAGCTGCGCCGGCTCGCGGCGCCGCTCGCCGGCACTGCGGGGCCGGCGCTGCGGCAAGGGGTCTGGATGTCGGCCGATGGCAGCCGGGCCCTGCTCGCCGCCGAGACGCGCGCGCCGGGCTTCGACCTCGACGCGCAGGAGCAGGCCGCGGGCCTGGTGCGCGGCCTGTTCGCCGAAATCGCGCCGCCTGGCGCGCGCCTGCGGCTCGCCGGTCCCGGGCTGGCGGGCACGGCCGCGCGCGCCGCGATCGAGCGTGACGCCGGCCGTGCGACGCTCGCTTCGTTGCTGGGGGTCATCCTCATCCTCGGCGCGACCTATCGCTCCGCCTTGCCCGTGCTGTTGTCGGGCTTGCCGGCGCTCTCCGGCATGGTGGTCGGGGTCACCGCGGTCAGCCTCTCGTTCGGTCCCGTGCACGGCATCACGCTGGGCTTTGCCGCCATCCTGATCGGCGAGGCGGTCGACTATCCGACCTATCTGTATGCGCACGCGGCGCGCGGCGAACCGCTTGCGAAAACCGCGCAGCGCATCGGGCCGACGCTGGGCCTCGCCGTCCTTACCACCGCCTGCGGCGCGATTGCCATGCTGCTATCCAGCTTTCGCGGCCTGGCGCAGCTCGGCCTTCTGACGATGGTCGGCATCACCGTCGCGGGGCTGGTTACCTGGCTCGTTCTGCCGTCGCTCACGCCGGCTCGCGCCCTCGAGGGCAAGCTGATGCGCCTGCCGTTCGGCGGCGGCGCCCTGGTTCCCGGCCCGCGCCGCTGGCTGGCCGCGCTGCTGGTCGCCGCCGCGCTGGCGGTCATCGCCGTTCATTCCGGTCGGCTGTGGGACGATGATCTCGCCAACCTGAGTCCGATGCCGGAACCGGCCAAGTCGCTGGACACGGAGTTGCGCGCCCAGCTCGGCGCGCCGGACCTGCGCCACCTGCTCGTCGTCGCCGCGCCCGATCGCGAGGCCGTGCTGCAGAAAAGCGAAGCGCTTCAGCCGCTGCTGGAGCGTGCGGTCGCCGCAGGCTGGATCGGCGGCTACGACCTGGCGGCGCGCTACTTGCCCAGCCGCCTGACACAGGAAACGCGGCGCGCGGCGCTGCCCGATGGCGCCACGCTGGCCGCGCGGCTGGCGCAGGCACAGCTCGGCCTGCCGTTCCGCGACGGCCTGTTTGCGCCTTTCCTCGCGGACGTGGAGCGTGCGCGAGACGCCGCGCCGGTGGACGCGGACGCCTGGCGGGGAACGGCGCTCGCCTCGCGGCTGGAGGCGCTGCTGGCGCCGGGCACCGAGGGCTGGGTGGCGCTGGTGCCCCTGGCGTCGTTGGGCGACACCGAGGCGCTGCGCACCGCGCTGCAAGCGCACGGCGACCAGGACGTGCTGCACGTCGACTTGAAGCGCGAGGCCGATGCGCTGGTGGCCGGCTATCGCGCCGAGTCGCTGCGCCTGGTGCTGTTCGGCCTGCTGTGCATCGCGGCCCTGCTGGCCGCGGGACTGCGAAATCTCGGCCTGAGCTTGCGCGTGCTCGCGCCCGCGCTCGGCGCCGCGCTGCTCTGCGTCGCCACGCTGCTCGCGGCCGGCGTGCGGCTGAGCGTGGTGCATCTGGTGGCGCTGCTTCTGGTGATCGGCGTCGGCCTCAACTACGCGCTGTTCTTCAACCGGCGGCCGGCCGCCGAGGGCGAACGCGCGCTCACCCGCCTGTCGCTGGTGGTGGCGGGTCTCGCCAGCCTGTGCGCCGCGCTCTCCCTCGCCGCCGGCAGCACGCCGGTGCTGCGCGCGATAGGCGCCACCATCGCCCTCGGCACGGTGTACGCGTTCCTTCTTTCGGCGCTGCTGGCGCGGCGCTTGCCGCCCGGGGCTGTGTAACATAGGCGGCCCAAAGCATGACGCCGCTTCCGATCACCGCACTCGCTCTGGCCAGCGCCCTGGGTCACGGCACCGGCGCCGCGGCGAAAGCCATGCGGCAGGGCCGGGCCGGGCTGCGGCGCAACGATTTCCTCGACTCGGCGCTCGACACCTGGATCGGCCGCGTGCCCGGGCTCGAAGAGGCGCCGCTGCGCGGCGAGCTTGCGCACTTCGACTGCCGCAGCAATCGCCTCGCGCAGCTCGGCCTGCAGCAGGACGGATTCGAGGCGGCCGTCGCGCGCGCGGCCGCGCGCCATGGGGCGCAGCGCATCGGCGTGTTCATCGGCACCAGCAGTTCGGGCATCCTCGAAGCCGAACTCGCGTTCCGCCAGCGCGATCCCGCGACCGGCGCCCTGCCGGCCGCGCTCGGTTTCCGCGAAACCTACAACCTGTTTTCCGTCTCCAGTTTCGTGCAGCTGCGGCTCGGGCTGAACGGGCCCTGCTGTACCGTTTCGTCGGCCTGCGCCTCCAGCGCCAAGGCGTTCGCCGCGGCGCAACGCGCCATCGCCGCCGGCCTGTGCGACGCCGCGGTGGTCGGCGGGGTCGAGACGCTGTGCTTCACCACGCTGCAGGGATTCGCCGCGCTGGAGCTGCTCTCCCGGCTGCCTTGCCGTCCTTTCGATGCGGAGCGCGATGGCATCTCGATCGGCGAAGCCGCCGCCTTCGCACTGCTCGAAAAGGACGGGCAAGCCGGCGCAGGGCTCGCGCTCCTCGGCTGCGGCGAGAGCGCGGACGCCTTCCACATGTCCACGCCGCATCCCGAGGGGCTCGGAGCGGCGCGGGCGATGCGCGCCGCACTGCGAGCGGCGGGCCTGCAGCCGCAGGAGGTCGACTATCTGAACCTGCACGGCACCGGCACGCGCAACAACGATACGGCGGAGAACGCCGCAGTCAGCACGGTTTTCGGCGAACGGCTGGCGTGCAGCGCGACCAAGGGCTGGACCGGGCACACCCTCGGGGCGGCGGGTGCCGTGGAAGCAGTGCTCTCGCTGCTCGCCTTGCGCGACGGGTTCGTCCCCGGCACCGCCAACACCCGGCGCGCCGACCCGCAGTTCGGCATCCGGCTGGCGCTCGAGACCGCGCCGCAAGCGCTGCGCAATGCCATGTCGAACTCCTTCGGCTTCGGCGGCAGCAACTGCAGCCTGCTGTTCGGGCGGGCGTGATGCGGGTTCAGCTCGCCGCGCAGGGAGTACTCGGACCGGGCCTGCCCGATTGGACCGTCGCGCGCGCCGTGCTCGCCGGCACCGCGCCCTATGCGCCCGCCCCGGCGCCGGAACCTGCGCCGGGGCTGCTGCCTGCCACCGAGCGACGCCGCGCCTCCGCGTCGGTGCGTTGGGCCCTCGCGGTGGGCGAAGAGGCGCTGCGCGGCTGCGGGCGCGAAGGCGCAGGCCTCGCCACCGTGTTCGTGTCCTGCGGCGGCGACGGCGTGATCACCCACCAGATCTGCGAGGCGCTGGCGGCGCCGCCGCACGCCGTGTCGCCGACCCGCTTCCACAACTCGGTGCACAACGCGCCGTCCGGCTACTGGAGCATCGCAGCGCAATCGCATGCGCCTTCCACCAGCCTGAGCGGCTACCACGGCGCCTTCGCCATCGGGCTGCTTGAAGCCGCGACGCAGGCGACGGTGGAGGAGCGCAGCGTGCTGCTCGTCGCCTACGACCTGCCCTACCCCGCGCCGATGAATGCGCTGTGGCCGATCGCGCATCCCTTCGCGGCTTCGCTGCTGCTCGATCCGCCGGCGGGCTCGGGGGTGGCGCTGGACATCGAACTGCGCGAGGGCGCGGCACGCGAGTCCTGGCCTAGCTCGCTGCCGGGCGAGCTGCGCGCCAACCCGGCCGCGCGCGCGCTGGAATTGTTCGCCGCGGCGCTGCGCGGCGGCACATCGCGTGTCGAACTGCCCTATACCGAGGCCAGCCACCTCGCGGTCGAGGTCCGCGCCTGATCCCGCCGGACATCACGCAGCTGGTGCCGCAGCGCGGCCCGATGTGCCTGCTGCACAAGGTCGCGCACAGCGACGAGCGCGGCATCGTGTGCAGCGCGCTGAGCCACCGCTCGCCGGACAATCCGCTGCGCCACGCGGGGATGCTGCCGGCGCTTGCCGGAATTGAGTACGCCGCGCAGGCGCTGGCTGCGCATTGCGCGCTGCTGGCGCGCGGGCGCCCCGGCGAGCCGGCGCAGGGCCTGCTGGCGGGCGTGCGCGAGGTCGCCCTGCACGTGGCGCGTCTGGACGACATCGATGCGCCGCTCACCGTGCGCGCCGAGCGCCTGGTGGCGGACGGCCCGCGCCTGCTGTACGGGTTCATGATCGAGGCCGGGCAGCGCGAGCTGCTGAACGGACGCGTGGCGGTCGTGCTGGGTGCGCAGGCGACGGCGTGAAGCGGGCGCTGGTGAGCGGCGGCAGCGGCGAGATCGGCGCGGCGATCTGCCGCCAGCTCGCGCACGCGGGCTGGCAGGTGATCGTGCATTCGCATGCCAATGCGGCGCGCGCCGCCAAGCTGGCAGCGGAGATCGGCGGGCTGAGCCTCTCGTTCGACCTGCGCGACCAGGCGGCGACGGCCGGCGCGCTCGAAGGGCTGCTGGCGCAAGGCCCGATCCAGGGCGTGGTGCACAACGCCGGCACGCACGACGACGCGCCGCTGGCCGGCATGAACGCACGGCAGTGGCACGGCGTGATCGACTTGTCGCTGCACGGCTTCTACCACCTGGTGCAGCCGCTGCTCCTGCCCATGCTGCGCACCCGCTGGGGCCGCATCGTCAGCATGTCTTCGGTGGCCGCGATCCTGGGCAACCGCGGGCAGGCCAACTACGCGGCGGCCAAGGCCGGGCTGCACGGCGCGACGCACTCCCTGGCGCTCGAGCTTGCCTCGCGCGGCGTGACGGTGAACGCCGTCGCCCCGGGCATCATCGCCACCACGATGAGCGCCGACGCTTTCGGGCCGGAGCGCATCGCGCAGCTGGTGCCGCTCAAGCGGGCCGGCAGCCCCGCGGAAGTCGCCGCACTGGTGGATTTTCTGCTGTCGGAGCGGGCCGGCTACATTACCGGCCAGGTGATCCCGATCGACGGCGGCATGACGTGAACGAGCAGTTGCAGCTGGCGGTCGTCGTCCCGGCCTACAACGAGGCGGCGACCATTCGCGACGTGGCCGGGCGCGCGCTGCAGCAGGCGGCGCTGGTGATCGTCGTCGACGACGGCTCCTCCGACGGCACGGCGCGGAGGCTCGAAGGGCTCGGCGCCGTCGTCCTGCGCAGCGAGGTCAACCAGGGCAAGGCGGCGAGCCTGCGCCGCGGCGCCGATGAGGCGATGCGGCTCGGCGCGAGCGTCATCGTCACGCTGGACGGAGACGGCCAGCACTGCCCCGAGGACATTCCGGCGCTGATGCGGGCCTGGCATACCGCGCCAGGCCGCATCGTGATCGGCTCGCGGCTGCATGCGCGGGAGGAAATTCCGCCCGCGCGCTATTGGGCGAACCGCGTCGCCAATTTCTGGATCGGCCTCGCCGCCGGCCACCCGATCGCCGACAGCCAGTCAGGGTTCCGCATCTACCCGGCGCGCATCTTCCGTGAAGCCCGTGTGTGCTACGACCGCCGCAGTTCTTTCGTCTTCGAGAGCGAGGTACTGATCGAAGCCGCGCGGCTGGGCATCACGACGCACTGCGTGCCGGTGCAGGTGGTCTACAGCGGCCGCGCGCGCGCCAGCCATTTCCGGCCGGTGGTGGACATCGCGCGCATCGTGCGCATGGTTGCCTGGCGGCTGATCGCTCAGGGCTTCGCCGAGCGCGCCGCGGCCTTGCGCCGCGTGTAGGCCGCCACGGATCCCGTGCCCTTGTAGGGGTTGCGCCCGGTACGGAATTCGATGCTGAGCGGGGTGCCGTGCAGCTCGAAGGCGTTGCGAAAGTACCCTTCGAGATAGCGCCGGTACGTGTCGGGCACTTCGTCGAGCGAATTGCCGTGGATAATGACGCGCGGCGGGTTGTGCCCGCCCTGGTGCGCGTAACGCATCTTGGGGCGCCGCAGGCCCTTGCGCGGTGGCGATTGCCGCTCGACCGCGGCGATCAGCGCGCGCGTCAGTTTCGGCGTGGACAGCTTGGCCATGGCGGCGGCATAGGCGCCGTCCACCGAGCGCATCAGTTCGCCCAGCCCCTTGCCGCTCTTCGCGGAGATGAAATGCGTATCGGCGAAGCCGAGGAAACCCAGCTTCCAGGCGAGGTCGCGCTTGATGCCCGCGCGCGCCTCTTTGCCGGCGGCGTCCCACTTGTTCACCGCCAGCACCACCGCACGCCCCCGCTCCAGGATGTAGCCGGCGACATGGGCGTCCTGCTCCGACACGCCCTCGGCCGCATCCAGCACCAGCACCGCCACGTTGGACTGCTCGATCGCCTGCAGCGTCTTGACGATGGAGAATTTCTCCACCGCCTCGCCCTGCTTGCCGCGCTTGCGCAGCCCGGCGGTATCGATCAGCGTGTAGCGCCGTCCGCCGCGCTCGAAGGGCACTTCGATCGCGTCGCGCGTGGTGCCCGGCTCGCCGAAGACGACGACGCGCTCCTCGCCCACCAGCGCGTTGACCAGCGTGGATTTGCCGACGTTCGGCCGGCCGACGACCGAGATGCGCGGCTGCTTGTCGCGCGCCAGCTCATCGTCTAGTGTGGATGGCGGGAATTCCGCCAGCACGCCCTCGATCAGGTCGCCGACGCCTTCGCCGTGCGAAGCCGAGATCGGGTTGGGGTTGCCCAGGCCGAGCGCGTGGAACTCGGCCACCGCCGCATCGCTCGCCATGCCTTCGGTCTTGTTCACCACCAGCCAGACGCGCGCCTTGAGCTTGCGCAGCCGCCGCGCGATCTCGCTGTCGCCGTCGTGCAGGCCGGCCCGGCCGTCGGTCAGGAACACCACCGCGTCGGCCTCGGCCATCGCCTGCTCCGCCTGGCGCGCCATCTCGACGTAGATGCCCTCGCGCGCGCGCAGCTCCAGTCCGCCGGTGTCGATGACGATGAAGGGCCGCGCGCCGACGCGCCCCTCGCCGTAGTGGCGGTCGCGCGTGATGCCGGGCACGTCGAGCACGATCGCGTCGCGTCGCCGTGTCAGGCGGTTGAACAGCGTGGACTTGCCGACATTGGGGCGCCCGACGAGCGCGACGACCGGCTTCACGGAGCGCCTTGCACCCTGCCGCTACAGCGCCAGCGCGTACAGGCTGCCGCCCTGCGTCTGCACCAGGAATCCCTCCGGCAGGCGCAACGGCGGCGCGCGCACCGGGCTGCCGTCGGTGGAGGCGCGTCCGGCGAAGGCGCCGGAATCCCGCGTCAGCACGTGCACGTAGCCCTGCAGGTCGCCCAGCACGATCTCGGCGCCCAGCGGCAGGGGCAGCGACAGCTGCCGGTGCGCCAGGCGGTCCTGCTTCCACAGGCTGCGGCCGCTCGAGCGGTCCAGAGCGTGCACCGCGCCCCGGTCGTCGCACACATAGGCGAAGCGTGCATCGACGCTGGCCCCGGTAACCGTGGACATGTCGCGCGCCCAGAGCTGGTTGCCGCTCTGGGTGTCAAAGCAGGCGACACGGCCCTGGAATGCCGCGGCGCAGACTTCCCGGCCGACCAGTGCCGGGTCGCCGACGATGTCGGTGACGCGCTCCAGCTCGGTCGCGCCTTTGGGCAGCGCGACAGTCGCCTCCCAGCGCACCGCGCCGTTGGCCAGGGTGAGTGCCACCAGCTTGCCGCCGGAGAAGCCCGCGTAGACCGAGCCTTGCAGCACGCTCAAGCCCGCGGGCGTACGCACCATCAGCGAG
>Ga0247727_10008974_pt1 | contig 18326 bp, 19 predicted proteins | sample WisWelCaveWW1625_FD_202498 | JGI IMG/M metagenome (GOLD analysis project Ga0247727, IMG submission 202498) | Biofilm microbial communities from Wishing Well Cave, Virginia, United States - WW16-25 | ecosystem: Environmental > Aquatic > Deep subsurface > Groundwater > Cave microbial mat | place... | reverse complement strand
GCCCCGACCTTGTAACCGCGGCGCTGCACGCGCGAGGCCGCAGTCGCGGCGGCGCCGGTGCGTCCATTCCCGTTCAAGACCATGACGACGGTCTGAGCCCGCGCGCGCTTGGCTGACGGGATCGGCGCGGGCTTGGGCGCGACCGGCTTCTCCGTGGCAATGGGGGCGAACGCGCGCTCTCGCGCGGCAAGCTCGACGCGGTCGGAGACGGTGCTGACCAGTGCCCCGCCGCCGATCACCAGGAGCAGGAAGAGCTCGACGAGCGCGATCCCGCCGGCCACGTACGCGGCGGTGCGCCACGGCCGGACGAGGGCATCGGGGGCGGCAAGCGGATGATCCACGGGCGACCGATTCGCCCGCGGCGCCCCTAGTCCTTCCGGCGCAAGACCGGGAACCTCTTCAGTGCGCAAGAGCGGAATCTGCGATTGCAGATTCCGCGCGCGCAAAGATCCCTGAAGGTGCCCGCTGCGCGGGCACTCGCGCGGCTTCCCGGGCGCGCAAAGATCCCGGAAGCGCGGCCACTCCGCGACCGCGGGCGCTCCGATTCACATCAGGCTTGTTGGAGCCACTCCCACGTCGCGTGCAACCCGTCCTCGAGCTCGACCATCGCCCTGAAGCCGAGCTCGATCGCGGCGAGCCCCGGATCGAGGACGCTCCGGTGGAGCTCGCCCAGCCGGGCGGCCTCGTGCACAGCCTCGGCGTCCGAGCCCGTGACGCCCCGACAGAGCTCGTACAGCTCGACCACCGAGGTCTCGCGCCCGGTGCCAACGTTGAAGACGCCTCCTTCCTGCCCCAGGGCCGAGACCGTCGCCCGCGCGACGTCGCCGACGTAGACGTAGTCGCGTGTCTGGCGTCCGTCGCCGAAGATTCGGGCTTGCTCGCCTCTGGCGAGCGCGCCGAGAAAGATCGCGACGACGCCTGCCTCTCCGTGCGGGTCCTGCCGAGGGCCGTAGACGTTTCCGTACCGGAGGACGACGTGGGTCGAACCGTACAGCCGGTTGTACATCCGCAGGTACTCCTCGCCGGCGAGCTTGGCCGCCCCGTAGGGGGAGATCGGGGAGAGCGGCGCGCTCTCTGCGGCTGGCCCCGCGTCGCACTCGCCGTAGATCGCGCCGCCCGTCGAGCTGAAGATGACCTGGGAACCGTGCTTGTGGGCGGCCTCGAGCATGCGAACCGTGCCGAGCACGTTCACGTCAGCGTCTTCCACGGGGCGCTCGACCGCTACCCGGAGATCCGCTTGTGCGGCGAGGTGAAAGACCGCCTCGGGCCGCACCTCGTCGAAGAGGTCGTCGAGCGGCTCGCGCACGTCGCGGACGTGAAGCTGGGCGGTTCCGGACACGTGCTCGCGCTTCCCGGTGGCGAGCGAGTCGACGACTGTGACGTCGTCTCCGCGGACGACGAGCGCGTCCACCACGTGGGAGCCGATGAAGCCTGCGCCTCCTGTCACCACCACCCGCACGCGCCGCATCCTACGGACAGCCCGCAACGCTCATGGCAGACAGCAGCGCTGCGGCCGCGAAGCGGCCGCCTTCAGGGATTTTCCGCGCCCGGAATCCGCGCGAGCGGATTCGGGGCTTGCGAGCTCTAGGATGGCGACCGATGTTCGTCACCTTCGAAGGCCTCGACGGCTCGGGCAAGACGACCCAGGCCGAGCTTCTCCGCGCTCGCCTCGAGGCCGAGGGAGAGGAGGTCGTCGCCACGCGGGAGCCGGGAGGCACCGAGCTCGGCGAACGCATCCGAGAGCTGGTCTTGCACGGCGGCCACGTCGCGCCCTGGGCGGAGGCGCTGCTCTACGCGGCATCCCGGGCTCAGCACGTCGACGAGGTCATCCGGCCCGCGCTCGAACGGGGCGCATCGGTCATCTGCGACCGCTACCTCGACTCCTCGGTGGCGTATCAGGGGGGCGCGCGCGGGCTGGGGATCGAGCGCGTGCTCGACCTCAACCTCGCCGCCGTGCGTGGGTTGCTTCCCGACCGCACGTTCCTGCTGCTGCTCGACCCGGCGCAAGTCTCTGCGCGGCTACGTCGCGAGCACGACCGACTCGAGCGCGAGGGCAACGACTTCCATGCCCGCGTCGATGCGGCTTATCGCGAGCTTGCCGAGCGATTTCCGGAGCGGATCGTCGTCCTCGACGGCACGCTGCCGGCGGAGATGCTCGCCGAGGAGGTGTATGGAGCGCTTCGCGTCCGTTCCTGAGCAGCCCGAGGCGAAGCGCTTGCTCGTGGCCGCGCTGGCCGAAGGGCCCGCACACGCCTACCTCCTCCACGGTCCGGCCGGCGTGGGGAAGCGCACGGCCGCGTTCGCCTTCGCCGCCGCGCTCCTCGGAGACGAGCGGCGCGTGCAAAACCGGACGCACCCCGACCTCTACCTGCTCGAGCCGCTCGGCGAGATGATCCGCATCGACGACGTGCGGGCGCTCCGGCACGACCTGCACATGCGCCCTTTCGAGGCCGACTCCCGGGTCTATCTCGTGCTCGACGCGCAGCGCCTGAACGAGGACGCCGCCGACGCCCTGCTCAAGGACCTCGAGGAGCCGCCGCCCTATGCGGTGATCGTTCTTGTCGCCAGCGAGCTCGGCCCTTTGCCGCCCACGATTCTCTCGCGCTGCCAGCTCGTCCCGTTCCGGCGGCTCTCCGAGCGAGCGGTCCGAGAGTGGATAGCGGGCCAGGCGTCTGACCGGAGCGAAGACGAGGTTCGCGCGCTCGCGCGCGCCGCGGCCGGGCGGCTCGATCGTGCCCGGCGGCTACTCGATCCTGCGGCGGCAGACCGGCGCGAGGCGCTCGTCACCTCCGCCCGCGCGGTCTACCTCGACCCGGAATTCGAGCCCGGCGACGCTGCGGCGGCGCTCCTCGCGGCCGCTGACGAGCGAGGGCAGGAGGCGAAGGAGCGCGAGGAGGCGGCGATCGAGGGGATCGACCTTCCGACGCGCGAGGCCGACCAGCGCGTTCGCCGGGCGCAACGCGGCGCCGAGCGGGAGGAGCTCCTCGCGAGCCTCGAGGCGCTCGAGGCGTGGTACCGCGACCTCGTCGTCGTCTCGGCCGGAGCCGAAGGGGCGGCCGTGTACGCCGACCGGCTCGACGAGCTCCGAGAAGACGTGTCGCACACTTCCGGAGACGGCTCGGTCGGTGCGGCGGAGGTGGTGCGCGAGACGTGGCGGGCGCTGGAGGAGTTCAACCTCAACGCTTCGCTCGCCCTCGAGGCGCTCTTCATCCGTCTGCAGCGGGAGCTTCCTCAGCCCGTCGTCACGCGTACGCGATAGGAGCCGTCGCCGAATCGGGTCAGCAGCTCGAGGCGAAGACCGAAGGACGAGACTCGGAACATGCGCATCTCCCCACGGCCGAGCTCGAACGGCGCACTCCACATTCCGCTGCAGTCGTGCGCCGGCGCTTTGCCGTCCGGGCGTGCGGAATAGATTCGAATCGGGGCGCGCTTGAACGGCGTCTGGTCGACCTCGTAGACGAGGACGCCCGTCTCGCAGAGCGTGCGGTCGTACCCCACGCCGGCGCGCACCTCGACCGCGAGGACGCGGCTCCCCTTCGTGACGAAGATTGCCTTCGTGCCCCCGGCGCGCTCGACCGGCGTGAGCGTCACCAGGCGCCTCCCCCGGCCCGTCACGCAGACGACCTGCGCCTCGTCGATCCAACCGAGCTTCCAGCGATGCCAGGCGAATAGTTCGGACGGCCATCGAAAGGCCATCAGGTCCCAGCGGTGGAATGTGCTCGGCGAGCGCGCGAGGTAGAGGTCGGGAAGCCCGAGGAGATGGCCGGTCTCGTGGAGGAGCGTTGCCGAATCGCCCGAGTCGGCGAAGCCGGCAGCGAACGGCACCCAGAGACGGATCTCCCGGCCGTCAGCACGGACGCCGAAGCTGTTCAGAATGGCCGAGGTGGCGGTGGCGGGCGTTCGCGAAGACGGTGCGAGGTAGACGACGTCGACCTGGGAGAAGTCCACATAGGGATCGGCGGCGGCGACTGCGTCGGCGAGGTAGCTGCCCGCGTCGGCGACGTAGTCGGTGGAACGGGCCGGGAGCGGAAGCCAGCGCGGAACTGTCTCGACGCGAAAGTTGAGGCGCCCGTAGGACACCGCGCGGAACCAAGCGGACGCGGCATCGATCAGTGACTCGGGCGCCGCGACGGAGTCGTCGGGCGGAGCGTCCGACGCGTGGACGAGGAGCAAGACAGCTCGTAGCACTCCGGTCGAAGGCGCGACCGTTCCCCGAAGGCTTTCGCCTTCTGTAACCCCGGGAACGGTCGGAGCCGGGCGGCACCGGCTCGGCGCACCCCTCTGCGGCGAGTGCGCTCACGCGCGCGGCGCTCGCCGCGCACGCGAGGACGGCGGCGACGAGCAGCCAACGCGTGATACCCACTCAGACGCCTCGTGCCGCGCTGGGTTAGCCGCGCGGGGCCGTCGCTACACTCAGTCGGCCTCGCCGACGTAGCTCAGCTGGTAGAGCACTTCACTCGTAATGAAGGGGTCCCCGGTTCGAGTCCGGGCGTCGGCTTGAAGCCTCAGTCGTCCAGGCGGGCGATCGCGAACGACAGGATCTCGCCGATCAGCGCGCGATGGTCGATCCCGGCCGCCTCGGCCATCAGGCAGAAGTCGCTCCACGCGGGCATGAGTCCCGGAAGCGGGTTGCACTCGATGAACTGCGCCAGCCCGTCCCCGTCGAGGCGGAAGTCGAGGCGGGCGAAGTCGCGGCAGCCGAACGCGCGGAAGCAGGAGATCGCCGCGTCTTCGAGCGCCTGAACCTCTTCGGGCTCGAGGCGCGCCGGGACCTCGAGGCGAACGTCCTCGGTCGGCCCTTGCTTCATCTCGAACCCGTAGACGCGCACTGGGTCGTCCGATAAGAAGACGACCTCCAGTGGCGGGAGCATCCGAACCTGCGGATGGCCGATGAGCCCGACCGTCACCTCGCGACCGGCGACGTACTCCTCGACGAGAACCGGTTGCCGGTACTTCTCGATCGTCGCTCGGGTCGAGGTCCGGAGCTCCGTCTCGCTGGCCACGACCGAGCTCCTCGTGACGCCCATCGATGACCCCTCGCGAAGCGGCTTCACGATCAGGGGGAAGCGCAGGCCGTCGGGGAGAGGCTCGTCGCCGTCCTCGAGGATCGTCGCGCCGGGAGTCGAGACGCCCTCCGCCGCGGCGAGGCGCTTGGCGAGCATCTTGTCGAGTGTCAGGCCCAGGGCGACAGCGTCGCTCCCCGTGTAGGGAATCCCGAGCAGCTCGAGGAGCGCGGGTACGTGGGCCTCGCGGCCTCTTCCGCCGCTTCCCTCGGCGATGTTGAAGACGACGTCCGGCCGAGTGGCGACGAGCCGGGCGGGCAGGTCGGGCGTCGCCTCGAGCTCGATCACCTCGTGGCCGTGACACTCGATTGCGCGCCGGATTGCGTCGAGCGTCTCGGGGGCGTCGTACTCCGCCTCGACGTCATGCTCCCCGGTCACCTCCGGGTGGATCCGTTGCTGGTTGAACGTGAAGCCGACGCGCAGCGGCATCGCGGGGGACGGTAACAGGCTTGTCGCGCCGATCGACCTTCGGCGAAAACGTGAGATTCTCGTCCAGATGAGCGGGCTCCGCTCCCACCTCGCCGCGTCACGAGCGGCCTTCAGGGCCGCCTCCCGGAACGCGAACCTCCGGCGCATGCAGCTCGGGCTTGCAGGCTCGGTGATCGGACACTGGGCGTACGTCGTGGTCGTGTCGGTGTTCGCCTACGACGTCGCCGGCGCCTCGGCCGTCGGGGTCCTCTGGCTCGTGCGAATGCTGCCCGCGGCGATCCTCTCGCCCGTCGCGGCAATGCTCGCGGATCGCTATCGCCGCGAGCGCGTGATGCTCGGCTCGGATCTCGTCCGCGCAAGCCTGATCGTGGTTGCGGCCGCGGTGGTCTGGTCGGGGGCTCCCGACGTGTTCGTGTTCGCGCTCGCGAGCCTCGTAGCGGTGGCCGCCACGCCCGTGGAGCCGGCCTCCCGCGGTCTTCTCCCGTCGCTCGTCTCGACGCCCGACGAGCTCACCGCTGGAAACGTCGTCGCGGGGTCGATCGCGAGCTTCGGCTTCTTCCTCGGCCCAGCGCTCGGAGGCGTGCTTCTGATCGTGGTCGATATGCCGACCGCGTTCGTCGCGACGGCCGTCCCCGTGCTCGTGTCCGCGTTCTTCGTCGCGAGGATTCACGGCCCGGAGAGTCAGCGTGACGGGGTCGAGCGGGAGAACCTCGCCGGAGAGGCGCTCGCCGGCTTCAGGACGATCCTGGGCGACCGGCGTCTCAGGCTCCTCGTCGGCCTACTCACCGCGACGACGATCGTGGACGGCGCCCTCGAGGTGCTGATCGTCGTCTCCGCGATCGATCTCCTCGACCTCGGGAACCCCGGCGTGGGGTACTTGAACGCCGCGTTCGGCGTGGGAGCGCTCATCGGCTCGATCGCGGCGATCGGCCTCGTCGGGGTTCGCCGCCTGAGTCTTCCCTTCCTCGGGGGTGTCGTCCTCTGGGGGCTGCCCGTTGTGCTCATGGCAGCGTTCGTCGAGCCCGCCGTCGCCTTGGCCGGTCTGGCGCTCGTTGGCGTCGGCAACATGCTCGTCGACGTCGCGGGGTCGACGCTCGTCCAGCGCGCGGTGCCCGACGAGGTCCTCTCGAGGGTGTTCGGGATGATGCAGTCGCTCTGGCTCGCTGCTCTGGCCCTCGGTGCAATGCTCGCGCCGGTGCTCGTGAACCGGTTCGGCCCGCGTGAGGCGCTGCTCGTCACGGGGTGCTTTCTCCCGGCGCTCGTCGTCGTCTTCGGATCGCGCCTCGTACGGGTGGACGCGGCCGCGACCGCGCCGGCTCGAGACCGGCTCGCGCTCCTCCGGGCGATCCCGATGTTCGGGCTCCTGCCCGGTCCGACTCTCGAGCGGCTCGTTTCCCGACTGATCCCGGTCGAATTCCAGGCAGGCGTGGAGTTGATGCGCCAGGGGGATCCGGGCGACCGCTTCTATGTGATCGCTGAGGGAGAAGCCGAGGTAACGATTGACGGCCGGCTCGTCAACACGCTTCAGGTAGGAGACTACGCCGGCGAGATCGCCCTCCTGCGGAGCCTGCCGCGCACGGCGACGGTCGTCGCCAAAGGCCCGGTCCTGGCGCTTGCACTGGAGCGCCACGACTTTCTCGGCGCGGTCGCGGGCCACACTCCGAGCGCGCGGGCAGCGGACGCCGTCATCGGTGCACGGCTCGCCGTCTGACGAGCTCCGGGTGACAGCGGCCTCTCGTGCAGGCGTTTTGCGTGCCGCGGCGAACGTAATCCGCCCGGAATGCGCGTCTTGCTCGTGACCCTCGTGTTCGCCCTGGCGGGGATGCTTGTCGTCGATCTCGAGCCCGCAGCCGCGCCGCCCCAGCCGGCGGCGGGTGCAGCAATGCGCGTGAAGGTCGCTGCGAAGACCGTCGAGGTGGCTTTTGTCCGCAACGGGAGGCTCGTCCACGTCGAGCGGGTCGTTCCGAAGGGGGTCGCGCCCGAAGTCCACGCGCTGCGGGAGCTGACGCAGGGCCCGACGCGCGCGGAGCGTGCGAAGCGCATCAGCACCGCGCTCCGCCCGGGCGTGCGGCTCAGGTCTATCCGCGCCGATGGCGAGCTCTGGCTCGCGAGCTTCTCGCGCCCGCTCTTCGGCGTTGGGACTGCATCGACCGTGCGGACGAGGGTTGCTCAGATCGCGGCGACGCTGACCTGGCTCGGCGGGAAGGAGTACGCGACCATTGCCGCCGAGGGCCGACTCGTGACGACGCTTCGTCTTGGGCTCCGCCCCGGGGCGTGGCGCCCGGAGCGGGGCGAGAACGGGTACTTCTACGACATTCGCGGCCTCCAGCTCCGTCTCTTCCTGCTCGGCTTCCTCGAGCGCTCGGCCGTGACGGGCACGGTCGACTACGAGACCTCGCAGGCCCTGCTCGCGTTCCAAGGGTGGGAGGGCCTCGGGCGAACCGGAACGGTGACCGGGCAGACGCAGGTCGAGCTCCTGCGCGCGACTCGTCCCGTACCCGCGAGGCGAGGCAACGGCAGCCGGATCGAGATCCACCGCGACCGGGGCGTGCTCCTCTTGGTCGAGGGGCGGGAGGTGCTGCGCGCCGTGCACACGTCGACAGGCGCGTACGGGGCGACGCCGACCGGCGCGTTCCGCGTGTATCGCAAGGAGCTCCTCTCCTGGTCCGTGCCTTTCAAGGTCTGGATGCCGTACGCGGCGTACTTCGTCGGCGGCATCGCGACCCATGAGTACGCATACGTGCCTGAGTACCCGGCGTCTCACGGCTGTGTGCGTCTGCCCGCGGGAGACGCGGAGCGCGTGTATCGCTTCGTCGAGGTCGGCACTCCGGTCGACGTGTTCTGAGTAGTCGGGCCGGTGGGGATCCCCAGGTCGGGTCGCTAGACTGCGTTGGTGTCCAGGGCTCGCACGGCGAAGGTTCTGACGCTCACTCTGGTCGCCCTCGCGGGAGCGGTCGCGGCCTCTACCGGGCTTGCCGGCGCGTCTTCGACTGCGGCTCGAAACGGCATGCTCGCTTACACCGCGCTTCAGAAAGGGGTGCAGCTCTTTTCCGTCGCGCCCGACGGCACCGGCGCGCTCCGGCTGTCCACGAACGACGCGATCGAGTACGAGCCGGTCATGTCCCCGGACCGGACGCGGATCGCGTTCGTCTCGCACCGGGACGGAAATGCGGAGATCTACGTGATGAATGCCGATGGCAACGGCGAGACCCGGATGACGAACCATGAGGCGTTCGACGACGAGCCCGCCTGGTCGCCGGACTCGCGGAGACTCGCGTTCACGAGCGACCGCGACGGCAACCGCGAACTCTACCTCGTGGAGCTCGAGGGTCTCGGTCTCACGCGCGTGACGGCGACCGTAGCCGAGGAGGAGACTCCGTCCTGGTCGCCCGACGGATTGCGGTTGACGTTTGCATCTGACCGCGACGGCGATTACGAGATCTTCGTCGTGAATGTCGACGGCACCGGTCTCCTCCAAGTGACCTTCCCGTCCAGCGCGAACGACCTGTTCCCCGCGTGGTCGCCCGACGGTACCCGCATCGCATTCACCTCGGACCGAGACGGCGACCGCGAGATCTTCGTCATGAGCACCGACGGCAGCGGCGTCGCGCGTCTGACTCAGAACGAAGACGACGACTACTGGTCCGCCTGGTCCCCCGATGGCGCACAGATCGTGTTCGTCTCCGATCGGGTCGAGGGCGGGGACGTCTTCGTGATGAGCGCCGACGGGACGGGGCAGCGCGCGATCACAGCTGGAAGCCGTGGTCCTCCTTACCGGGCCGAAGGCCCGTGGGTTCCGTGGGGAGCTCCAGCGCCCCGCCGCCCCAGCCGCGAATGGGGGCCAAGCTGGACTCCCGACGGTCGCATCCTGTTTGCGAGTAATCGCGCAGCGAACGTCGCGGTCGAGATCGTGAATCTCGACGGATCAGGTCGTAAGGTCCTAGCGCCGAGCCTCGCCGCGGACGGGCTTGCGCGCTGGTCGCCGGACGGCCGGCGGCTCGCCTTCGCGTCCGAGCGCGGCGGGGACGCGGAGATCTTCGTCGTTTCGGCCGCCGGCGGGCCACCTCGCCGCCTGACGCGTAACCAAGTCGACGACGTCTTCCCAACGTGGTCACCCGACGGCAAGCGGATCGCCTTCCTGCGTGGACCGGTCGAGCGGCCTCTCGGTCTCTTTGTGATGAACGCCGACGGGCGCCGGGCCAAAGCGGTGCTCTACTTCTCAGAGATCACCGAGGCTTGCTGCAGCGTCTGGTCACCCGACGCCACGCGGATTGCGTTCACGCACGACGAAGACATCGTCGTCGTGAACGCCGACGGAGGTGTCTCGAGGCGCGTGACAGCCGCCGGTCGCGGACAAGGGAGCGACTCGTGGGGGAGCCCCTCGTGGTCGCCGGACGGACGTCGTCTTCGACTCCATCCGCGGCGACGATTGGGCTATATACGTCGTCTCGTCTCGCGGTGGCCCCGGGAAGCGGCTGACGGCTCTGCCGGGATGGGGAGTGGAAATCTTGCCGGACTGGTCGCCGGACGGGCGACTGATCGCCTTCACGGCGATCAACCCTCGATCGATCCAGGGGACTCTGTACGTGATGAACGCGAACGGGACCGGCGTGAGGCCCGTGCCGCTTCCCGTCCCGGCCGTATACCCGGACTGGCAGCCGCTGAAATAGAGGTCAGTCGTCCGCGAGGAGGCCGACGACGTTCCCGGCTGGGTCCGCACGCGAGCGATCACTTCGCCGGGACTCTCGTCGCGATCGGGCGGCGTGAGCCGCGTTGCCCCGAGGGCGACGAGCTTGTCGATCGCGGCGTCGACGTCGTCCACCTTGAACCAGATCGAGATCGCGCTGTACGGGTCGTTGTCGAAGCCGAGGTACGGCGTCGTCGACGGCCAGCCGACGTGCGAATCGCCGAGCGGTGTCGGCTCGGGGAAGGTTTAGATGGCGCGCGCCGGTAGAAGTCCGCGAGCTCCGCGAAGTGCTCGGAGTGGAGGAGGATCGCCTCGATCTTCACGCTGCTGACTCTCGTGCCGCCGAGTGCGGGCCGTTGAAGACGACGAGCAGAGTCAGCCGCTCGTACCCGGAGAAGCGGTGGTCGGCTCCGGCGGGGACGAAGACGGCCTCGCCCTGCGCGAGCTGCCGCCCTTCCCCCTCGACCTCGATCGCGCCCTCCCCGTCGAGCACGAGGTAGACCTCGTCGAGTAGGTGCGGCGACTGTCGGTCGGGCTCGGGCGCGACGAGGACGTAGACGCCGATCTCGAGACCCGGCGACGTGTGAACCACCTCGTAGCCCCCGCCCTTGCTCGAGAGCCGTGCCGCGCTGGCGCCCACGTCGAACTCCTGCACGCCGGCGACCGTACCAGCCCCGAGCACACGAAACGCGGCTCGTCGCCACTCTCTCTTCATGACAGGACGACGCCGACCAGTACGAGGAGGGGACCGCCGCCGATGCTCATCCGAATCACGCTTCCGTTTGCCGTCGCAGTGGCCGTTGCGCTTGCGATCGTCGGGACGACGCCGGCCAAGGACGGCGACGTCCGGGTTCGCGGCGTCTGCACGAAGGCGAGCGCGTCGAAGCTCAAGCTCAGCGCCGAGGACGGACGCATCGAGGTCGAGTTCGAGGTCGATCAGAACCGGAACGGTGTTCGCTGGACCGTCGTGCTCCGGCGCGGAGCGCAGGTCATCGTCCGGGGCACGAGGATCACGCGCCCGCCGAGCGGCTCGTTCGAGTTTCGGCGCCTCGTCTCGAACCTCGCCGGGCGAGACGCCATCAACGCGCGCGCGACGAGCCCGTCGGGTGAGGTCTGCAAGGCGTCGGCCGTCTTCTGAGCACACGACCCGGCGGGCGAGGTCCGCTTTGGCACTGATTTGACACACGGCGGCGAGAGCGCGCCCCTACCCTCGAGACATGGGCCGTGTCGCTCTCGTCGTCACTCTCGCGGCGCTCGTAGGCGCCGTCGCCGGTGGCCCTGCACTCGGCCACTTCGACACGACCGACCGTTACACGCACCGGGCGTGCCCAGCGACCGCGGGTAACCGGACGGATCCGATCAACGTCGTCTTCCAGGGCTGGGGGACGTGGGGCCGGGCGGAGAGCCAGATCGAGTCGCACGCCGGCTGGACGGCCACGTCTGGGTCGAGCCAGACCTTCGTCGACCACGGCGGCTGCTTCCCGCTGCACACTCAGCGGGCGAGCGGCCAGGGGTCGCGCTCTCATGTCCGGATTCGGGGGCAGCATGCGGACCCGTCGCTCGGTTGGACCGCGACCGGCGACGCGCATCACGAGGATCTCGTCCTGTTCCCGATCCCCTGCGGTCATGCGGTGGACTCGAATGGTCCGGGCGGGAGCGGCTTCGACCAGGGGCGGGACGAGCTCGAGGCGCGGTTCGCGAGCGCGGGCCACTCGTCGTACCGGGTCTGGTGGGGGACCACGCAGAGCTTCAAGCAGTGCGACGGCGACTACGCGGCCTCGGACGGCTGGACGGTTTTCATCCGGCTGCACCAGGTGAACCACTGATGCGGCCGGTTTCGCTCGGGGTCGCGGTCGTCGCGGTGTGCTGGCTCGTTCTCGCCGGCTCGGGCCCAGCGGGGAATGCCAGGGCATTCGACGATTTCCCCCTCTACAGCGCCGGCGACCGTGCGGACGGCCTTCCTTTGGTAGCGGTGCTACGTCGAGACGACACCGCGAACTACGTCTCGTTCGTCTACGGGGACTGCGTGCCGTCGGACGATGCGGGCTGCGCGCCGCCGGCCGAGATCCAGGTCTGGCCGGCCTGCCGGAGGAACCTCGCCCTCTACCGGTCGCCATCTCCGGCGGGCCCGGCCGCCGAGCCGGCCACGATTCGCGGGGTACCCGCGGCGGTCCTCGACGACGGAACCCGGCTCGAGCTCCAGACCGGCTCGTCGACCGTCGTCGTCTTCGCGGACTCACGCGCTCGGGCGCTTCGAATCGCGGGCGCCCTCCGCGCCGTGAACGGCTCCGTGCCACCGGGTCGCATGCTCCCTCCACCCACGCCCGGCGCACTCGAGAGCACGCTCGACTGCTGACGCGCTGGCCGCCTCGCGCGGCGTGGCAAGATCGTCTCGCCGTGGAGACGATGCGCGCTGTCCGCAAGCTCGGGCCCGAGCCGGGGCTCGTGTTGGACGAGGTTCCGGTTCCCACACCCGGGCCCGACGACGTCCTGATTCAGATCGAGGCGGCCAGTATCTGCGGCACCGATCTCCACATCCAGCGCTGGGATCAGTGGTCCTCCGAGCGCGTGCATCCACCGCTCACGCTCGGCCACGAGCTCTGCGGCACGGTCGTCGCCGTGGGGACGAGCGTGCGCGACGTCAGCGAAGGCGAGTATGTATCCGCGGAGAGCCACGTCACGTGCGGGACGTGCTTCCACTGCCGCACGGGGCGCGCGCACATGTGCGAGCGGACGAGCATCCTCGGCATCGACCGCGACGGCGGCTTTGCCGACTACGTCGCGGTCCCCGCCTCGGTCGTCTGGCGGAACGATCGCGCGAAGCTGCCGCCCGAGATCGCGTGTCTACAGGAGCCGTTCGGCAACGCGGTCTTCGCCACCTCGACGCAGGACCTCGCCGGGCGCGCGGTCGCAGTGCTCGGGTGCGGGCCGGTCGGGCTCTTCGCGATCGCCATCGCCCGCGCCTTCGGGGCCGGGCGCCTGCTCGCCTCCGATCACGTGCCGTTCAGGCTGGAGCTCGCGCGAAAATTGGGCGCGGACGACGTCGTCAACGTCGACCAGGTCGAAGACGTGCCGGCCTGGTTCGTCGAGCAGAACGAGGGCGTCGGACTGGGGGTCGTCTTCGAGATGTCCGGCGCGCTGCGCGCGATCGAGGACGCGTTCGGGATCGTGCGCCACGGAGGGAACGTCGTCCTCTTCGGGATTCCGGCGCGGCCGGTGACTATCGACATCGCCGAGTCGCTCATCTTCAAGAACCTCACCGTCAGCGCAGTCAACGGGCGCGAGATCTGGGAGACCTGGTACACGACGCGCTGGCTGCTCGAGCACGGCGTCGTCGACCTCCGCCCGCTGATCACCGCCGAGCTCCCGCTCGAGCGCTTCGACGAGGCCTTCGCGCTGCTCGAGACGGGCGAGGCCTGCAAGATCGTCCTCCGACCGAACGGAGCGAGACCATGACGACGCTGGTGGAGCAGGTCGGTGCCGAGCTCGATGGGCTGCGCAAGGCCCGTACCTACAAGCGGTTCAACACGCTCGAAACTCCGCAGGGCGCGGTCGTCGAGATGGCGGGCCGCGGCGAGGTGATCGTCCTCTCCTCCAACAACTACCTCGGTCTCGCCTCGCACCCCGAGGTCGTGCGCGCGGGCATCGAAGGACTCGAGCGCTACGGCGCGGGAACGGCGTCGGTGCGCTTCATCTGCGGGACCTTCGCGCCGCACCTCGAGCTCGAGCGTGCGCTCGCCGACCTCTCCGGGACCGAGGCCGCACTGACCTACGTCTCCTGCTGGAACGCGAACGAGGCCGCCATCCCGTTGCTCACGGACGAGACGACCGTCATCCTCACCGACGCGCTGAACCACGCGAGCATCATCGACGCCGTGCGGCTCTCGCGGCCGGCGCAGAAGGTCATCTACCCGCACTCCGACATGGCCGCGCTCCGCGACGGACTCGCGGCGGCGCCGCGCGACGCGCGCAAGCTGATCGTCACCGACGGTGTGTTCTCGATGGAGGGTGATCTGGTCAGGCTCCCCGAGATCGTCGAGCTCGCCCGGGAGCACAACGCCGTCGTGATCGTGGACGACTCGCACGGCGTGGGAGTGCTCGGCGAGACCGGCCGAGGAGTCGTCGAGCACTTCGGCCTCCTCGGCGAGGTGGACGTCATCACGGGGACGCTCGGTAAGGCCCTCGGGGGCGCCGCCGGCGGCTACGTCGCCTCGTCGGAAGAGGTGTGCGACCTCCTCGCCCAGCGCTCGCGGCCGCAGCTCTTCTCGAACGCGCTCCCACCGACCGTGGCGTGCAGTGCCCTCCGGGCCGTCGAGCTCATGCTCGAGCAGCCCGAGCTGCTCGCGCGCCTGCGGGAGAACTGCCGCGTCTTCCGGGAGATGCTCCTCGAGGCCGGCTACCGACCGCTCGACGGCGAGGCGGCGATCATCCCCATCATCGTGGGGGAGACCTCGGCGGCGATGGCGCTCTCCGAGCGCCTCCTCGACGAGGGGGTCTTCGTGACCGGGTTCGGCTTTCCGGTCGTCCCCGAGGGGACGGCGCGGATCCGGGTGCAGATGTCGGCGGCGCTCGAGCCTGAGCACCTCGAGCGCGCGATCGAGGCCTTCAGGCGCGTACGGCCCGCGTGACCCACGAGGCCTTGATCCAGGCGGTGCGGGAGTACACGGTCGGAGGCGACACTTGGACGACGCCGTCGACCTCGACCTCGATCTCGGGCCGCTCTTGGAACAAGCAGAGGAGGTCGCGGACTGGGTCCCCCTCGCGGAGCGGGTCAGGGTAGCTCCAGGCGACCGCAGGAATGCGTCCGGCCGAGGTCACGGCGTCCCAGTACGTCGCCCAGCCCTTGTAGGCGCAACCCGTGGTCAGGTCGACGGGCACGAGCACGTCCATGCGGACGTCCTCCTGCGGGAAGTAGTAGCGGGGCGGGAGCCCTGTCTCGAAAAGGATCCGTGGGTGGATGCTCTCGGCAACGAGCTCTCCCTCGATCCGGACCCGGACACGACGCGAGCTCGAGAGCACCTCGATCCGGTGGTAGGGGTCGTGGGGGTGGACGATGATCTCCTCGTCCTCCTCGAGCCAGCGCTCCGCAGCGCTCCAGTGCACGCGGACGTACCCCTCGACATCGGGCTCGGGCTTGGCGCGGGCCTCGCTCGAGACGTCTTCGGCGGGGAAGGAGTAGCGCGGGAGGCGACCCGACTCGTACACGAGCACAGTGCGCTCGCTGTCGACGATCACGCTGCCGTTCGCGAGCGCCCGCACCCGGCGCGGCCACGGCTCGACGTAGACGACGCGCTCGGGCGGCTCGAAATTGAGGCGCCCTTTCGGGTGGGGCCCGAAGGGTCCGGTGCCGCTCGTGAGGCTCATGCCGTTCTAGTGTGGCTTGCGGCCCTAACGTTTCGTGAAGACGTAGTCGTTCGACTTCACCTGCATGTGGCAGGAGAGGCAGAGCTGCCCCTGGGCGAGCACGGTGTAGCGGGCGGTCGGGCTCGAGCGTGTGTACTCGACGAACCGCCAGCGTCCGTTCACCTTGCGCATGACGGCGACCTGGCCGACGTATTTCGTGCCCGCTCCGACGATCGTCTTGACGATCACCGTGCCGTTCGGGTACTTCGAGCCGGCCTTTCGCTTGCTCGTGTAGACGTTCTTCACGCCTGGGTGGCCCGAACGTGGATCCTCGTTCCGGATCGGCTTGGCATTGAGCTTCGGCCACTTCTGGTAGCCGTCGGTATACGACGGTAGACCGCCGGCTGTTGTCGCTGCCACGGCCACGACGACGGCGGAGGCGGAGACGGCGACGACGCCGACGATCGCCACGAGCCTGGCGCGCATAGCGGGATCATGCTCGTGATGCGCCTGCGGTGGAAGGGCTGCGGATGAAGCAATCCTTAAACGGCCCTCTTGCACAACATGCGGCTGTCAGGCCACACTGTTCGAGGGGTATCGGGTGAGCTCGGAGATCGCGACAAGCATCCCGGAGCGTGCGGCAAGGCGCCGTTCCGGCGTCACGCGCCGCCAGGCGCGGGCGCTCGCCGTACAGCTCCTCGGTCCGGCGACGATGCTCTCGGGGCTCGTCTGGGCGGTCGCTCAGCCGTACCGCATCGCGTTCCTCTATCCGGAGGGCAAGGGTGCGTACGACTACCTCGTCCAGCCGCCGCTACTCGTCGTCGTCGTCGGGCTCGTGTTTTTGGTCCTAATCGCGCCGGGCCTCATCGCCGATCTGGAGAGGGGGGAGCGTGGTCCCGAGACCTGAGATCGCCCACTGGCTTGCGGCGTCGTTCGCTCTTCTCCTAGGGCTCATCCTCCTTGCCGAGGTCATCGTGGGAACGACGGTCTTCCGGAGGAGGCCGTGGCGCGCATACCTCTGGCCGTCGCTCGCCCTGGGCGCGGGCGTGGGGCTCTGGGTCATCACGATCTTCTCGACGTTCTCGACGATGCATCTGCTCGCACACGCGGTCTGGGCCGAGGCGGCGATGATCGCAGGCGCCGTCCAGCTCGCCGTCGTCCGCGAAAAGCTCTCCAGCCCCTACTGGTCGCTCGTGACCGCCGGGGCGCTTCTCATCTCCGGAGCGGCGTTCCTCATCCACGAGCAGAACCCGCTGCTCTACTCGCGCTCGGCGTTCCTGCACTACGCGCTCGGCTGGACGTGCCTGGTGGGCGCACTCTTCCCGCTCGGGAAGGCTCTCTGGCCGAGACGGCTCGTGTGGAGCGCCGGATTTGCGCTGACCTGGGTCATGCTCGCGGTTCTTCTCTTCTCCGACCGCGATGTTGCTCCCATCTTCGGGCACTTCGGGGAGATCGCCCCGTGATGAGGCGTGCGCCGGCTGTCGCTGCGGCGCTACTGGCCGCGCTGACGCTTCCAGCGGCGGCCTTCGGCCATGCGAGCCTGAGCGGCGCATCTCCGCAGACGCAATCCACTGTCGATGCTCCGCCGACGGAGATCCGGCTTCGTTTCAACCAGCCCGTAACGGTCACGTCCCGGGCGATCCAGGTGCTCGCAGCAGACGGCACCGTGCTCTCGGGGACAGCGAGGGCCACCGAGGGAGGACGGTTGGTAGTCGCTCCCGTCTCGAGACTCGTCGACGGGTCCGCATACACGGTCCGCTGGACGGCCACCGGGCGGGACGGGCACTCCCCGGCCGGCGTCTTCACGTTCGGTGTCGACGTGAAGCCGCCGCCGCCGACCGAGGCGGTCGGAGCACGTGGGACGACGTGGAAGGACGACCTCGCACGCTGGGCCCTGTTCGCGTCCCTCGCGCTCTTGATCGGGCCTCTCGTGCTCCGGCTCGTCGTCCTGCGCGGACTCGTGCCCGCGCACCTCGAGCGCCGCTTCCACCTCGTGACCAACGTGGCGGCGCTTTCCGTCATCAACGTCGGGATCGCGGTCTTCGTCGTCCGCGCCTCGAACGCGCTCCAGCTTCCGTTCGCGGACCTCCTCTACGGCGACCTGCAGCCGTTCGCCGAGAAGACGCGTTTTGGTGTCGCATTCCTCGTCATGACGTTCGGCTTCGGCGTCGTCTCGGCGCTGCTCATGCTGGCCTGGGTCTTCGATCTGACCGCGCCCAGGTGGTGGGCGCTGGGGCTCTCCCTCGTCCTTGCGTCCGGCCTATCGCTGTCGGGCCACCAGGCGACGGAGCCCAACGCGACGTGGGCGTCGGAGCTCGCCGACTGGCTCCATCTCGTCGCCGCCTCGATCTGGGTCGGGGGTCTCGTCACGCTCGCGTTCCTCGTGTGGCCGTCCGCGCCGGCGCTTCGGCGACGTGCGTTTCTCGGGTTCTCCCGGCTCGCGATCGGTCTCGTCGCGGCCATGGTGCTCGCGGGCGCGTACCTCGCGCTCGTGCGTCTGCCCGCGTTCTCCGATCTGTGGGAGACGAGCTACGGGCAGGTGCTCCTTCTGAAGCTCGCGATCGTCTCCCTCGCGCTCGCGTGGGGCGGGTTCCACCATCTGGTCGTGCGCCCTCGCCTCGAAGCGGGCGTCGAGCCGCGCGTGCGTCCGAGCCTGGTCGGGGAGACCGCGGTTGCGATGGCGGTGCTCTTCGCCGCGGCGGCGCTGACGAACGTCTCCCCGCCGCCGGTCGAGCCGTCCTCCACGGCCGCCGTTCCGTCCGGCCGGTAGAACTCTGGCGTGGAGCATGCGCACGACCACGGCG
>Ga0247727_10008973_pt1 | contig 18329 bp, 20 predicted proteins | sample WisWelCaveWW1625_FD_202498 | JGI IMG/M metagenome (GOLD analysis project Ga0247727, IMG submission 202498) | Biofilm microbial communities from Wishing Well Cave, Virginia, United States - WW16-25 | ecosystem: Environmental > Aquatic > Deep subsurface > Groundwater > Cave microbial mat | place... | reverse complement strand
CCGAATGAAAATAACTCGAAATATTTTTTAAGGAGGAAGTTCTTTGAAGATTCACGAATATCAAGGCAAAGAGATTTTACGAAAATTCGGCGTCGCGGTGCCGCAGGGTAAAGTTGCGAGCGCTGCAGAAGAGGTGGGCGTCATTGCGGATGAGTTGGGCGGCGGCACCGTCGTGGTGAAAGCGCAAATTCACGCCGGTGGACGCGGTAAAGGCGGCGGCGTTAAAGTTGCGAAGAATCCGCATGAGGCGTATGAGCTGGCAAAAAAAATCATCGGCATGCAGCTTGTCACGCATCAAACCGGGCCGGAAGGCAAGCGCGTCAACAAAGTTTTGGTGGAGCAGGGTTTGAACATTGCGCGCGAATTGTACGTCGGCATCGTGCTGGATCGTGCGGCCTCGCAGCTTGTGGTGATGGCGAGCACCGAAGGTGGCGTGGAAATCGAAAAAGTCGCCGCCGAAACGCCGGAAAAAATTTTGAAGGAATACGTCGATCCGCTCACCGGCCTGCGTCCCTCGCAAGCGCGCAAGCTCGCATTCGGTCTCGGACTCGAAGGCGAGGCATTTAGAAATGCGGTGAAATTTTTCCACGCGCTTTACAAGGCATTTGTGGAAACGGACTGCTCACTCGCGGAAATCAATCCGCTGATCGTGACGACCGACGGACGGGTGTTGGCGCTTGATGCGAAAATCAATTTTGATGACAACGCGTTGTATCGGCATCCCGAATATGCCGACCTGCGCGACATTTCCGAAGAAGAGCCGCTCGAAGTCGAAGCCTCCAAGTATCGGCTCAATTACATCAAGCTCGACGGCGAAGTCGGCTGCATGGTCAATGGCGCGGGACTGGCGATGGCGACGATGGACATTATCAAGCTCGCCGGCAGCTCGCCCGCGAATTTTCTCGACGTCGGCGGCGGCGCGAGTCCGGAAACTGTCGAGAATGGCTTCCGCATTCTGCTCTCCGATCCCAATGTCAAAGCGGTGCTCATCAACGTGTTCGGCGGTATCGTGCGTTGCGACCGCATCGCGACCGGCGTGATTCAAGCCGCGAAAAACGTGCACATTAGCGTGCCGCTCGTGGTTCGTCTCGAAGGCACGAATGCCAAAGAAGCCGCGCAGTTGCTGAAAGAATCCGGCCTGCCGCTGATCGTTGCGGGTGATTTGAAAGACGCGGCGGAGAAAGTCGTGGCGGCAATTCGGACGTGACACAGTCGGCCCGATTGTCATTCGAGTATGGAAATTGCAATTGCATCAAAAAGTTCTGAGCAACAACGGGCAGCGGAACTGTTGCGCTGGCTGATTGACTTTTTGCCGGGAACGATTCCAGCTTCCGCCGAGGAGGCGATTCTCGATGTTGCAGAGGATGTCCATGCGCTGTTTTATCATCGTTAGGAGGCAAGTTTGCATTTTTGGAAAAAGTTGACGGCTTGCCGAGGTTGGCCGCTCACAAATCGTCTTCTAACGACAATCCAGGCTCCAACGACGCGATTAGATAAGTAAGATGGAAGGGAAAGGCAATGCCGTGGACGGAAGCGCAGGTAGATGAACTCATTGCCAACGTACGGCGTGATTTTGCGTTGAACAGATTTTTTCTTCATTTTCACGACAAACTGCGCGAGCATGGTGTGACGATCAAGGATGCAGAAAAAGCGATTGGCAAGCACAGTTACATCGGCCAATACGAGAACGAAGGCAGGACAATAGGTTTCTTGAATCCGCGTAATAACATCTTCGTAGCGTGGAGTATAGACGATTACCCAACTTTTGTAAAAACTTGTTTTATTGCCAAGCCGGGTTTTCGCTATTTGTTGAGACAACCAGAGTTTGAACTTATATGGTCGCCGAAATAAAAATATGGCAACAGCACTTTCTCAAAACAGCTCAAAACGCTCGATCCAAAAAGAAGCGGCAGAACTATTGGATTGGCTCATTGGTTTTCTCCCTGGAACGATTCCTACTTCGGCGGAAGAAGCCATTATTGAGGCTTGTGATGATGTACACGCATTATTCTGGCATCGTAGTGAGCTTCATGATATTTTAGAAAGACATCCGGAGGCGCTCGCCCACGGTCAAAAAGCGAAGCTTGCCAAACTTGATCGGGATATCAGGGCGGCGGCCTTGCTCTTGTTCGGCGCAAGCAAGGGGACGCTTCGCCGTTACCGTGAGGGTCGCTATGATCGTTCTCATTGGTGGTGGTATATTGATAACCTTGTTCGAGAGGCGAATCTTGTTTGTAACAATACGAAGAAGGAAGTCGAATACGCTGTTCCGGCAGAAACCGGCGTCTTATTGAAAGTGGCTGAATCGAGAGAAGAATACAAAAGAAAATCCCGAGGCGAGAAAACTAATCTTTAAAATAGATTATGCCAACAGCACATTCGCAAAATCATACAGCCCAAGAGCGAGCGACGGAATTGCTCGATTGGCTGGTTGACTTTTGCCGTCGACAATTCTTCCTACTCTCGAAAAAGCTGTTCTGGACGAAAGCGGCGAGGTGCATGCGCTTTTCTGGCATCGCAGCGAGTTGCAATATATTTTGACCAAAGAACCGGAGGCGCTCAATGCGCTTCAGCTTGGCCGGCTTGCGGATTTAGACAAGAAAATCAGAGCCTCCGCGCTTCTATTGTATGCCTCGGAAAAAGGGACCTTGCAACGTTACCGGCAGGGAAAATACGATCATTCCCACTGGTGGTGGTTTTTGGATGACATTCTGCAAGAAGAGTTAATGGCCAAACGGCGCGCGCAGCGAAGCGTTTCATACCCGCAGGCTTCTGCAGCCGACATGGGTTTGTTGAAAGTTGCGGAATCGCACGCAGCGTATGGCCGCAAAGCTGATAGACGAAAACGATCGATGAAATCATGATAATACGAAAAGGAGGAAGAGTTGAGTATTCTCGTTGACAAAAAAACACGCGTGCTGGTGCAGGGCATTACCGGCGGCGAAGGCTCGTTTCATACGACCCAGATGATGGAATACGGCACGAATGTCGTTGCCGGCGTGGTGCCGGGAAAAGGCGGGCAGAAATTCAATGACACCGTGCCGATTTTCAATACCGTCGCCGACGCGGTAAAAAATACCGGCGCCAATGCCGCCGCGATTTTTGTTCCGCCGGCGTTTGCCGCGGATGCGATTATGGAATCGGCAACGGAAGGCGTCGCGGTCATTGTGACGATCACGGAAGGCATTCCCATCACGGATATGTTGGCGGTGAAAGCTTTGCTTAATAAACTCGGGACCCGCATGATCGGCCCGAATTGTCCGGGCATTATTTCGCCGGGCAAATGCAAGATCGGGATTATGCCCAGCTTTATTCATCTGCCGGGCCGCGTCGGCGTGATCTCGCGCAGCGGCACGTTGACTTATGAAGCGGTGAAGCAGCTTTCCGACCTCGGCATTGGGCAATCGACCTGCGTTGGCATCGGCGGCGATCCGATTATCGGCACAACGCACACCGACGCGTTGAAGCTTTTTGCCGCCGATGATAACACGGAGGCGGTGGTGCTCATCGGCGAAATTGGCGGCTCCGCCGAAGATGAAGCCGCGGCGTACATTAAAAAATATTTTGACAAACCCGTGGTCGCGTTCATCGCCGGCCGCACGGCGCCGGAAGGGCGGCGCATGGGACATGCGGGCGCGATCATCGCCGGCGGCAAAGGCACGGCCGCCGAGAAAATGACCGCGCTGCGCAAGGCCGGCGCGCACGTTTGCGAAAGCCCGGCGGAAATCGGCATGATGATGGAAAAGGCGCTGGGCAAGAAAAAGAAAGTCGTCGCCGTCAAGCCTGCGCCTGTCAAAGCAAAAAGCAAAACGAAGCTAACGGCCCGCAAGAGCCAAAAGCGATAAAAGTTTTTCCGCAGATATTGTAAATCTGTGGGTAGTGTAATTTTGTTATTATTTTCAAGTCATTATTTTTCTGTTAACCAGGAGATTCAACTTTGGAACGCACCCTCGCAATTATGAAACCGGACTGTGTGGCGGCAAACAAGATGGGCAAAGTGCTCGATCGTATCGAAGCCGCAGGCTTTCGTATTATCGGCATGAAGCTGGTGAAACTGACTCCCGCAGTGGCGGGAAAATTTTATGAGGTTCATCAAGAACGCGGTTTTTATAAAGAGCTCGTGAATTTCATGTCGAGCGGCCCGGTTGTGCCGCTGGCGCTGGAAAAAGAAAACGCCGTGGCGGATTTTCGCAAACTCATCGGCGCGACGGACCCGGCAGAAGCCGCGCCTGGCACGATTCGCCGCGACTTTGCCACGAGCAAACAAAATAACATTGTGCACGGCTCGGACTCGCCGGAAAATGGCCGCCTCGAAGTAGCGTTTTATTTTTCCAACAAAGAGTTGATCGAAGCGCAATAAAAAATCGCTGGTCAGGAGAACGAATCATGGAGAATGAAAATCGGCGCGTCGCGTGGATCGGGGGCATTTTAATTGTCGGCGTGGCCGTGGTATTGGGCTGGCTGGTTTTATCGAAGAAAGACAAAAAAACGGAAACCCCAATCACGCCGGCGCCGATTGTCGAAGATTCATCGGCCACACAACCCGATTTATTGGAGTCAGCGCCGGTGACACAACCACCGCCGCAAGTTGTGCTGTCGGCTGACGGTAAATATACGGTTCAGGTTTCTTCCTGGCAAACGCGGCGGCGTGCCGAACGCGATGCTCAACGGTTCAGCGCGAAAGGTTTTAACACCTACATACAAAGCGCCGATCTACCAGAATTAGGCGGCACCTGGTATCGTGTGCGCGTCGGCAGTTATGCGACGCGCAATGAAGCGCGCGCGCTGGCCGAGCAGCTAGCCGAGCTATTGGAATCCGGTTACTGGCTTGATCGGTATCAAAAAAACGAGCCGTAGTTGCTTTTAAAGCTCCGATTTTTCGAGATTGTTATTGTGGCGATGAAAATGAACGCCACCATAACTTGTTGCGGCCTGGTTGACGGGTGTTCATCCATTACCCGTCGTCGCCATGGTACGCATTTTTTTATCTTGACTTATAACGCTTTCTTTTATAAATTCTTCACTACTCTATTTTTGCCGACGGCAGAATATGAAGATTTCGCTGATAGGTCTTGCGGAAGGATTGCACCCACTCAACTTCGTGGAAAAGCTGACGGAGCTTGGTGTGGCAAAGCAGCCGAATTTGCTTGAAGACGTAAAAATTCAGATTGATTTAGAGAAGCGCTCACCGCACTACTTTTTAAAGAACCGGGTGCAAGTTAGTGGGCGCTTTGCGTGTGATCGCTGTACGGAGGAATTTGACTGCATGGTAAGCGGCGATTCGCGCGCGGTTTTCTCGAGCGCCAAAGAAATGGTCGCGATGAACGAGGCCGATGATATTCATTATCTCGCGTCCGAGGCGAAAGAAATTGACTGCACCGAAGTCATTCGCGATACGATTTTGCTCGCCGTGCCGATGAAAATGTTGTGCGCGGAAGATTGCTATGGATTGTGCGCCGGCTGCGGCGTCAATCTGAACACCGAATCATGCCGCTGTGCGCCACCCCCGGCAGACTTTCGCTGGGAAGCGTTGCGCAAGCTGTTGGGAAATTAATTTTTACTTTAATCTATAGCCGCCGTGATTTTTTTAAATAGATCGCAAAATCGCGGCAGCGTTTTAATTATTAGAAAGAGGTCAAGTCGTGCCAAATCCCAAACGTCGACACTCGCGTACTCGTCGTGATAAACGCCGGACGCACTGGAAGCTTTCAACTCCTAATGTTACGCCCTGCTCCAATTGCCGTCAACCGAAACTGCCGCATCGCGCCTGCCCGAATTGCGGTTATTATGCTGAGCGCTCGGTCTTTTTGCCGCGCGGCGAATAAGCGCGCCATTTGGGCCCCAGTGTTTGCGCGGCGGTGATTGTTGCCATTGGCTGGAATCGTATTTGGCGGCATGAGCGCGCGAGTCATCTTAAACTTGTTGAGAACAGGATATGCGTATCGCATTGGACGCCATGGGCGGGGATGAGGCGCCAGCGGCGATTGTGCAAGGCGGACTCGAAGCGGCGAAGTTAGCGGCGGGCGCCTATGAAATCGTCTTCGTTGGTGACCAAGCGCAGATCGAGCAGGAGATTAGCCGGCATCCGTTGCTCACCCGCGGCGAAAATCTGCGTTACTCCATTTATCATGCTTCCGAAAAAATCGAGATGTGTGATGTGCCGACGGTGGCGTTGAAAAAAAAGAAAGATGCTTCCGTGCTGGTGGCGGCGCGCCTCCACCAAGAAGGTCAGGTGGATGCGCTCGTGAGCGCCGGCCACACCGGCGCCGCCATGACCGCGTGTTTGATGGAACTTGGACGCATTCGCGGCGTAAATCGCCCCGGCATTGGCTCGCTGATTCCGAACGGCTACGGCGCCACCATGCTGATCGATGTCGGCGCCAATGTCGACTGCAAGTCGATTCAACTGATGCAATTCGGCATGATGGGAAGTATCTTCATGAATTGTGTACGCGGCATCTCTTCCCCCAAAGTGGCATTGTTGAGCAACGGCGAAGAACGCTCCAAGGGCACGGAAGTGACGCGCGAGGCCTACGCGATGTTGGAGTCGGCCAGCGGCATCAATTTTGTCGGCAGTGTCGAGGGCCGCGATATTCTGAAAGGCACGGCGGATGTCGTCGTATGCGACGGTTTCGTCGGGAACATTATTCTCAAGTTTGCCGAGAGTCTCGGCGGCGTGTTTCGCCACCATATCCAACGCCAGATCGGCAAAAGAATTTTCCGTCAGATGGGCGCTTTTTTGTTGCAGCCGACGTTCAAGGGCCTGCGCAAAATTTTTGATTACGAAGAATACGGCGGCGCACCGCTGCTGGGCTTAAACGGTGTTTGTATCATTTGCCACGGCGGTTCCACGCCGAAGGCGATTCGCAACGCCATTCGCGTCGCGGTGAGAATGGTTTCCGAGGGCGTCACGCAAATTATCGGACAAGAGCTGCAAACTCAAAATGGAGTCAAGTTCGTTGAGCAAGAAGCCTAATGTGATGATTCTGGGCACGGGTCGCGCCGTGCCGAAGCGCGTGCTCACCAATGCGGATCTCGAAAAAATGGTCGACACCACCGACGAGTGGATTCGCGAGCGCACCGGCATCGAGCGCCGTTTTATCGCGGATGAAAGCGATACGACTTCCGCGCTTTGCGCCGCCGCCGGGCGGGCCGCGCTGGCAACTGCGCAATTACCGGCGGAGAAATTGGACGCGATTATTATCGCCACCGTCACCGGCGATGTGACGTTTCCTTCCACCGCCTGCTATGTGCAGGAAATGCTGGGCGCAACGAATGCAGCGGCGTTTGATATTTCCGCGGCTTGTACCGGTTTTATTTACGGGCTGTCGTTGGCGGATAGCTTGATCACCGCCGGCAAAGCGGAGCACGTGCTGGTGATCGGCGGCGAGCTTTTGACGCGCATCACGGATTGGACGGACCGCTCAACTTGCGTGCTGTTTGGCGACGCAGCCGGCGCGGCGGTGCTCGGCCCGAGCGATGGGCAGCGCGGGATTATCGATACGTTTATTAAAAGCGACGGCCGGCTCACGCATTTGCTGAACATGCCGGGCGGCGGCACCAAAGTGCCACCCGATGTCGCGATTGCCGAGAAAATGATGTTTCTGCGTATGGAAGGCCGCGAAGTTTTCAAACATGCCGTCACCGCCATGGGCGAGGCCGCCGAACATATTATGAAAAAAAACAATCTGACCGGCGATGATATTAAACTGTTGATCCCGCATCAGGCGAATATGCGCATCATCAATGCGACGGCCAAACGCGTCGGCATGCCATTGGAAAAGGTTTATGTGAACGTTCAGGAATACGGCAATACGTCGGCGGCGTCGATTCCGATTGCGATGAATGAGGCGCTCGGCAACGGGCGTTTGCAGCCGGGCGACCGTTGTTTGATTGTGGCGTTCGGCGGCGGTTTCACGTGGGGTTCGGCAATTATACAATTTTAATATTTTTTATTGTTTTGATAAAATACAATTAAAGAATTTAAAATTTTATTTGAGTTTATGATTGAGAGTCGCGCTTTTATTTTTCCGGGCCAAGCCTCGCAATATGTCGGTATGGCTAAAGATCTCTGCGAGAAATTTCCGCAGGCGCAGGAGTTGTTTGCGCGCGCCAACCGGCTGCTCGGTTTTGATATTCAGCAAATTTGCTTTGCCGGGCCGGAAGAAAAACTGACGCAAACCGACATCACGCAGCCCGCGATTTTTATCCACAGCGCCATTATGACGCGCCTGCTGGCGGAGAAAGGCATGACGCCCGATATGGTCGCCGGCCACAGTCTCGGCGAATACTCGGCGTTATATGCGGCGTGTGTGTTGGATTTTGACGAAGCGCTGATGTTGGTGCGCCGCCGCGGCGAATTGATGCAGCGCGCCGGCGTGGAAAATCCGGGAACGATGGCAGCGATTGTTGGCCTCGAACCGGCAGAAGTCGAGGCCGTTTGTCAGGAAGCGGCAAGCGCCGGGGTGGTGTGTGCGGCGAATTTCAATTCACCAGGACAAATCGCCATTTCCGGCTCGATTGCCGGTGTGCAACAAGCGATGGCGCTGGCCAAAACCAAAGGCGCGAAAATCGCGAAGCAACTCGCGGTCGGCGGCGCGTTTCACTCGCCGTTGATGGCCGGTGCACGAGACGGCTTGCGAGAGAGTTTGCAGAAAGCTTTTTTCCACGATGCGGGCTGTCCGGTTTACTTGAATGTCACCGCCAAGCCGACCAAGCACATCGACGAAATCCGCCAGCGCTTGGACGAGCAGCTCACCAGCCCGGTGCGCTGGGTTGAGAGTATCGAAAACATGATTACCGATGGCGCGACACAATTTTACGAAATCGGGCCGGGCAATGTCCTAGCAGGATTGGTGAAACGGATCAATAAGAATTTTGTGGTTAAGACTGTTGGGAAAGTTGCAGAAATAGAAACAATTTAATAAAAAAACGGAGTGCCATGCTTTCAGCATGGCGCGACAAACTAAAGTTTGCGCTCCGGTTTTAAGAATAAGGTGTGATGGCAAAACTCCAGGATAAAGTTGCAATTGTCACCGGCGGCTCGCGCGGCATCGGCAAAGCGATTGCGTTGCGTCTCGCCGCCGAAGGCGCCAAAGTTGTGGTGACGGCCACGACGAAAGCCGGCGCTGATAAAACCGCCGATGAGATTCGCCAAAGCGGCGGGCAAGCCACCGGCTTTGAAACCAACGTTGCTGAGGTCAAACAAGTTGAAGCGCTGATTAAAGGCACGGTCGAGCAGTTCGGCGGGCTGCATATTCTCGTGAATAACGCCGGCATTACGCGCGATAATCTCGTGATGCGCATGAGCGACGAGGATTGGAACGCGGTGATCACCACCAATCTCACCGGCACGTTCAACTGCATTCGCGCCGCGAGCAAGATTATGATGAAACAACGCCGCGGCAAGATTATCAACATCACCTCAGTGGTCGCGCTGATGGGCAACAAAGGGCAGGCGAATTACTGCGCCGCCAAAGCCGGTGTTATTGGATTGACCAAATCCGTCGCGCGCGAATTGGCGAGCCGCAACGTGCAAATCAACGCCGTCGCACCGGGGTTTATCACCACCGACATGACCGCGGTGCTGCCGGAAGCCGCCAAAACCGCGATGGTGCAAGCGATTCCGCTCGAACGCATGGGCGCACCGGAAGAGATTGCGGGTGTTGTGGCCTTTCTCGCGTCTTCTGACGCCGATTATATGACCGGCCAAGTTTTGAACGTCGACGGCGGCATGGTGATGGCGTAATGCTGAAATTTTTAAAACTGTTTCAAGGGATAAATACCTCGGCGGGAGTGAGGAAGCATGCTGGAGCGGGCGAAAGAGTTTTTGCGAGTTGCAGAATTGGCGCTGGAAAACGAGCTCTATAATGGTTGCGCGGCGAATTGTTATTATGCGATGTTTTGGGCAGGGATTTCAGCAATGAAACATCAGGGTTATAAACAGGAAAAATGGTCGCATGACGGACTCAGAAAAAGTTTTAATCAAGAGCTTGTTCTCCGAAAACATGTGTATCCAACCAATTTTATAAACTGGTTGCTCGAAGCTTATGAAGAACGTCTGAGAGCTCATTATAAAGAAGGTGTTGGAATAACACGTACGAAACGATTGCTCTCGCACACCCTTGAGTTTGTCGCTAACGTTGAAAAGGTGATCAAAAAATGAAACGTCAAAATGGTCGTCATTCTAAGCGTCGCCTGCGGCAACATATCGATGAATTAGCCTCACTTACAAAGAATCTTGCTCCGGACGCTGAAATTATCGATATACTTATTCCCGGCTACGAGGAATTAGACGCATGGATTGATATTGTTGTGCCTGATGCAAAAGAAGAAAAAGTCTCAGAAGCTTTATCCCAACGGCGATATGAGATTTTTTCGGAAGATGATCTTTTTATCGGTTTAGGCATTACCGAACGCTCACAATATCAAGCCCGGCACGCGCAGGAAAAAACCGCAGTTTGAGTTTTGAAACGAAAATGAAAACCACCCTAACCCTACTCACCCAAACGGAGGAGTGAAAACGAAATGGCAGCGCTAGAAGAAAAAGTCAAACAGATTATCGTGGATCAACTTGGCGTGGACGCCAACGAAGTCACGCCCGAAGCCAGTTTTATTGACGATCTGGGCGCCGACTCTCTGGATACCGTGGAATTGGTCATGGCGTTTGAAGAAGAATTTGATATCGAAATTCCCGACGAAGACGCCGAAAAAATGACGACGGTCGGCATGGCGATGGAGTATTTAAAAAAGAAAAAGAGTGACGCCTAAGTGGAAAGATAGCGCGAAGATTTCCGCTTTGAATGGAATGCCAATGAATAGGTGTTTCTATGCATGACCGACGAGTCGTCATCACCGGCATGGGCGTGATTTCGCCGCTCGGCCACACCGTGGACGAGTTTTGGCAAAATCTGCTCGCCGGCAAGTCCGGCGTGGGCGCGATTACGCGTTTCGACGCAACGAATTTTGACACCAGGATTGCCGCTGAAGTTAAAAACTTCACTCCTGAAACGTATATCGATAAAAAGGAAGCGCGGCGCATGGATGCGTTTACGCATTACGCGCTGGCGGCGGCGAAACTGGCGGTTGCAGACTCGCGCCTGCTCGAAGCCCCGCTTGACAAAGACGCCATCGGCGTCATTGTCAGCTCCGGCATCGGCGGCATGGACACGTTCGAACGCGAAGCACGCAAATTAGTCGAAAAGGGGCCGGGACGGATCAGCCCCTTTTTTATTCCCATGCTGATTGCGGATATTGCGCCGGGCCATATTTCCATGCAGTTCGGATTTAAAGGCCCGAATTATGCGATCATTTCGGCATGCGCTTCAAGCTCGCATGCGATCGGCGAAGGTTTTCGTTACGTGCAACGCGGTGAGGCCGAAGCGATGATCTGCGGCGGCGCGGAGGCCACCATCACGCCGATGGGCGTCGGCGGCTTCAATGCGATGAAAGCCTTATCGACACGCAACGACGCGCCGCAACAGGCGAGTCGCCCATTTGATTTGGATCGCGACGGTTTTGTGATGGGCGAGGGCGGCGGCATTCTCGTGCTGGAATCGTTAGAGAGCGCTGTGCGCCGCGACGCGAAAATTTACGCGGAGGTGATTGGCGCGGGTTACAGCGCGGATGCCTATCATATCACGCAACCAGCTCCGGGCGGTGAAGGCGCGGTGCGGGCGATACGCCTGGCGCTGAAAAACGCCGGCGTCACGCCGGAAGCGGTGCAATATGTCAACGCGCACGGCACCTCCACCGCGGCAAACGATAAGAATGAAACGCAGGCGATGGCCACCGTCTTCGGCGAACACGCCCAAACGCTGAATGTCAATTCCACCAAATCGATGATCGGCCATTTGCTCGGCGCCAGCGGCGCGGTGGAGTTGGTGGCGACGGCGTTGACCTGCCGCGACGACGTCATTCATCCGACCATCAATCAAATGACGGCTGATCCGGATTGCTTTTTGAATTATACGCCGAATACGGCGGTGCGGCGTGAAGTGAACGTTGCCATTTCCAACTCGTTCGGTTTTGGCGGCCACAACGTCTGTCTCGTGGTCAAAAAATTTGCACCGTAAAAAATTGACCGCAGCAAACTGGTTATCGGTATTTCGAGCGAAGCGAGAGAGCCCCGCCAGGGCGGGGCTTCCTCACCTCGATCTAAATGTCCCGCCGATTAAATTTGATTGCGTCAATTTTGCAAAGCAAGGGGAAGATTCACGCTAAAGCATTGGCGCCGTTTCCTTTTATCTTTTTTGCCTTTTGTCTTTTTCATTTTGTCTGCCGCCCATTCCCGCGGGCAAGTTTTGCATGTCGCCTATGTTGAGTCTCTTAAAAGGGCTGTTCCGCAAGAAAAATCCTTCCGGACGGGATGGCGTTGAAGCCAACGCCAAAAAATTTGCGAAGCTGATCGGCTATCGTTTTCGCAATCCGGATTTATTGCTGCAAGCCTTAAAGCACCGTTCTTACCTGCCTCAGGTCAATGAACGGCGCGTGCATTCCAACGAAAGGTTAGAGTTGCTCGGCGACGCCGTGCTGGGTCTGGTCGTCACCGACGCCCTCTTTCATCTTTTTCCCAACAAGGAAGAAGGCGACATCACCGCGATGAAATCGCTGCTCGTCAGCCGGAAGATTCTCGCGCGTTTCGCCCGCCAATTGGACCTCGGACACTACGTGTTGATGAGCGAGGCCGAAGAGCGGTCGGGCGGTCGCACCCGCCCCTCCATTATTAGTGACACGTTCGAAGCGGTCATCGCGGCGATTTATCTCGATGGCGGCATCCCGCCCGCCCGCGCGTTTGTCCGTGGCATTGTCCTGAAAGAGATTGACCCCATCCTTAAAGAAGAGCAGCACAAGAATTTCAAGAGCCTGTTGCTCGAGTATTCCCAAAGCCGTAATCTCGGCGTGCCGTTTTACGCCATCCGCGCCGAAGAAGGCCCGGATCACGATAAAATTTTTACCGTTGAAGTGCGCATTCAAAATCGCACGGTCGGCATCGGCGTCGGCAATTCCAAAAAACGCGCCGAACAAAACGCCGCGCAAAATGCGCTGGAAAAGCTGGAGACCAGCAGCGCAAAATAAGTTTAGCTGAAAAAATGAAGCCTCAATGCATCGTCTAAGATGAATTGGGGCTTTTATTTTTAAAGAGGCATGAAATGGTCTGGCTCAAAACATTGCTCTTTACCATCATCGCGCCCGGCACAGTAACGGTTTTATTGCCGTCTCTTATGTTGTCTCCTCGTTGGGCTGCGGAAATACCTATATGGGGAGCGCTGCAATTCTTCGGATGCGCGCCGCTGCTACTCGGCTTGAGCATTTACCTTTGGTGCGCCTACGACTTCGCGGCGAAAGGTCGCGGCACGCCGGCCCCCATCGACCCACCCAAACAGTTGGTGCGCAGCGGCCTTTATCGCTTCACGCGCAATCCGATGTATGTCGGCATCGTACTCATCTTACTCGGCGAAGCTATTTTTTTTGCCAGCGCCGCCCTGTTTTTTTATGCCGCCGCGATTTTTGTCGGTTTTAATGGGTTCATTTTATTTTATGAAGAACCGACGTTGCGGCGTTTGTTCGGCGAGTCCTATTTGCGCTATTGCGCCGAAGTGCCGCGGTGGATCGTAAAATGAAAATAAAAATTCATTACGCCTCACGTTTCACGTTTTATCACTCGTACCGCAACGATTCAATCGGATTCGCTAGCGCGGCCTTGAAAGTTTGGAAGCTCACGGTCACGAGCGCAATCAGCAGCGCCGCGGCCGCAGTGGCGAGAAAAATGAACACGCTCAACGCGGTGCGATAGGCAAAGCCTTGCAGCCATTCATTCATCCCGTGCCACGCCAGCGGCCACGCGACGAGATTCGCCAGCAGAATCAATTTGACAAAATCTTTGGAGAGCAGAATAAACAATTGCGCCAGCGAGGCGCCGAGCACTTTGCGGATGCCGATTTCTTTGGTTTTGCGCTCGGCGGTAAAGGACGCCAGTCCGAACAGGCCGAGACAGGCAATGAAAATCGCGAGAAACGTGAAGTAACCGAAAATCGCGTTGAGCTTTTCTTCGGCCTCGTACATGCGATTGAATTCATCGTCCAAAAAGAAATATTCAAACGGATAATTCGGCGAATATTTTTGCCAGACGTGGCGCAGGTGCTCGATCGACGCCGGAATATTTTCGGCGCGAAGGCGCGCGGAAACGGTCGAGCCCCAGTTGCTGTTTAAGCGGATAAACAACGGCTGGATTTCCTGCCGCAGAGAGTGCATGTGAAAATCTTTCATCACGCCGATCACTTTGCCGTCGGCCTCGTCGCCGTTGCCAAACGCCTGCCCCACCGCGCTTGTCCAGCCGAGCATCTCGCGCAGCTTTTCATTGATAATATAGGCCTGCGTCGAGTCGGTCGAAAACTCGCGCGAAAAATTTCGCCCTTCCACCAGCTCGATTTCAAACGTCTCGAGAAAATCATAATCCACCGGCGTGTTGTAACTTTGCAGCGCCGGCTGGCCTTCGTGTTCGGTCCAGCCGAGGCTGGATTGCGAGCCAATGTTCGTCGGCAAATGGCCGGAGCAGGTGACTTTGAGAAAACTCGGATTTTGCAACAACTCGTTTTTAATCAGCCCCAAATTTTTGCGCGCCTCGCGGTCGCGCATGCGCATCACCAAAACCTGTTCGCGGTTGTAGCCGAGTTTTTTGCTCTTGATGTAATGCCTTTGTTGTTGCACGATGGCGGTGCAGATAATCAAACCGACGGAAGCCGCAAACTGAAACACCACCAGCGCATGGCGCAGCCGCGAGCGGCTGCTGTCGCGGATTTCGCCTTTCAAAACTTTGGCCGGTTGAAACGCCGCGAGGAAAAACGCGGGGTAGCTGCCCGCGACGATACCGACGCCCAAAATCGCGAGCAACATGCCGGCGAGCATCTTGCCCTGCAGCAGCAACGAGAACGTCAATTCGCGTTCGACTAAATTGGAGAAAACCGGCAGAAACAACTCGACCACGAGCAGCGCAATCAACGCCGCAGCAATTGTCAGCAGCAGCGATTCGCCGATAAATTGTTTGAGCAGTTGCCAGCGGCTCGCGCCCACAACTTTGCGCATCCCGACTTCTTTCGCGCGCAAGGATGATCGCGCCGTCGCCAGATTCATGTAGTTGATGCACGCCGTCAGCATGATGACGATGGCAAGACCCGCCAGCAGGTAGATATAACGAATGTCGTTGTTTTGCCCCATATCGAAATTGATATGAGAATAAAGATGAATGTCGGTCAAGCGTTGCAGGTAATAGCGATGCTGCTCGTCTTGGTCGCGCCAATCCTCGGTGTGATATTTCTTCACGATCCCGGCCAATTTCGCGTCAAAGGCCTTCGCGTCAAAGCCCGGTGCAACGAGAATATAATTGCAATACGAACTGTTGCCCCAGGAGGTAAACCGGTTTTTATCCGTGCTGATAGCCACTTCGGTTTTAAACGAGAGCAAGGCGTTCGGATGAAAGTGTGAATTTTTCGGCACGTCTTTCATGACGCCGGTCACTTTGAGATCATGGCGATCCTGATAACGCATGATCTTGCCCAGCGGATTTTCCGCGCCAAAATACTTATGCGCCATCGTTGCGGAGAGCACGATGGTGAACGGTTCGGCCAGCGCCGTCTGCGGGTCGCCTTGCAGCAGTGGAAAAGTAAAGATTTTAAAAACGCCCGGATCTGCCAAAACAATTTCATTCTCATAAAAACTTTTTTCACCGACCTTGAAAAGAACATTGTTGAAATCATCCAGCGTCGTGCTTTCCACCACTTCGGGAAACTCCTGCTTCAGCGTCGGCCCCAGGATCGCCTGCGTGACGGCAAAGTGATCGGTGCCGAGAAAAATATTGCCCGGCTGCTGCGCCACGACGCGATAAATGCGCTCGGCGTTGGCATGATAACGGTCGAAGCTCAGCTCGTATTGCACGTACAGCATGATCAAAATAAAACACGCCATGCCGACGGCCAGCCCGGCGATGTTGATGAGCGAGAAGGATTTGTGTTTGCGAAAATTTCGCCACGCGATGAGGAGGTAACTTTTGAGCATGATATAGTCCGAGGTCTTTGGTCCGATGTCCGGGGTTGATTTTGTCATTGAGCGATTCGACCGAGCTCGCCAAGGTCAAAGCGCATGGCGCATAGATTGGCGCTTGGCAATTTATGGATAGGACAAATTCACGGCTTAAAAGGTTGCCAGTCAATCCGGCAGTTTGCATAAAAAATCCCACTGCCGATTAAATTGCAGTGAGATTTAAATATTGAGTAATTGCAAAATTAAAGTTTTGCACTCCGACTTTCCCTATTTGGGAAATTTTGATTTGTCCAGCCCCGCCAGAATTTTTAGGGCGTTTTTGTAATACAGCTTCTTCAACACTTCCTCCGGCAAATCGAGGCCGTACAATTTCCAGAACGCGTGGCGTTTGCGATAGTAATCGAAATACTCGTCGGCAGTTTCCAGTACGCGGAAGTAGCAATAATATTCCTCCGGCGCCCAGATGTCTTTGCCGAACAAAACGCGGTCTTGATATTTTGTGAACCAGGCGCGCGCAAACCGTGGCTGCCGGCCCGGATCGTAAATAATCGCGCCGATTTCGGTGGACATGTTGGGAATTTCATCAAGCAATTTTCCGAGCCGCGCCAGATCGTTGGCCAGCCACGCCATGTGCGCGCTAATGAAATTCGTTTGCGGATGTTTCCGAAACATATTGAATTGCTCGTTCATCACCTGTTCCCACGCCGGCTCTTTGCCGTGGCGATTACGATCGGGAAATTGTTTGAGCTCCAGCCAGCGCTCGTTGTTTTTATCCTGCGGCAGCCAAAATGCGGCCGGATCGCCGGTGTGAATGAGCACGGGAATTTTCAGCTCGCCGCATTTCGCCCAAATGGGATCGAGGCGCGGATCATCGACCGGCACGCGTTTACCGGTCGTGTCTTTCACGTCCATGCCAAGGCTTTTATAAATTTTTAAACCGCGCGCGCCATTTTTTACATCCTGCTCAAGTTCTTGCACGGCCTTTTCCATCCACCTCGGATCGCCGATGCCGTTGAAATCGACATTGGTAAAAACAATGAAACGTCCCGGCGCAGTGGCGTTCGCATTCTCGACGCTTTTTTTGAGATATGCACTATCGTTCAGCCCAAACGTTGTCGTGCCATCCGAATTTTGTGTGCGCTTAAATCCTCGGCCGCTGAGGTTCACCAGCACCGCCATATTGAGCTTGTCCATATCGGCGACGAGCTTTTGCAAATTCTCCGGCGCCATATCGTTCTGATGGTTATGCACGTCAATGAACGGATACTTCGCGCGCGTCACCGGATGGCCCGGCACCACCAACGTTGAACGCGGGTCGTATTCCTCGAAAGACATCGTCTGCTGGTTGGGTTCACTGGAAGTCGTTTGCCCGTAAAGAATAAATGGAGAGAGCAGTGCCCACAATATGAACGATTGAACAGATTTAATCATTTTCCTCCTCGCCGGTTTGAATTGAGTTGAATTTAATATAAAATAGGCATTTTTTTAAAGACCGCAACAACTGTTTTCCTGTTCAATGTCGTTTGTATCGCCGCTGGCCTTTTAAAACCGAAGCGTTTCAAATTTGATGAGAATATAATAATACGACTGCTCTAATAAAAGCCAAACCCCCGAAGCCTTTTGACTCCAGGGGTTTGGGGTTGTAAAAATCAACGCCGTTCGGAATTATTTGCCCGTCTCCTTTTTGCTCACCATAATCGCCGGCACCGCCTGCTCGCGCACGAGCGCGTTGAACGCCGGCACGTCTTTCTCGCGAATCCCTTTCAGCTTCGCGAGCTGGGCGTCGAGCTTCGCCGAAAGTTGATTGAAGACCGTTAGCGACGCATCCGTCGGCGCAGCGTCCATGCTGCTGGCGACATCTGCTTTAAAAAATTAATTGAGGATTTTTAAATAAATATTTGCTTGACAAAAATGAGGCGATTTTGTAAGTTTTGACCAATCCGCTGGGATGCATATATAGACTAAACTAACTGCACAGATTAGCCACAGCTTTTCGATCAACGACGACACTCTTTTAAGGAGATTATGATGAAACAACTCATTAAAATTTTCGCCATCCTTGGGTGGCTGGTATTTGCCATTGCCGCATTTTCTCAGGAAAATTGTGATGCCACGAAGTGGAAGAGAGTTGAAAATAGCTTTACGGCTAAAACGCAAACCTATGAGCAAGAAGTTGAGAAAAATAAGCACAAAGCCACAATCGCCCTGAGTATCACGCTTGCCATCGGCGTGCTCGGAGCCGCCTCGGCTTTCCTGCAACAGGTTCAAAGGAATTGGAGCAAAACCGCAAC